>SMTZ1_10000065_pt1 | contig 75252 bp, 63 predicted proteins | sample DeeMarSWOR136_30_FD_25667 | JGI IMG/M metagenome (IMG submission 25667) | reverse complement strand
AAATTCCATTGCTTCTTGATTTTTCTTCAAAAACTTCTTTAGATTATTAATTTTTTCCTCGGATGGAAGTGTCAAGTGCGTCCAATTTTGTACGATTTTATCATTTTTAAAAACACCATCCCACGTATACCAATCCTCATTATATATTCGCCCCCATCCATCAACTCTCAATTGATTATCTAGAGTATATCCTCCTTCCCCCTTTCGGAATTCCCAGAGTGATATTGCATCAAAACCCATTTGCTTAATAAGGGAATAATCTTTTTCATATAAAACAATTCCTTTATTTTTAAGATGGGGAGTATATTTTCTTAAATAATTCTTAATAAAACCAATTTGAGGATAACCAGTACAGTAGACAGGGATTTGTTCTGATTTCTGTTTAGAGAGAGTCTTTATAAAATTATTTTGTGAAGAGGACATTATATTATAGTTGCAATTTATTTTCTTCTTTCATTATATAACGAAATATGCATCGATTTTTGCCTGTAAACTGGCGAGGTTCAAGAATTAATTTAATATCAGGGTTATAACCTTCTAGAATTTTGTAGTCTACATATTTACAATAAATTTTAGCAAATTCACCAAGGCCCCATTCCTCAGCAGCATTATAAAAAGTGCAATGTTTTGCTTTTACTAAAAAATCTCCATTGGGAGTACTTGTAATTGGTCTAAAATTTTTAATGGAATCTATATCAGTATAGATGAGCCAATTCTTAAATGTTAGAGTCATATTCTCGTCTTTTACTTTTTCTGCTATTCTTTTACCTCTTTCAAGACCAAATTCCTCAACTGCTTGTTTAAGAAGATTTTCTCCTTCTTCCCAGCCCAGCTTATTTATAATATATTTAGCAACAGTAGAGAAAAGTTGAGCAGCTAACCCAAATCCAGGAGTTTGATACTGTTCACCAATTTTTATTTTTCTATCCAAAACATCGTTAAGATATTCAGGATCAAATCCTCTTTCTTTTTCTCGAGTTAAATCATCCATTTTTTATCAATACAATATTTTATTACAAAATAGATCAAAGAGTAATTAATAGATTATTAATTATTAAAATAATTAAAATAATTCTTTAGCTGGTTTAGTATGGATTATTGGACAGTTATTGATAATTTATACAATGTCACGTTCTCACTTTCTTTTTATCTCCTTATGATTTTGATGTTTCATATTGGAAGAAAAGGATATAAGATGGGTAATAAGTCTGGAGGGATTTCATCAATTGTATGTGGAGTTTGTTTTCTAATTTTTGGGTACTTTAATTCAGTTGTAGGGTTTTTCCTATATCCTTATAATGGTTTCATGGTGTGGTGGATTGGCATAAATTTACTTGTAAATTTGACTTTTTTTATGTTAATTAGACGAGAAAAAAGAAAAATGAAGATAGAAAGCGGATTTTCTGGAGAGAAAAAATCGATCTTAAGCAGATATATCGAAAAGATGACAACGGAAAATCCTTACAGAGAAAATATTACTTTGAAAATGGAATTAATTAGAAAAGCTTTTCATTTAACAGGATTGTTGCTCCTATTGGCATATTTCGGCTTTTTTTGGCTATACCCTGTAACACTTATTATAAGTGATAGTGTAATTGTATTAATAAATCAAATAGAACCGGCTTATGAATTTATATGGGGTGACATTGCATTATTTCCATTCACATCTGGAGATCCTTTAGCAGTAGTCTATCTTACAATGATGGCATTAATAGGAGCTTTGATGTTTGCAATCATATCTGATTTAATTAGAATTATTTGGGGCCCAGAATATTCAATTTTTAATTTTTTAACACGATCAATGTTAAGAAATAAGGAAGTGAATGCTGCAGGTCCACAGATTTATATCATTACAGGATTCATATTTTCCTATATGTTATATATGGCAGGAATCCTTCATATTCTAGCAGTTTTTTCAGGAATACTTATAGCTTGTTTATCCGATGCAGCTGCAGCTATAATTGGAAGAAGGTATGGAAAACATAAAGTAACAGTGATAAGTAAAGATATTAAATCCGTTGAGGGTTTTTTAGCAGGAATGATTGTTGCATATATAATAGGATTAATTCTTGTAGGTCCAATATATGCGATAATAGGGGCGCTAATATTTTTTATTACAGATTATTTTCCAATTTACACAGCGGACAATATTTTAAACCCTATTTGTATCCCAATAGGAATTCAACTTTTTATTGTTTTATTGGGATTACCGGTGGGCTGGTTTTGAAGAAACAAACAAGAGGTTAAGCTATTCAGATTATGTGTGAATTAATTGATGAATTAAAAAACATCAAGCTAGCTATTTTTGATTTAGATGGAGTAATTTATCGTGGAGATACCTTGATATCAGGGGCTGATGAAGTCATTAGAGATCTTAAAGATCTTTCTATTAAAGTAGTGTACAATTCTAACAATTCTACAGCAACAAGGCAAACTTATGTAGAGAGATTAAGGAAATTTAAGATTACAAGTGAGATTTCGGATTTTTATACAAGTGCATCAATTACTGCTTTTGAGATTACTAAAATAAAACAAAAAGCCAACATCTTCGTAATTGGAGAAATTGGATTAAGAGAAGAATTAAAATCATTAGGGCATATGATAATAAAAACTCCTAAAAATTATGAAGAGATTGATTTCATTATCGTTGGTCTTGATCGAGATTTCAATTATAATAGATTAGCAATTGCTCAAAAATGTATCCTCGAAGGAAATGCGAAATTCTATGCAACTAATGCCGATGCTACTTTGCCTGTTGCAAAAGGATTAAGACCTGGTGCAGGTGTGATGGTAAACGCTTTAAAAATTTGCACTGGTAAAGAACCAATTAGAATTTTTGGAAAACCTGAACCATTTGGAATTGAAATGATTTTAAAAGATAGAAAAATTCACCCCAAAGAAAGCTGTATATTTGGAGATCGATTAAATACAGATATACTGGCAGGAAATCGAGCTGGAATTAAAACAATAGCAGTTCTAACAGGAGTTACATCCAAGGAAATGATAGAAGATTTAAAAAATAAGGCGAGAGAGTTAAAAGATATGGATAAAAACCTAATACCTGATTTAGTGATTAATAATTTAGAGAATATTTTCAAATAATCTAAAATAGAATTAAGTGAGATCCGTTTGTTTCAACATTAAACGCGCTATTTCTATAAAAACATCCTCTACATTTTCACCATTTTTAGCTGAACATTCCATATAACCATATAAATTATTGTTCTTTGCTATTTCAAGAGCTTCGTTTTTTGTTACTGTTCTTTTATATTCAAGGTCTAATTTCCCCCCAACCATTAATACAGGGATATGAGAATTTTTCCCAGTATAGCCTTTTTTAAAGATTTCTATCCAATCTTTAAAATTTTTCAAACTGGTATATCTAGTAATATCATACATAAAAATTCCACCAGAAGCTCCAATTACATAACTAGGCATAAGAAATCTAAACCGATCTTCACCAGCAAAATCCCATATTTGTAAACTGACTTTTTTTCCATCGACTTGAATTTTTTTTACATGGAAATCAACACCTATTGTGATTTCCGAACTGCTTCTAAACACACCAGTAAGGTATCTATTAATTAGTGTAGTCTTACCTACACCGCCATCACCGAAAAAAACAATCTTGAACATAGCGTCTTGCAACAAATCGCACCCCGATACACAATATAAAAACAAAATTTAATATTATAAATGTGTTCTCTTTTTAATTTTAAATTATATTCGTTTTTTTAATAATTATAATATATTTAATTTTTAAAAATAATTGTTTTCTTATAAATGAGAAATTAATTTTTTCATAAGTTAGCTGAATGATTCCTATATTATAGATGAATACATATTCTCTTATTTTGTATATTAAAGAGATATCTTTTAATTACTTACTGAATTTACACATGTGAGAAAAAATGACAACACCAATTAGTATTGTTAATGTTAATGATTATCAATCTATCCCTGAAGCAGTAAAAGCAGCAATTAAACATATAGAAACAAAAATTCCATTTGTTTTTAAAAATTCAAAAAGCATACTTTTAAAACCGAATCTACTAAGAGCAAAAAAGGAAGCTTGCACTCAAACAGGATTTATCGAAGGTATTATTGATTATCTTAAAGATATTGGAGTATCAATGGATAATGTATCAATAGGGGATTCACCAGGTCAAATTAAAAAATCTGCATCTGATGTAGCGAAAGAAATAGGAGTTTGGGATATTTGTGAAAAAAGTGGAATTAAATTTATTGATTTTGAAAGTGAGGCTCCAGTTAAGGAAAATATTGAAGAGGGATATAAATTGAAGGAATTAAGAGTTGCTAAGGCTGTTAAAGATTGTGATATCCTCATCAATTTACCACGTCTAAAAACCCATGCAGAAGCAACCATTACAGCCTCAATCAAGAATTATTGGGGAATAATTCCAGGAGGATTAAAAGCAAAATATCATTTATTAGGGAAAACAGCACAACAATTTGGAGAAGTTCTTGCTGATAATTTTTCTTGGGTTGTTAGAAATAAATCAAAAAGATTAACTATTCTTGATTTACAAGAAATTATGGAAGGTGCTATGGGACCTGGCTCCGGAAAGATGGCTAGATGGGATTTAATTCTGGTTGGAATGGATGAAGTTGCATTAGATTTAGTGGCTTTAGAAATTGGTAAATTCAAAGCGAAAAATGTCCCTCATCTGAAAAATGCAATTGTTAGAAATCTTGGTGAAGGAAATTTAGAAAATATTGAAATCTTAGGAATGACTCTTGAAGAAGCTAAAAAACAAGCTCCAAAATTTAATGTTCCTGGAACAAAAATGACAAAATTTATTAGCTATATAACAGGGCATTTAGCTTATAAGTTTATGAAAAAAGTCCCTATATTAAATAAAAAAAGATGTGCTCAATGCGGTCAATGTGCTGAAGTATGTCCTGCAGAAGCTATAGATTTTGAAACTGATTCTTTTCCAGAGTTTTTAAGAAAAAAATGCATATCATGTCTATGTTGTATGGAATTGTGTCCTGAAAGTGCTATTAAAGCAAAGAGTCGTGGAATAAAGGGTGTATTCGACTAATTCTTAATTCATTAATTTTTTATATAATTTTGCATACGCTTCTAAAAAATAAAAATTTGAAAGTCTAGTATTAATAATAGAGTTATATTGGATAAATTCATTTACCCCATGAGCATTTCCCCCTATTCCTAAACCACCCGTAATGAAGTTTAAACCTAATTCTTTATTAATTTTACTCAAAGGCGCTGCAGCAGGACTTAAAGGCCAGATTTCAATAGGGGTATCTTTAAAGCTTTGAATTAAACTTCTAGCAAGAATAGAATTTTCATTAACCCGTGAACCTTCATACCCAACATTTTTGCTTATCTCAATATCACATTTTGATGTTTTCCGAAAATTTTCAACTATTTCATTAATTTCTTCGAATATTTTATTAACAGAAGTATGATGAGCAAATCTAATATCTATATTACATACGGCTTGATTTGGAACTGCATTTTTTATTCCTTCTTTTAAATAACCGGACTTTAAGGTAGAGATATTGAACGTTGGTTTAAATAAATAATTAATAAATGCATCTCTAGGATTAATATCAACTAATTGTGTTATTCCTGCTTTCTTTTTAATTTTTTCAAGATCTATTTTTTCAATTAGACCATTAATTATTGAATTTTCCTTATCATTTAGTATATAGGGTGATTGTAGACTTTTAAGTCTAAATTTATTATTATAATATATTTTATTAAGTAATGAAACTAAATCTACTGCAGGATTAGGGATCATGGAACTAAATGCAGAATGCGGTTCTTTATTAGTTGATGATACTTTTAGTGTAAAAGACAAAATCCCTTTATAACCTAATTTAATTACAGCATTACCATCAATATCTTGTTTAGTGGAAGGATAATATACATCAACACATTCTTTAAAGATTTCTTTATTTTTCTCAAGAATTTTCATTAATGTTGGTGAACCTATTTCTTCTTGGGCATCAAATAACAACATGATAGAAATCGGTAATTTATCTTTTTCTTTCAATATTTTCACTATATTTAAAAAACACATTAGTGGTGTCTTTGAATTATATGCTCCTCGAGCAATAATGCATTTACCTAAAATATCTAAAGGTGAGGGAAGAACTTGAATTTCAGCCCCAAAAGGTGGAGTTATCCATTCTTTTTCATTATGTATAGGCTGTGTGTCATACATCATATAGATAAGTATAAAATCCTTGATTTTACCTCTAACTTTAGCTAAAAATAGATTATCTTGACACTCTTTTATATCTTCACATAAATTTGAGATATATGAAATAATATAATTCTTAGCTTCAAGAATACCTTTTTCATTTAATGTGGTACTTTCAATTTTTAAAAAAGATCGCAAATTTGCTATAAATGCAGTATTGCTTTCTTTTATTAAATCTTCTAAATTTACATTTGATTTCATATATATTGAATAGTTAAATTAAGTAATTAATTAATTTAATTATCTTTAATTGAAGTGATAATCAAAATTGAATAATATAATTCGAGAAATAAATCCGAACCTCATTCGAATTTTTGATGAAATTAAAGAAAAAGGGAATTTTTCGGGAGTTCTGTTTGCTTATCGAGATGGTGAATTGATATCTCAAAATTTTGGAGATCAACTCAGCAGTAAGAAATTTACCTCAATGTGTGCATCTGTATTAGAAGGTGCAACCGATTTAGGTAAAGCCATTGGAGACAGGAAATTAAATAAAATCATCGCTGAAGCAGAAGAATACACAATCTTAATTATTGAATGTGACAATAAGTCATTTTTAGCATTTGTAGTAAATGAGGATTCTAAAGTAGAGCAAATATTATCTCAGATACAAAAATATATTCAAGAAATTAAAGATTTATATTGATTTATAATTTAAAAAGTTATAATTCTATAAATAATTCATCCATTTTGGGTCAATTTGATTAAGAGCATTTTCTATTTCTCTTCTAACATCCCAATTATCATCCCCTAAAGCGAGGATAAGAGGTTTAATAGCATCCTTATTACCAATCTCACCTAGTGCTTTTGCTGCTGATAAACGAAGTTTATCATCATTTTCTTTTAATAATTCAATAAAAGGTTCAATTGAATCTATATCCTTAAATTTACCAAGAGCCATAGCCGCCCAACTTTTGATATAAACATCATCATCATTTAAACATGAGACTAGAGAATTAATTGAGTCTTTACTACCAGTTCTTACAAGTAATTCAACAGCTGCTCTTCTAATTTTCCAATTTGAGCTCTCCAAAGATTCTTTTGCCAAATTAATAACCTTATTAGTATCGAAACTGGTTAAGGCATATATTACAGATTTTCTTACACTTCCATTTTCATCATTTACTAATTTAAAAACCATATTTAAAGTGCTTGGGTCTCCAACATCACCTAAAATTTTAACACAATACATCCTAATTCGCCATGATTTATCAGATAGACCATCAACGATTCTTTTGTCAATGATGTTATTTAAAACTTTTAATAATGCCTTATAAGCAGCATTTCTAATACTTGCTACTGAACTATCAAATGTTTTTATTAAAAAGTCAATTGAATTAGTGTCTTTCAACATACCTAAAAGTTTTATTGCTTCTTTCCTTGCATTATTATTTCGTCCCTTTGAAACCTCATAAAGTACACCATATGAGTTTGATTTGCGTAAAATTTTATACAACGCATTTTTGGCGAGATTTCGAACTTTTACATCATTTTCTTTTAAGATTTCTAGTAAATTTTTAATTGGTCTCTTACTTTCGAGATTTCCTAAAACACGAATAGTTTCCTTCTTTACTTCTAAATCAGGATCATTAAGCATTTCCAAAAGAAAGCGTATATTTCTTAATCCAATAATTTTTTCTAAAGCTTTTATTGTTTTTTTCCTTATATTAGAATTTCTATCTTTTAAAAAATTGAATAGGATTTCTTCACTTTCTTTGTTACCAATTCTTCCAAGAATATTTGGTATTTCTCTTTTAATATTTGGGTCATGAGTATTAGCATATTCATGTATTTTATTCAAATTCCCTTTCTTCCCAAGTTTTACAATTGAATCAATCAATTGGTCATATATTGATGGATTCCTAAAGTGTAACATCTCAATTAATGGTTCTAAAGCCTCTTTTTCATCACTTTTTCCAAGAAGTGAAATAGCTGTCTTTTTAACATCATCATTTGCATCACTTAAAGTTTCGATTATGAATGGTATTGATTCACTTAAGTTACTTCTCCCAATTATTTCAATAAGTGTTTTTTTTACAGATCCATCCCTGAAATATTTATATTGTTCTTTTAAAAAATCAATTCCATCCTTTCTATAACATTGAGCTAATAATTCTATTAATTTAAGCCTGAGCTGAGGATGTTTATCACTTAAAAAGATATTTTTTAGTTCTTGAAAACGTGAACTTTTATCATCATCAAATTGAATTAATAATTCTGCAGCTTGAACTTTTTTTTCTAAATCTTTTGATTCTGTTAATACTGAAAGAAGTTTATTAACAGCATTAACTTGGTTCATTGTTTTAATCTGTTCAAAAAATTGATTATTACTATTACTCACATAAAAAACCTTATACCATATTAATTAAAATAAAATTAAAGAAATTAACAACTCTCTGAACTAATACAAAATAAAAGATTTATTTATTTTTATTGATTTCAAAAATAGCAATCACTATTTTAACTGTATCATAGTGTAATACTAAATACAATGATTTTTAATTTGAGGAGAAAATTTAAATGAAATTTGCCCTGCTAAACCAGTTTTCTGAAACAGAAATATTAGATACTCATAATAAAGCTTTTTCTGATTATGAAGTCCCAATGCAGCTTTCATTAGAAAGGTTTCTATACTTCAATCGAAGACGGGGAGTTCGTTATGACCTTTCTATCGGTGCAATTGTAGAAGATAAATTAATAGGATTTATTTTAAATGCTGTAGATATGTGGAATGGCAAATTAACTGCTTATGATTGTGGAACAGGAATAATTTCAGAATTTAGGCAAAAAGGTGTTGGAAATCAAATTTTTAATCATCTTTTACCAATTTTGCAAAAAGAGAATATAGAACAATATTTACTGGAAGTAATACAAACTAACTATGCAGCGATTAATTTATATAGGAAAAGAAATTTTCTAATCACTCGTGAATTTGATTGTTTAAATGTAGAACGTAATCAACTTATAAATAATTTTCAAGAATATAATATTCATGGAAGACAGATAAATATAAGGGAACTTAAATCAATTGATTGGAACGTAGCTCGAAAATTTTGGAATTTTCCACCTTCCTGGCAAAATTCTGAATTATCTATCCAAAGAGTGGATGACAGTTTCAATTATTTAGGGGCATTTTATTCTAATAAATTGGTTGGATATATGGTATATGAATCAACTGGTGGAATCACTCAGTTAGCAGTTCATCCTGATTATCGAAATCAGCAAATTGGACAAAAACTTCTAACTAATATGATGAATTCTTGCTCTCATATTGATAATTTTCATATAATTAATGTGGACAAACGAGATACGATTTTACTCCATTTTTTAGAGAAATTAGGATTTAAATCTTTTACGTCTCAATTTGAAATGATTTTAAATTTAATTTAATCTCATTTAAAAGAAGCAAAATCTCCAAAATTGATAAAAGATAAAAATAATTTTTTATTAGTGATTAAGAGTTTGTATAAGTAAAGACGATCCCATATAACTAGTTGTACCTCCAATTTGCGCAGGACAAGTATTATAGGCTACAGCAACATGGATAGATATAATATAAGATCCCGGTTCTAAATCTTTAAATATTGTATAAAAACTCACGGGTATCCATTCAACATCATCTTCACTGGCATTTCCTAAACTTTCTTCATATACAAATCCTGGAGCTTCCAAATCTCCATCAATAGCAAAATAAAAGTGAAGTGCATGTCTTAATGTATCAACTGGGTCTAATTTTGCATTGCTAGCGAAGGAAATGTAAACCCATTCTCCTGAATTGACTTCAATAGTAGTATTTAATTGATCTATTGGCTCAAATGTAGAGTTTACATCAATTGTGTTCAATAATGTGGAATACCAAGTTCTTACGATACCAGTATTATTACCATCTGAAATTAATGATATTTGATCATCTAATGCTTCTATTTCTTCAGATAATTGATTATCCAATTTTTTTATCTGTGTTTGTAAATCAAAGATATAATAAATTCCAAAACCAATTATTCCAACAATTATTACTAATAATATTATTATAAACCCTTTTGATTTATTGCTCATAGATAATTACCTCTAATTACAAAAAGATTATATTTAGTTTTTAAAACCAATAAAAATACATATAATAAGAAAGTTACTAATCAAATATATAGCTCAGATATAACAATTTAGAAATTGCTAAAAATATAAAAAATTTAACTTAGTTCAACATTCATCCTTTTCTATTCTTCAAGTAATTTGTCTATAATTTATGGATCTACTAAAATTATAAATTCTCATACGTCTAACAGAGTAACTTTTACAATCCTTTACATTATCTAATAGTATTGCATCTAAGAAGAAATAATGGAAAAAAAATATTATAGGGTGAATTTTAAATATCAACTTATTTTTATGGGATAATGTCCATATTTCTCAATAGCTTTTGGAATTGCTAAGATATTTGGAAGGGGTACTCCCCATGGTAAGCTACAAACAGGGCAACAAATATATCTACCCCCTGGAGCTAAGTTTAAGATATTTTCTTTTACTTTTTTTTCAACATCGGAAGGTGTTCCTGTAAGCATTTCTCGACTTACATCAATGTTAGCACCAATGATTACAATTTTTGGATATTTCTTTTTAAAATCAATCCAATATTCAATATCTAACGGATGGCTGCCATTAACGGCAATAAAATTAATTTCCTTAACTACTTCTGTGAAATATGGCGATGTTCCACAATTATGAAGCATAAAAGGAACTTTTATTTTTTCCATCATCCGTTTAATAAACTGACCTTCGTAGCGCATAGAATCTTTAAAGCTCATCATATGACGGTTAAATGCATATCCAGCAATAAAAACATTAGGAGGCATACCAACAATTTCAAGCCAATTCTCATAAATATCCATTTGAGATTCATAAATTTTTTCGCATAGTTGTAATAATAAATCCGGATTTCGGCGCATATCCTTATAGGCTTCTATGCCACGTAATTCTTGGACAACAGACCAAATACTTAAGCTGATTACCTGGGGAAATTTGGTTTTTTCATTAATCATTTTTGCAGCTAATAAGGAATTTTTCCATAGATTATTCATACCATGATCTGGGATTTCCAGTTTTTCAATATCTTCTTCAGTTTTACAAATCTCTCCTTGTTTACACATTAAAGGTTGATAATCAAACCATTTAATTGCATCTAATTTGTTGTTCGCTTCCGCAAATGCTAAAGCTTCACTTGGTCCAGCGTAGGCACTTGGTACATTTATAGAATCGGTATTTAAGAACTCAAAAGTTGTTATAATAGCATTAGCATAAACTTTTGGGGAACTATATAATTCCCTCACAGTTTTTCCAGTTACTCGACAAATCATTTGTTCACCAGCGAAAGCAAGAAACGGAACTTTATCAACTCTTTTTGATCCTGATATTGTCCTAAAAATTCTATTTACAGAAGCGACCCAATCTTTAGTCAATTTGTTCTAACACCTCTTACATGCAAATTAAATTATTTATTTTTTTAATTCCCTCCCAGCCATCTTTAGCAAAATCATCTGCTCCTATCATTTCACACGATTCTTTTGATAATATTCCACCACCAATGATTATTCGAGATTTTATATTTTCATTCTTAAGTAAATTAACTGTTTCTACCATTTTAGAGATACTCATTGTCATTAATCCACTTAATCCTATCAGATTAGGTTTTATTTCTTTTGCTTTTCGAAGAAATTCTTCTGGTGGAACATCAGATCCTAAATCAACAACTTCAAAACCTTGCCCTCTTAATAGTGATATCACCAAACTTTTGCCTATATCATGGATATCGCCTTGGACCGTTCCAATTAAGATAGTACCTCTAGACTTTATTTCAGATTTTTCATTTAATGTATTTTTTAATGTTTCGGTAGCAACATTAATAGCATCACCGGTCATTAGCAGATCAGGAAGAAAATATTCGCCATTTTCATATAAATTCCCAGCTTCTTCAGCACCTTTAAGAATTGCTTTATTCAAAATATCTTCGATTTTAATTCCCATTTTGATAGATTTATTAACAAAATCAATTGCTTTATTTGGATCTCCTTTCAAAATTGCATTTTTTAATTTTTCTAACGATTCTTCTTCTTTCATAATTAATATAATATTAGTTCAATCCTTTAATTTAAAAATATTATGTTATCCTATAGGTTATAATAAACAAATGGAACTTTCTTTCCAACCTAAAACTTAGAAAGATAAGCAAAAATGATTTCCTAATTAAATTGAATGTAAATGGTTAGATTTGAATGAATAGTTAAAAAGAATTAAAAAAATAAGTTAAAAATTAAAAAATAAAAAGAAAATTACCCCATTTCAACTTTCATTTTCTTACGTTCTTCAATTAGAGTCTCTACAACTTCTGGTTCTGCTAAAGTTGTAATGTTCCCAATGTCTGACATAGTGGCAATGGCTTTTAGAATCCTTCGCATTATCTTTCCACTCCTCGTTTTTGGTAAAGCATCAGCAAATTGGATTACATCTGGTTGAAATACAGGTCCAATTTCTTCTCTAACATGCATTCTAATCTCATTGGATAATTTCGCCGATTTTTCTACTCCTTGCATCAATGTAACGAATGCCCATATCGCCTGACCTTTGATTTTGTGTGGGAAAGGAGCAACTGCTGCTTCTGCAACACTTGGGTGGCTTACAAGAGCAGATTCTACCTCCATTGTTCCAATACGATGTCCTGATACTTTAATTACATCATCTAATCGTCCTAAAATCCAATAGTATCCATCTTCATCTCGCCGTGCTCCATCACCTGTATAATAATATCCAGGATATTTTTCAAGATAAGTCGATTTAAATCTTTCAGTATCACCCCAAACATCTCTTAACATTCCTGGCCAGGGTAACCCCATTGCCAAGTATCCTCCTTCATTTGGTTCCTTTACCTCATCTCCTTCTAAATCAAATATGACTGGTTTTATACCAAAAAACGGCATACAACAGGATCCAGGTTTAGTGGGTGTCGCTGTAGCAATCGGGGTCATAATAAAACCACCTGTTTCAGTTTGCCAATATGTATCAACTATTGGGCAGCGTTCTTTTCCAACAATTCGGTGATACCAAGTCCAAGATTCAGGATTAATTGGTTCACCGACTGTTCCAAGAACTTTTAAAGAATTTAAGTTATGTTTTTTAACTGGTTCATCACCATATCGCATTAATGCGCGTATTGCTGTAGGTGCAGTATAGAAGTGAGTTACTTTATGACGCTCAACGATATCCCAAAAACGGTCAACATCTGGGTATGTAGGGACTCCCTCGAACATTAAAGAAGTCGCTCCATTTACTAATGGTCCATAAACGATATAAGAATGTCCTGTTATCCATCCAATATCAGCAGTACAATACCATATATCTCCTTCATGATAATTAAAAACAACTCTATGAGTATATGACGTATAAAGTATATATCCTGCTGTAGTATGGTTTACTCCTTTCGGTTTTCCAGTTGTTCCACTTGTGTATAAAATGAACAATGTATCTTCAGAATCCATTACTTCAGGTTCACATTCTTCACTAATACCATCAATAAAGTCATGATACCAAATATCTTTATCAGTATGAGGTACATCTCTACCAGAACACTTTACTACTATAACATGTTCGATAGTTGGAACCTCATCTATAATTTGAACGACATCAGCCATTTTTGGATAATATTTGCCAGCTCTTATGGTTTCATCGCTTGTGAAAAGAAGACGAGAATTAGAGTCTTCAATTCTGTCTTTAACAGCCTCTTTTGAAAATCCACCAAAAACAATTGAGTGTATTACACCTATTCGAGTACAAGCTAACATAATAATGGCCAGTTCGGGTACCATAGGAAGCCAAATTGTAACTCGATCTCCTTTATTTAATCCTAAGTTTTTCATTCCATTAGCAACTTTACTAACTTCTTTCAGAAGTTCACTGTAAGTAAACTTTCGAACATTACCAGGATCATCTGCTTCCCAGATCAAAGCCACTTTTTCTCCTTTTCCAGCTTTAACATGTCTGTCCAATGCATTATAGCTCACATTAAGTTTTCCACCAACAAACCATTTACCGGGAAATAAATCAGTTTTTTCCCAGACTCTATCATATGGTTTAAACCAATCAAGCGATTTTGCTTGTTCAGCCCAGAAACCTTCCATATCTTCTATTGATTGTTTATAAAGTGTTTTATATTCAACCATAGACATTCCAGTTTTTACATAATCAGGATTAAGATCAATTGGGTTGAATTTACGTGTTTCAGTAAGAATACTTTCCATCTTTTCTTCTTTTGACATTTTATTTCACAGTTTTTAATTTTTTTAATTTGACAATTTTATAAAATTATATTTTTGGTTTTTTGTTAATTACTAACATTAAAGTTTATTAATTTTTAAGTGGCAAGTTCTAATTCAAAAAAGAGATTATGAAATTTAAACATTTTATTTATAATTTCAAAAACATTAAATTGATGAAAATACAATTAATAAAAAGACCAGAGATTATATTTATAATTAAAAAATTCAAAAATAGACACATATGATGATGAACTCTGATTTTATGAGGGAAGAATGGAGAAAAAAGTGGAAAGATAAAGAAATTACAGCACAAGATGCGATATGTAAAATAATCCCCGGAAATAGAGTATTTATCGATTCAGGGTGTTCAGAGCCACAATTATTAACATCAGAATTAATTAAGCAGTCAGAAAAATTAATTGACACAGAAATTCTTCACTTCCTTACGATCGGTCCCGAAAAATATTTCAAAGATAAAGAAGAAGATCTTTTTAGGCATAATGCATTCTTCATTGGACAAACACTCCGTGAAGAAATTAATAAAGGTCAAGCAGATTATACTCCAATATATGCTAGTGAAATTCCTTCACTCTTTTTAACTGGAAAAAAACATATTGATGTCGCTCTTATACAAGTAACTCCCCCTGATCCTTATGGTTTTTGCTCTTTAGGAATTAATGTAGATATTGCAAAACCAATAGCACAATCCTCGTATATAACTATTGTTGAGATTAACCCTCAGATGCCACGAACTTTAGGAAATAGTTTTATCCACATGAAAGAGATTGATTATTTTGTATACAATAATACACCTCTTTTAGAATATATTTTCGATGAACCTGATGAAATAGCTAAAAGAATTGGAAAAAATTTAGCAAATTTAGTAGAAAATAAATCAACTATTCATGTAGGTTTTGGTGATTTGCCAAATGCAACCTTGAAATTTTTATACGATAAAAAAGATCTAGGAATGCATTCACATTACATTACAGATAACATTATTCCTCTTATTGAGGGAGGTGTTTTAACTTGCCGAAAAAAGAATTTTCATCCCGAAAAAATAATAACTAGTTTTGCATTAGGTACCAAGAAATTGTATGATTTTGTTGATAATAATCCTTACATCGAATTTTATCCATCTGATTATGTATGCAATCCAATTTATATCGGTATGAACAAAAAAATGGTTTCTATTAATTCAGCTCGACAAATTGATTTAACTGGGCAAGTGAATGCGGCAACAGAGGGTTACAGTTTCTATTCTGGACTAGGAGAAACTATTGATTTTATGAGAGGTGCTGCATTTTCTAAAGGAGGAAAGCCTATAATAATTCTGCCTTCAACTTCAAGAGATGGTAAGAAATCACGAATCGTCCCTCATTTAGATGAAGGTGCTGGGGTAATGCTGTCACGAGGAGATATTCATTATGTTGTTACAGAATGGGGTGTAGCACACCTTCATGGCAAAACAATTCGTGAAAGAGTACTTGAATTAATATGTATAGCGCACCCTAAATTCCGACAAATATTATTAGATAAAGCTAAAAAACTTAATTATATCTTTTCTGATCAAATGCTTCCTTGTGATGAAGATGGTCGTATATGTTTATATCCTACTGAATATGAGACTGTTTTTACAACAAGAGATAATGCAAAAATTAAAATTAGACCTGTTAAAACCACGGATGAACCACTACTTAAGGACTTATATTATTCTTTAAATGAAACGGATAGATATTTACGGTTTTTTGAAGTTAGAAAAGAATTTACTCACTCAAAAACTCAAAGTGAAGTTAATATTGATTATAATAATATCTTCTCATTAGGGGCATTTATTGGAGAAATTGGAAAAGAAGAAATGATTGGTAATGCTACTTACTATTTAAATCCTCAAATGAATATGGCTGAATATAGTTTTGTAGTAAGGGAAGATTATAGAGGAAAGGGAATTGGTACTTTTCTTTACCAGCATATAATTATTATCGCTAAGGAAAAAGGTATAAAAGGATTCTATGGAAATATACACATTCAGAATAAAGAAACAATTCGTGTTATTCATAAAGGAGGATATACCAAGATAACTCCGCCGGAAATCGGAGAAAAGGAACTATTTTATAGAGTATTTTTTGATAAAGAGGATTCAATTAGCTGAGTTATCAATATTTTTATTTTTCATCCTTAATTATACATTTTGTTTATTTATGAAATTTAAGTATACTGATTTTCATATTCACTCAAAAAATTGGAGTATAGATGTCGGAAAGGATGGCCCGAATTTCGAAGATTATGTAAGAGTTGCCGAAACAAATCAAATTAATATATGTTTTCTTGAACATTATGAAATTTATTATCTTGAAAAAGATAAGACAAATCCATTTTATGGTGATAATATTAATAATTACCTTGAAGAGATTGACAAAATAAAGGAAACATATGATTTTGTATTGGGAGGTCTCGAAGTTGAATATTACATGGATAGAGATACTGAATTAAGAGAGTTTATGGATGATTATGAAAGAGAATTAGATTTTATTGCAGGTACTATACATGAATGGAAATTTGGATATCCAGTTACTACGCGTAAATTATTGTTAGAATTATTAGAAAGAAGATCTATAAAACAGGTTGTAGATGAGTATTTTACAATATTTGAGAATATGTTAAATTCAAAAATCTTCAAAAATGTTTGCCATATTGATACTATTTTTCGTTACATCAATAATAACGACATTAAACCTCCAGAAGGCTGTGATACATCAGATGAACGTGTAATAGACCTTGGACGTCTTTGTATTAAGAATAAGATTAATATTGAATACAATTTATCTGGAGTTAGATTTCCTATTGGACGATCATTTCCATCAAAAGCCGTAATTATAAAACTGAAAGAGGAAGGCGCAGGTTTTTTTGTAGGATCTGATTCACATGAACTAGACTACTTTGAAGAGCAAATACCTAAGGTAAAGAAAGCGTATTCTTTCATAGAATTAGAATAAAAAACTGATTTATGATTTTAACTATGGAGTTTAAGATTCTTTTAGCAAAAATAGACAATTGGGATCAAAAGATTATATTACGATGGAATGGAATAGGAGGTAAATTTTTCACCAATATTTTAAAAATTTTCTCATTTTTTGGGAGAGAAACGATATGGATTTTTCTCATTACATATTTTTTATTTATTTGGTATGATCCTTTATTATTTTCTTACTTTTCAAGTACATTTTTAATTGGGTTAATTCTAATTTTAACAATAAAACAAATGGTAAGTAGAACAAGACCATTTGAAAAATTTGGAGAAGAAAAAATTCTTGTTTTAGGACGAAAACCATCCTCTAGAAGTTTTCCTTCTTGGCATTCCTATAATGTTGTGTCTCAAGGATTATTAATTGGATTATATTTCCTCAAATCACCAGTTATTACAATAATTGCTTTATTATTAGCAATTTTGATTTCATTTTCACGAATTCAATTAGGAGTTCATTATCCTTCAGATGTTATATTTGGATATTTATTTGGAATTTTAGGATTTATATTATCAATTTTTTTAGTTGCTCCTATAATATTCAATATAATAACATATTTAGAACAGTTTTCAGCCCAAGAAATTCAATATCGCCAATTAAATTCAATGTTTTATGAAAATATTTGGTACTTTATATTGTGTATGATGATTTTTTGTATTATTCTTATATTAGCTGTTTACAAATCAATTATAAAAGAGCCAATCAAGTAACAAGAGACTATTCTAAAGATCTAAACTTTTCTTCCTGCCAAATAAATCCTTTAACTCATTAAGGACATTTAGCCTTGCACTTTCTTGGCTTCTAGGAGGAGGAGTTGCTATCTCTATTGGAATTCCTGTTTGAGCTACTTGAAAAGCGCCTGATTCAATCACTCTGAGACGATTATCAAGATCGTTGAGTTGTGCTGAAATACTTTCTGATAATCGAATCACTGCATTCATTACTTGTTCCAGTATTTTTCCGACGCCTTCAACTTTCTTCACGGTAGGATCAGTTAAAGAATAATGAGAACTCATCAAATTTTTAATATATTTTGCAAATTCAGGTTCCCTGGAAATCATTGAATAAATACTGGTTATATATACTTCATATTCGAAATTATAATCTTTTCTTTCAAATATTTTAAATAGTGAATCTTTTAAAAGTTCCACATTCAATAGAATTTTTGGATCATCTACAAGATCAGGATCTACTTTATGGATAAAAAAAAGAATAAAGGGATTTTCTTCAAGTAAAGTTATTGATTCAAGAATTTTTTCAAAAAATTCAAGTGATTCATCAAATCTATCAGGATCTTGAGTATCAATAATATATATTAATAAATCTAATTCAACAAAATATTGCTCTGGATTACCTAAATAACGTTCTCTATATTCTTCTTGCCCTCCTAAATCCCATATAAAGAGACTTAACTTAGAATCCCCGAACTTCATTCGTACTACTCCTTTAGTTGGATGAGTTGCTATAGTTTCATTGATGCCTAACCGTCCACCAAATTTCGATAAAATTGCTGTTTTTCCCGCATTATCTAAACCAGCAACAAGTACTTTTTGTCCTTTTACATCAATTCCTTCCTTTTCTTCTTTAGTACTAACTATAAGGGAACTGATAGTTATTGCTTTTTTTAATTTCTGTTCTAGCGTAGGGTATTTATCTTTTAACTCTTCAATTTTCTTATTCAAGCTCTCTGTTAGTTCCGCAAGAGTTTCTGAGTTACTACTTCCCTCAATTTTAAGTAAATTCTCAAATGGGTTGTCTTTATTTAATTCTGAAACATCTCTAATCTTAGAGGCTTCTAATAATTGTTTTATTATATTTGATTCTTCTTTATCAAAGAACTTAAATGAGGAGAGGGATAATTTCAACACATCATCAATAGAATTCAATTTATCAATTTTTACAGATTTAGTGTCTAAAAATTTAGATATGACTTTGATCAAACTAGAAATATTTTCAGAGGACATTACGATTAATGATTGTTCTTTAAGTATTAATAGATTAATTTGCTTTTTATTATTATTTTTTTAACTTATAAGATACTAGTTAAAAAGAAAAAGATATAAATGTTCACAACTCCATTTAATATATTTTAAAGATTAAACTTAAATATTTATTCACTTATGTATTTCTTACGAAAAATAATCAAATTATACAATTTTCTTAAATAATTTAGAATAAATATGCCCGGTTATTTTGAGGAAGATGAATTTTTCGGGGATATAGGCGAGGAAGAGCCCTCTTGCTGCGATTCGCCAAAGATATCGGAAGAGGACGGTTTCTATGTATGTTTAAACTGTGGATTTGTATATTCAAGAATACTCGATGATAGTCCTCGAAGAGCTTTTACTCAAGAAGAAATACAGAAACGAAAAAGCACAGAGAGAGTATACAGTCCTATTGGTCCAAGAACTATTATAAGAGGATCTAGAGATGCAAGGGGAACTTTATTAAGTCCAAAATATAAATCAAAATTTAATAGATTGGCAAAGATTCATAGATCATTAACAACGAGCTATGAGAGAAATTTATGGATTGCACTCCCGAATTTACAGAGATTACAAAAAAGATTAGGAATTCCTGATGCTGTTGCGGAAGATGCACTTCGTATCTACACTCAAACTGTTAAAAAGAAGTTGACTATGGGAAGAAGCATAGATACATTGTTATCTGCATCAATTTTTGCTGCTTTAAGAGTTCATGGAATTCCTAGAACAGTCGAAGAGATAACTAAAGTAGCGCAAATACCTAAAAAGAAGGTAATTAAGAGCTATCGTTTAATTTTAATGGAAGTTCTGCCTAAATTAAATCTAAAAGTTACTCATTTTAGTGCAGATAGGTATGTGGATAAATTTAATGAGGAATTAAAACTTTCAATGAAATGTAGAAATATAGCTGTAAAATTGATTGAAAAAGCAAGAGAAAGTGGATTTAATTCAGCAGGTAAAGATCCAAAAGGAATTGCTGCTGCTGCTATTTATATAGGATCAAAGATTTGTAATGAAAATCGAACACAAAAGGAAATAAGTAAGCTTGCTAGAGTTACTGAAGTAACCCTTCGCATGCGTGTGAAAGATTTACAAAAATATGCTAATATTGTTGATTAATATTATTAATCAGAATTAAATTTTATAAAAATTCAGAGATATTATTCGATTTTTATCAATACTTTTTCTTCTTCAAATAATGGTAGAACTTCAAACATAACTTTTACTTTAGAAAGGAATTTATCAAATTTTTTTATTTTAATATCGATTAGGAATAAAATTAACATTATATAGAAAGTATCTCTAAGTAATTCTTTATTTATTCCTAAATTATTTAAAAATTCATTAATTTCTTTTTTTATGACTTCATAAGATTCTCCATATTTTAATGATGATAATCCATATAAAAGTATGAGAAGGGAACATGTTGTAAAATCTTTTCTTTTGTATATACTTTTCGCTAAATCGAAATATGATTGAGCAGCATCTCTATAGTTTTCAGCTTTTAGTAATTCTAAAACTTTTTTATAATATCTTTTTTTCATAGCTTTTCTTTTGTTTAATAACTCTTCTGCTTCTCGTTGAATATCACTTAATTTTGACTGAATTTTACCAAAATTCTGATCAATAAATACTCGTAATCTAGATGATTCTCCAATTTCTTCTCTTGTCTTTTTTATATCTTTGACATTTAATTCTGATTCAGTGAAAGTTTCAATTTCGGTTTCTTTTTGATATTCTTTTTCCATTAAATCATAAACTAACTTCAATTCTTCTTCAAACAGAGGAAGATTTTTGAAATAAGATAACCCTTCTTTAAATTTTGACTCATCATGGAGCTTTCTTAGTCCTATAATATATAAAATTAAAGTAATTGGAAAAGTTTCAGAGAATAGTTTCCATAACTGAGATAACTCTTTTTGTTTTTCTTCTATTAGCTTATCAACTTCTTGGATTCTATTCTCTTTCATGAGTAACAAAACAGCTATCGCTAAACATAGACTAGCTAATTTATATTTCTTTAAATTTTTTAATTGACTAATATTTTTCTTATATATCTCAAATGCTTTATCAAATTCATGATTCTTTATAAAAATCAAGGAATCTTCAAAATAAACTCTTTTCAATGCTTTTCTCTCTTTAAATTCATTATCTTTATCAATTAATGCCTCTTGTGCTTTATTTCTGATAATTGATAGACTTTCTTTTAACTTTCCTTCTTTATAAGAATCTCTAGCTTTTTTAGTAAGAATAGAACTTTTTTGCGCCTCAAGTTCGGCAATTTTTTTATGAATTTCAGTTTTATACTCTTTTTTTTCAATTTTATCATTAAAAGCATGAGCAGAGGGTAAGTCATCTAATTCTATATATATTTCAGCAATTTTCTTATAAATTTTATTAAATGTAATTTTAATTTGTTCTTCTTTTTCTAAATACGAAGATGATATATCTAATATTTTTCTTACTAATTCTGAAGCTCTACTAATCCCAGAAATATTTTCCTCTCTCTGTAAAACTTTTAAAGCTTCTGTTTTAATTATTTTTATAAACAATAGGCTAATTTCTTTTGATTCATCATATAACATTTGATTTCTATAAATCTTATTTGAATTTTCCATAATTTTCTCTTTTTTCTCATAATTCTCTAAATCTTCTAAATCTTTCAATCTTTGAAGATATATGGGGAAATTTCTAGTGAGATATCGCTTTTTCATATCTTTAGAAAGATTTTCAAAACTTATGAAAAATTCTTCAAAAATCAAGCCTTCTAATAATAAGTCTAATGACCTACTGAGAATTTGATCGCTAATATCGTCTTTTCCCAAATCTTTTAAATATAACGATTGTTCATTTAAATGAATTGCAGCCTGCAAATAATTATTTTCCTTAACAAATTCATTCGCTTCTTTAATTTTTTGAGAATTTATTTCAGCGATTATGTTCAACTCAGTGTCAAAAAATTCTTTTAAGATATGAATTCCTTTTTTAATATTTTCTTCAATTTTTCTCTTTTTTGATGCTTTATATTTTTCTTCTACCTCAGAACTAAATTTTGTTAATTCTTGTTTCAACTTCATTGAGTTTAGCTTATTTATTAAAATTGTAGCTGTGCTAAAGTTGTTTTCTTGAAGGAATAAATTTATTAAATCGTTTAAATTAGAGTCTAAATTTACTTTTTCTACTTTGCCAGTATTCCAGATATTCTCAAGATCATCATATGTGTTTTTTGCACCATAAATATCTTTATCACTAATTTGTTGATTAAAGATTACAATGAGAATTTCGTTGAATTTAAGAGTTAAATTTTGTAGCTCTTCAAAAAGTCCTTCCCGCTGATACTTTTTTATAGAAAGATTTGCTTGTTCTCTAGCTAATTCAAGATTATTTGTACCAACTAAATAGTCTACAGTTCCTTCAATTTTATTTGAAATTTCTCTTAAAATCGTAATAACTTCATTATGAGGTAAATTTTCAAGGATTCTAAAAGCATTTTCAATTTTACTAGCTGAAATCCAAGAATTTATTGCTAATTTAAAAGCTTCTAAAATAAGAGCCTTATCTAATAGTTCAATACTAGACCATTGAGCGGCTCTCTCGTATTGTATCGCAGCATTTTCATATTCTTCTCTATTAAAAAATAAATTACCTTCTCGAATTAAGGCTTCAGCATATAATTTTTTAAAGTTTGAAGACTTCCTACTATCAACTTTTTCTAAAATCTTACTAGCTTCCAAATATAAATTAATCTTTGAATAAAGATATGCTGCTTGCTCACAAATAATGAAATATTCCTCTTTATCATAAATCTCAGCAATTAAAGAAGCTTTTTTAACTGCTTGGGCAGCATAATAATAATTTTTTTCAGTGAAATATATGTTTGCCATTTGAATAAATATTGGAAATCTCATCCACGCATTTTCAATATTTAAAGGTGTATCACCATTGATCATAGCAAGACATAATGATTGAATTGCTTGATGAAATTCTTTGGGATTTAAGTTTACAAAAGCTTCAAGACTGGGATAATTCACCCAAATATTTTCTAATAATTCATTAACAGAAATAGGAAGGATTCCATTTTGATCGTAAAAGATAATTACTGTGGGAATATCTCTTTTAGCTGAATATACGATTGGAAGAATTATTTCAAGTAATTCTGATTCTTCTTTTATTAAGGGATTGATGAAGTATACTATACCATCCGCCATAGGAATTATATCATCTAAATCTGCAGAGATACTAGTAATAGCATCAATTTCTAAATCACACTTATCCTCAACAACCTTTAATTCTTTAAACCATGCAAAATATGTTTCTTTATCCTCTCCAGTATCATCAAAAGCTGCTGACATATAATAATAAAGGGTATCTGGATCTCCTAGACATAAAATTTTAAAATAAAAAATTGACATTTATTAAAGTTATTTATTTTAATTTTTCTATTCAGAGTGTTAATTTATCAAAATAATTGTAATTATTTTGTAACACATAAAATTAATAGTATAAAATTTATGAAATTATTTTAAAAGTATAAAATTCTTTTAATTATAATTAATTGAGTTTGAGAATTTATATTTTTGTTTTTGAACTATTTGGAGGTTAGCTGTTGAATTACATTGAACGGAATTATCGCATTGTTCAACAGAGAATGATCCAGCAAATGGAGAATTCACTTCTATTAGGGAAAAAACTTATTGATGAAGAATTAGATACTGGAATTTTAAATTTTATAATTAGACCAATTGTAAAATCATTTTATGATTTTTGGGCGAATGATGCAAAATCAGGGACTTTAAAACAAATCAAGATTACTTTAGATTCTGGTAAGTCATTGCTTATCAATGGTACTTTAGAACACATACCTAATAAAATAATTGAGGAAAACTTTCCAAAATATCTTAAAGCGGATCAAACTTCACGGCAAGTCATTAAGGGTCATAAAAATTATGAGAGGCTTAAACAAGTTGTAAAAGAAACATTTACAAGTTACTTAAAAAATTTAACAAAACTTTTAGAAGTGAAGGATAATGTTGATGATTATGGTGATCTATGTAGAACTGCTTTTAAGACAAAAGAAATAGCGGAAGAAAATTTAATGAAACAGTTAGATTATACAGAACAAGGGATTGAAATAATTGAGGAGGATCCATCAATTCTTAAAGTACCTGTTGGGAGGAAGATAATCGTTAAAGCATTAAGGAACGGATTTGAAAAAACAAAAAAGGAGTTTATTGAGGCTTTAAATGACACATATAATCAAACTTAAATTGATAAAAATTTCTAAGGCTTATCCTTTATAAATGCCACTAGATATTTAATTAAATCAATTAAATTGGAGATTTAACCATGGAATATATGGAGAAAAATTATAGGATTTTAGAAAAAAGGATGATTGAACAAATGGAAATATCTCTTAATTATGGAAAAGAACTAATCGACTCTGAGTTAGATACAGGTATCTTAAACATCGTAGTTAGACCTGTAATAAAATCTTTTTATAAGTATTGGTCTGATAAAGATGCGCGCATTGGAACACTAGAACAGATCAGAGTTACACTTGATTCCGCAAAAGAGTTCATTAAGAATGGTGATAGTTCAAAAGAACAATTCAACCGTATTATAGAAAAAAATTTTTCAAAATACTTAGAAGCAGATCAAACTTCTCGCCAGTGTAAAAAAGATCATAAAAATTATCCGAAACTCAGAGAAGTCACCAAGGAATGCTTTATTACTCAAGTAGAGGAAAGTATATTATTTTTAAGCGTAAAAGAAGATGTAAATAATTATAATCAACTATCAAGAGCTACATTTAAAACAAAACAATTAGCTTATATGGCTTTGAAGCGTCAATTAGATTTTAATGAAGAAGGAATATCAATTGTTGAAAAAGATGATTCTATATTGAAAGTACCAATGGGTAAAAATATAATTCTTAAAGTATTAAGAAAAGGATTCGAATTAACTAAAGAAAAGTTGATTGAAGATTTAAATGAGATTTTTAATTAAAACATAAATAAAAATGAACTTAAATTGATTGATCCAACCGAAGAAAATGAGCAAAAAAAATTTTTGAGGTCTATTTTTTTAAATATTTTTATAGAAGTATTTATCATAATCTCCTATGTATATTTTTCTGAAGCTTTTGGTTCTATATCTACGTTTTTTATTGAAAGCCGATCATTTTCTATACAATTTGGAATCACTCTATTTTTCTTTTCTTTTTTTTCCATATTAGGTGGCGCGTCTCATGGATTAATATCTGGTTTTTTAAGTGAATTTTTGTTTGAATTTGTGTATTATGAAAGAATTTATTTTGAATGGTGTTTAGTTGTCGCAATTTTTGGCTTTTTATGTGGTCTTTACAGATATAAACCATTAAAATATCATGAAGGAATGAAAGTATATTATACATTTTTAGCTTTAATTATTACATCTTTCATTATAATGGGGATAATTATCTGGTTTCAATTTCTTTTTTACCCTAGTCAAGATAATATAGAAAATGTAGTTATTAATTATGGATTTAAATTTTTAATCCAAGCATTGATTTCTATAATATTTCTTGTTCCAATTTTTTTAATAATATATGATAAGGTTTTTGCTTCAGAAAAAAAAAGTCTATATTATCTATTATTAACCCATCATCCTATTTCTGCGAGTGATCACACTTTTTATCTTGAATTTGGTAGAACAAAAATTTTTTTCTGTTCAAGGTGTTCAGGGGTGATAATTGGAGGTTTGGTTACATTGTTTACGACACATATACTTGAAAACATTTATAATACTGAATTTAGTGGAGAGATAGCCCTAATTCTCTGTATTGTTTTGCCAATACCCGGATTGATAGATTGGGGGACTCAAAGGCTATTACTTAGAAAGAGTACAACTGAATCAAGAATATTTACGGGATTTATTATTGGAGCAGCCCTTCATCTTATGTCTTATACATATAGATATTATCTTTACACATTACTTCTCCTCACAATTTACTTTACAATATTTGGTCTGCTCATTTATTTTGGACATAAAAAAGAAATGAAATTATTAAAAGCAGAATTTGAAGAATATTCTACTCAAGAAGAAATCGAAGAATGAAAAACTAATAGTAAAAAATGCAGAATATCATTTTTATTCATGGGCTTGAAAGCTCGGGAGAAGGATTCAAAAGCAAATTATTGAGAAGTATATTTTCCAATTGCTTAACTCCTACATTCATGCCATATAGTTCGAAAATTCCAATTAAAATTTTATTAGAAAAACGTATGGAACAATTAATTTCAATTTTAACAGAAAGGAAAAAATGGATAATTATAGGATCTAGTTTTGGTGGCTTGATGGCTACATTATATACTTGTAAATTTCCAAGCTCAGTATCGAAATTAATCTTACTTGCTCCTTATTTATCTTTAAATATTCAGGAACTTAGAAATTTTCCTCCCATAAATATTCCAGTTTTAATATATCATGGGATTAATGATGATATTGTTCCATGGAAATCAACTAAATTATTAGCAGAAAAAATATTCCTTAATCTCACTTATAACATTGTAGAGGATGACCATTCTCTATTTTACACAGTTAAAGCATTAGATTGGAAACTTTTAATTAAAGTTTCCTAATCCTATTATTTCGATCTATTTCTAATAAATATTACAAATATAAATATTGGACTCCAGTTTTTTTAAAAAATATAAATATTAATATTTCTTTGTGGATAAAGAGTGTTTTAGCATGATATGGGTAAACATTTTCCTATGATCATTAAAAATTTCTCATTATCAAAAAGAATTAAAGTTACCAAATTAAAACAAATATTATAAGGTGTAACTAAAAGGAATGTCAAATAAAATTTATGTATGTAGAGAATGTGGGTATGTCTTTCCAAGTGAGCTATCTCAATTAATTGGACAAAATATTCAAGTTTTTTGTGAGAGATGTGGTTCTCCTTTTACATTAGAAGGTATTATATTTAAACCTGCACCTTCTCCATATAAAAAAGTAAAGAAACACACATTTTCCAAAAAAGATTCCACCAATTTAGAAAAAATTATTATATTTTTGAATAAGATTTCATTTATTCCTTTACTTATTTTCACTAGTATATCTTTTGGTTTAATTGCCGAAATAGCTTATAATTGGGAAAATTGGTATAGTATTCTTTTTAATCGTTTTTGGCTCGGATTAATTGGATTAATCCTTTTGATATATGATAGAGCGTATATTGCTCATAAAATAAAAGAAAGAAAATACAATGAAATATTTATAGATTCATTTTGTTGGGGTATTTTAGGTTGCATTTTATTTGGTACAGGTGTAATCATCCTAATTAAAGGTATATTCATAATAATTTATGTGTTTACAAATTCTGAAAATAAAGAGTTGAAGAGCTATGATTATGGGTTACTAATAAAGAATTCATTCAATAATTTTTCAGTAAAAGCAGGATTCTTAATTATTTTTTTTGCGATCTATAGTGCATATTCTAGTAGACTCTATTTGGTTGGAACTGAACCATTATATATCGGTCCCTATAATTTTGTAGTTCCATCAATTCTGTTAAATTATGTTATTCTTCTTTCTATAGCTGTAATTGCTTTATTAATAGATATCAAGATAAAAAAAGAAATAGAAGAAAAACGAACATTTAAGGCAGCTGATGTAGTTAAAGTCTTTATCTTAGGAATTTTAGGTACTATATTTTATGCTGCGGGGATTTTTATCTTATTACAGGGAATTCTTTTGTTCTTCCTATACATAGGAAAACCGTCAGAAAGGATTCAACCTGTTTCTACCGAGCCAATATACTACCCTCCAAAATATACACGCCGTCAGCAACCAATTGAAGAGCCTTTAAGAGAGGAGAGACCCGCTGTTGCACCAACGCCACCAGTATCTCCAAAACCTCCAGAACCACCAAAAATGATATCTCAAGAAAAAACTGTAAAAATCGTATCAGACAACGAAAAAAAGGAAAAAATTGAAATTTCTGAAAAAATTCCTCCTAAAATTATTGAAAAAGAAAGGGAAGAGAAACAAAAAGAATTTAAGACAAGATTACATGATTCACTTCTACCAGTTAAAGATGAAAATGACAAAAAGTTAGTTAAAGAATACTTCTCAAAAATCTTTGCGGTATTATCAAAGGATTTGCGAAAACAAATAAATAGTTTAAAGATTTCTAAAAAAGAAAAGAAAGAATTATTAGAGGAACTAGCATTCTTAACAAAAGAAGAACAACTTAAATATATCGAAGCTCTTACAAATTTATATAGAGAAATACCTCGCAAATTAATAGAAAGAATTCGTAAGCTCCCCAACGTTGAACCCAAACATTATGATAAAATAGTTAGTCAATTAAAATATATGGACAGCGAAGAGCAAATAAAATTTGTTCAATTCTTAGAGGAAAATGCTTAAAAATGTCCCTTGAAAAAAGAAGAGATCTCAAAAGAGTTAAGGAAAAGGATACTCTAAAAGATAGTGAATTTAGAAGAACTGATTTTAGACCTATAAGTGATATGCTTGAATTAGAACAAGAAGAGTTACAAAAGGAAAAAATAGTAGAAGAATTAAGTGAGATAGAAAAAGATATTTTAGAGATTGCTGAAGATATCCTTAAATTAAAACGGTATGACGCAGAATTTGAGATCGAATCAGAAGCTCAAATTCAGAAATTTCCAATTATAGAAAAACTATATGCTCAATGTATTGCAAAATTATCGTATAGAAAAGGATATAGTAAAGAAGAAATTTTTCTTACAATTAGAAATTTAGAAGAAAAGAATTGGATCGTTACAAACGAGAGACGCACTAAATTGGAAATATTAACTAATGAAAAGTTAGTAAAAATTCTAAATTTTATCAAGGAGAACCCAGGAATTCATGCTAGAGATGACAGAATTGAATCGGATTTGTCAATTACTCGGACTCCATTTTTAAAACATGTTATGACTTTAGAAAGATTTAATCTTATTAGATCAAAAAAAATAGGAAAAACACTCCATTATTTCTTAAATGAAGTTCCTGAAGATTATGATAAATTCAAAATTATATTTTTAAATCCATTAATTCCAAAAATATTAGAAGAAATGTTAAAAGAAGAGACTATTACTGTTTCGAATATAGGTGAAATACTTGATATTTATTCTGGAACAATTTTATATCATGTAAAAAAATTAAAAGAACTTAATTTAATTAGATCAACAAAAAATAAAGAAGGAAATAAGATATTTCTTGTAAATATTGAATTATTAAAGAAGTATAACGATTTTTTTAAAGAACCTGATTTCTCTCAACTCTTGAAAGGTCTCTAAACCCCCTTAATTTTGAAAATTAAATAAGAAATAAAAACTATATTTAAGGGTTAATAGAGTATTTTAGTATTAATTCTTATCCTTTAAGTATAAGTTTAAACCGAGGTAATGCATTTATTAATAATTTTATGGCATTATCGATTCCTGTCTCCATTTCAGGATGGATTTCATTTGAATTAAGTAAATCATATTTTGGGTGACCTGGTAAGTCCGAAACTGAGAGAATGGATACTGTCTTTAAATTATAGATTTTACCTAGTAAGAATAATATAGAGGATTCCATGTCAATAGCTTGTACATTAATTGCGCTTAATGCCCGTATAAAGTCTGCACTTTCACAAAATAGAGCATCTGTTGTCCAAAGACTCGTCTCTTTTATTTTATCCCGAAATAACTCAGTACCTTTGTTTAAAAGTAATTCTTTTAAAATATCATTAGGTTTGGACAAGAATATAGTTTGATTTCCTGTAAACATGTTTTGGAATCTTCCCAATGGATTAGATATAGATTCCAATTCATTGACTAATGAAGGATGTTCTCTAAAATATTGAGGGCTTGTTCCATCATCACAATAAGCCATTTTAGGTATCAGAACATCTCCGATATTAATGGGAGATATAGCATTTTCTATTCCACCACCTACATCTATTCTAATAATAATATTTGTCTTACACCTTCTTAATGCTTCTACAGCTATTGCGCAATTAGGGGCTCCAACTAAAGAACGAACAATACTTACTTTAACATTATTTAATTCTCCATTATATACTCTTCCATAATTCCGTTTGTTTTGTAATTTATGTAATAATTTTTTCATAACAATCTTAATGGCGGGGAGGATAACAATTTCATTTACATTTGATGGACTTGTTTCAAGTATCATTCGTACGATTTTCTCATCCACATTTATAAATTTTAATCCTATGTTCAGTAGTTCACTTTTAATTCGATTTATCATTTTAATAACTAGTTATTGATTTTCATGATTAAATTATTATGAAAAATAAGTTATAATTTAAAAGTGTCATGCTAATTATTACTACACTTATAATTTTTAAGAATATGATTTAATATGTTAAGAAAATACATTTATTTATATTAGTTATTGAGAATTCTGAGTCTATAGTGATTTTTGATGAAAAAAAGGTTTATCGTTGATAATAAAATAACAAATGAATTTGTTGAAACTTATACAAAAACTACATACAGAATAATTGGAGATAATAAACACGCTGCTATTAAACCATGTCATTGGTTAGAACAGAGATTATTAACAGGAAGAGATAATCGTAATTGTTATAAAGATGTTTTTGGGATCAAAAGTCACAAATGTTTACAGAATACACCATCATTGCCTTTTTGTAATCATCAATGTGTATTTTGCTGGCGAGATATTGAAATAGGTTCTATTGGACATAAATTTATCGTTGAACCTGATGACCCTAATCTTTTAGTAGATGAAATGTTGCGTCATCATGAAGATATAATTAAAAATCATTTACCATTAAGGCGATATCTCGACAATTATGAAATAATGATTGATATCCTTTATTTAATGCTCTTAAATAGGGATATTCCATATATGCTCAATAATTTGACAAAAAAGATACATATCTCTAAAAATAAGATTGAACGGGCAGTAAATCTATTAAAAAATCAAAAATTCATCAAAACCAACTCTTCACTCCGATATTTTAAATTAGATGATGATATTGAAGGTTGTATTAGTACTCGAGAGGAGATAGAAACTTTAATAAACAGAGAATTAACAACTCCAGACGAGATTATGCAAGCTCATAACGAAGCTATGAAACCAAATCATGCTGCAATATCTCTCGATGGAGAGCCTTTACTTTATCCAAATATGTCAGAATATATTCATGAGTTTAGAGATCGCGGTATGACTACTTTTATTGTAACAAACGGAACTTTACCAGATAAAATTGAAAACTTAGTAACATTACCTTCTCAATTATATATTACACTCCCTGCTCCAAATGAACAGATTTATAAAAAAGTCTGTCGACCAATGATCAAAAATGGATGGAATAAAATTATGGAAACCTTAGGATTAATTAATTCTCTTTCTTGTAGAACTTTAGTAAGGCTAACTGGAGTCCAAAATCTAAATTTAAATGATAAATTTATTGAAGAATATATTAGGATTATTAATAAAGCGAATCCGAACTTTTTTGAGATTAAAGGATTTACATTACAAGCAAAAGCTTTAAAGATTCAAGATCGTTTGAAAAGTGAGGAAAGTTTACAATATTTCTTTCCAAACTATGATTATATGGAAAAATTTGCTTATAAGTTTGAAGAGTTAAGTGGATTCCCATTAATCTATAAAAATGAAGCAAGTAGAGATTTTTTATTTGCGATAAATTGGGATAAAAATAAAGATCCAATCATTAAAAAGATTTAAATAATTTTTAAATATTTTTGAATAATATTCTTCAAATTTTTAATATTAATTTGTTTTAGTGCGGAAAATTCTAAATAGGGTATTTTTTCTTGAAAATTATATTCATTTAAATGGATTAAATGGATTCCATATTCATTAGCAGAATTTGTAAACAAATTAATTAAACGATTCATATCATAGGTAGAGACTTTATCGATTTTATTGAAAATTATTAATATCGGAATATTAAATTCTTTCAGAAATTGAATTAATTCAAAACTTAAAGGAATTGTCTTTTTATTTTGGATAAAATATTTTTCTAATTCATCCTCGATCCTTAAAATATTGATTACAACTAATCCAAAAAAATAATCTTTATAGTGCTTTTCAATATGAACAACAATTTGTTTTTTAATGTGTTCTTGCCTTCGATAACTTGTATGTTTCATATATCCAAAACCAGGCAAATCAACGATTTTATAAGGCATTGTAGGTTGTGAAACATATTTAATTAATAAAGTACTTCCTGGTTTTTTTCCAGACTTACCTTTGAAGGATCTAGGATTTGGAGTCAATAATCTGGTAATGGAACTTTTTCCAACATTAGAATTTCCTATAATTAACAATGAAGGTTTTTCTTTCATCTTTCAAAACTGTAATTAGAAATATTTAATCAAAGAGGATTTTTTATATATCACTGAAATCTTCTTTAAGAAAATCTTTAAACATTTTCTGCTTTTCTTCTTCCTTTATAATTGGTTTAGTACTTATCGGTTCTCCCGCTTCCTGGAACAAATTTTTTAGACTATCTACATTAACGTTGATTTTGAACTTACCATCCCTTAAAAAACGCACAACCTGTTTTTCATTTAAAGTTAGTCTTAAAAGATAACCAAGACCGAAATAAAACTGATGTTCAGGGATTGGATCAACAGGAGATTTACTTGTTTTTTCTTTTAAAACATCATATAATAATGCTTTCGAAGCTGTATGATCTTCTACCTCGAAAGTTAAATAATATAAGGCGTGATACCAAATTTTATCGCGTTTATTTTTTATATATTCTAAAAACTTTTCGGGAGTTATGACTTCCTTTTCTTCAACTTCCTTTCTTTTGAGAAGTTCTTCTTTAATTCTGTCTTCAAGTTCCTTTGAAACTGCTTGAGTTGACTTAACTTTTGCTTCTACTTCTGATATATCTTGTATTTCATCCTGCTTTACACTCTCAATTGCTTCCTGCATTTCTTTTAATTCATCAAAATCAATTTCATCGATATCTGAAAAATCTGTTATCATTGCCTCTCTTACTTCTAGTTCTTCTTTAATTTCATCTTCTATTTTTATAACATTAGTTTCAATGGCTATTTTATCTTCAACGATCAATTCTACTGATGAATCAACCTCACTTTCCTTGACTTTAGCTATAGCATCTTGTATTTCTTGGAGTTCTTCCATATCTAGATCTTCTAAATCGGAGAAATCTGTTTCTAACATCTCCATGTCTTTTAAATATTCTTGTAAATCATCCTGTTCTAACTGTTCTTCCTCATATTCTTGATTTTCTACCTTATCTTCTTCATTTTCAGTTATTTTTTAATCACCATGTATTGATTAAACTCAAACTTGATTCTTTTAATATTAATAATAGTTCTTTGATTCTATAAATATTGATATTCGTATAATTAAAATTATTCTAATCATTAATTCACTTTAATATGGATAAAATAAATTTAGAGGATTACCAAGGGATAATTTTTGATTTAGATGGAGTTATATACGATATCACAGAAGCAATAACCAAAGCTGTCGATGATGGTGTAGAAAAATATAAATTAACAGTTAATCGTAATGCTGTCATGGAAGAAATAGCTCATTTAATTGAAGAGATTCAAAATTATCCTGTTCCAAAAATACTTCTAAATTCTTATGAGTTATTGAAAGTGAAATTTTTAGAAGGATTAAGTTTTTTTAAAAAACTAAGGATAGCAATTTTTTTGTTTAATCAATTTAATAAATATCGGGAAGAAGCCACTATTTTTAAGGGAGTAGATAATCTTATATCAAAACTATCCAAAAAACTCAATTTAGCCATATTAACTAATAATAAAAGTCAATATGCTGAAGAAGTTTTAGAGAAGTTCAATTTAAATAAATTCTTTGGAACAATAATCGGTTTTAATGAAGTTACAGAAGTAAAGCCCAATCCGGAAGGAATTCTTAAGATTCTTGAATTATGGAATATAGAACCCTCTAAAGCTATGTTCATAGGAGATATGACAACTGATATTGAAGCGGGGAAAGCTGCTAATGTTAAAATGATTTGTGTTGCTAGCGGACTTGCTCAGAAAGAAACTTTAAAAAAATATCAACCCGATATCTTAGTAGACAATACTGAACAATTGATTAACCTTTTTAACATCTAATTAGGAAATATAATGGTTTTGAGGAATAAATAATTTTTAATTAAAATTGAAGATCAAAATTAAGTTCTCCTCATATTGATGATATAGTAAGGCTTAAAAAATCTTATTTTTACTATTAAGAAAATAAAAAAAAGATAGTGAAATAGAAGGTAGATTTATTTGAGTGATGCTTTCAAATTTAAGATTGTAGTAGTAGGTGATGCTGCTGTAGGGAAAACTTCGTTAATTAAAAGATATACAACAGATAAATTTGGAAAAGATTATATCTCAACTTTAGGTATGCAATTTTCTAAATATGAAGAAGAAGTTGAAGGAGAAAAAGTAGAATTATTATTATGGGATTTAGCTGGTCAAGAATCTTTTAGCGCCCTTCGTGATAGATTTTATACAGGATCTAGTGGTGCTATTGTTGTTTTTTCGCTTTCTCCTGAAGAACTTGAAACTTATACTCATGTTGCTAAATGGGTGTCAGATGTAAAAGAAGCATGTGGGAATATTCCTATCATATTATTTGGGAATAAGGCTGATCTCGTTGATCAAAATGCTTTAGCTATAAGCTCTGATTATGCAACATCAGACGTTCATGTAAAGAAATTTACTCAAGACCATAAGATCATTGATTATTATAGAACAAGTGCTTTAACAGGTCAAGATGTAAAAGAAGCATTTCAAGGATTAATATTTAAATTATATCAAAGAGCTACAATATAATTTTCTTTCTATTTCAAGATTTAAACGATATCTTAAATTATAGAGATAATATATATCTTTAAATTTATAATTACGATTTTATTTATTAAATTTTAATAAGATGACGTTGTAATCTTTTGTAAAAATTTAAAACGTCTAACTTATATTATTTAAGAAAGGGATATTGATTTTATAAGGTTGATTCAAAAGAATGAGTGAGAAAGGATTTGGGTTTAAAGTTGTGATTATTGGCGATGGAGCTGTAGGCAAAACATCCCTAATTAAAAAATATACCCAAGGGACTTTTCAGAAAGAATATATCTCGACATTAGGAACACAATTTTCTAAATATGAAGAAGAAATTGAAGGTGAAAAAGTTGAATTGTATCTTTGGGATATTGCCGGACAAGATCAATTTCAAGCATTACGTCAAAGGTTTTATGTAGGAAGCAGTGGAGCAATAATTGTTTTTTCTCATGATCCAGGACAACCACAATCTTACGAACATGTTCCACGTTGGCTTGATGATTTAAAGAAACATTGCGGTAATATTCCAATTGTCTTATTTGGAAACAAAATAGATTTGGTAGATGAAGAAGAGTTAGGCACAAATTCAATTATCCCTACGGCTGATGTTAATGTTGAAAATTTTGTAAAAGAAAATAGATTTCTTGGATATTATAAAACAAGTGCTCTCACAGGACAAGGTGTAACCGATGCATTTAAAGCACTTGTCCGAAAATTATACCAGATTGCTAAAATTACTAGCTTTGGATAAAAAAATGTTTAATATAAAAAAATGAATAAAAAGAAAGAAAAAGATATCAATTAAATAATTTATATGTTTTTTAAATACTAATTTTAATAAAAAATATAGAATTTTATGTACGTTTATAAATAAATCTTTCCCAGCTTTTTCTATTGGGTAGTTCTAATGGCATCCCCTTTCTCTTACGGATATCTAAGATAAGATCCTCTTCTAAGGATGCAGGTACGCGATCGAATCCTAAAAATTCGTAACCAAAGAATGCGCGACCTTGAGTTGAACCACGGATATCGTCAGCAATACCAATTGTTTCTGCAGCAGGAATTTGACCTTGGATTCTTACGTATTCTCCTTCAGGTATAACATTTGTAATTCTACCTCGTCGCTTCGATATAATTGTTGTAACTGCTCCTTCTGTACCTTGCGGTGTTTTTATATCTATTTTCTGTATAGGCTCAAAAAGATGTGGACCTGCCTCTAACATAGCTAATGATAAGGCAGAGAATGCCATTCCTGCAATCTGTCCATATTGTGTATGTCTTGGATCCTCATGGATGGTCATATCGGTAAATACTACTTTTATTCCAGTTGCAGGTTCCTTTGCTATAATACAATTCCCAACCCAATCTCTAAACGCAGCTGATAAATAAGATTTTACTCTATCAAATCGCTGTAACCCAGAGGTACCATTAACGAGTAAACTTCCCTGGTATACATCAACAATCCGTCTTGCTTCTTTGGCATCCCATCCAGCTTCTTCTCTAAGAATCCTAGCCCTTTCTTTCTCATCTTGTAAATCATTAATCTTACCGGTTTCTATTAAGTGTTCTGTTGTCTCATCTAATGGTTCAATATATAAAAGCATGCGATTATGAGTATTCGCAGATTTAGTATAGAAATCAGGACTCTTTTTCGTAATTTTTTCTCGGTACACAATAATTGGCTCTCCAATATCTATTTTAACCTGATTATTGATTCTTTTAACCAAGATTTCAATCTGTAGTGGATCTATCCCACTTAATATAAATTCACCAGATTCTTGATCTCTTCTATATTCTGCTGTTGGGTCTGCTTTAAGCCATTTTCCTACAACTTCATCTAATTTGTCAATTTCATGGGGATCTTTAGATTTTATACTTCTTGAAACCACAGCTTCGCATGCATAATGGATTTTTTCAAAAGTAGGAATTCTTTTTTTCTCCTCTTTATCTTTAGGTATGTCATTTGTTGACATAAATGTTTCACCAGAGGGGCATATAAAACCAAATAAGGCAAATAAATTTCCTGCAGGAATTTTAGGAATGTCTAATATGTCAGTTATTTCCATTACGCCAAGTCTCTTCACTCGTTGACTTGTATCACTATTAACTAGATAGATTGAATCTGTTTGATCAAAGGTACCAGAGAATACACGACCTATAAGAGTAGCTTGATAATTTCTCTTAGGATCCAAAAAAATCTTGGTTATCATCCCATAGAGTGGCCCATTTGGATCACTTTTCTGTAGAGCCTGACCTAATTCAGAGGTTAGATCACCATCCCAAACATGAGGGATTCTATATTTGGATGCAGTAACAGGATCAGGAAGATGGTCAACAATCATTCGCAGCATAGGCTCATCCAATGGTAAATTATCCCTTAACCATTGAATATCTCCTTCATTATATTTCGCAAAAACATCCTGAGGTTTCAAACCTTTTTCAAGTAAAATTTCGTAAGTAAAACCCCACCCGTGTTTTGCAGAACCAACCGCAACTGAATTTTTAGCAAAATCTATCATCCAATCTGATCCTTCTGGTCTCACTTTTCTGATTAAATCATTTACTTCTCGTGTAATTTTATCAATTTTTGCAAAGGTTTCTTGAGGACTTAGTTTTAACTCGCTTATCAATCTATCTACTTTATTGATAAAAAGAACTGGTTTGCAGTATTCTTCACCGATAGACAACCTAATATTAGTTTCTGTTTGAGTCATAACACCTTCAAGGGCATCAACCAATATAATTGCACCATCACTACCTCTAAGTGCCCGTGATACTTCTCCAGTGAAACTAATATGACCAGGAGTATCGTTAAGTTGAATTATATAAGGTTCTTTATCTTCAGGTGTTCTAGGATCGGTGAATGCAAGGAGAACTACACTGGTGAAAATGGTAATTCCTCGTTCTTGTTCCTCGTCATCTGAATCAGTCATTTGAAGCTGTCCAGCATCCTCAGGGCGCATTAACCCTGCTCTTCGGAGGAGATAATCCGTAGCAGTAGTTTTTCCATGATCAATATGAGCTGTAATTGAAAAAATACGCTTCTTTTCATATGATCCGGAGGTTACGAGTCTGACGATTTCCTCTGGGTTTTTTACTTTAACCACTGTAAATTCACTTTAATCTACTTTAATTTAATTTTAATATTAATGTTATATGTGAAGAAGAGAATTTAGGAAATCATAAAAATTTTATGTATTTACGCTAAAAATCGCTAAATATATAAAGGTTATTCAAGAATAATAGACTAGAAATAGAAATAAACATTATTATTTTTAAGGATTTCCGATTAAAACATATTTTATATACTTCTAACATATGATAAATCCATTTAATTTAGCAAAAGTAATTGAAAAAGAAGTTTGTAGAAATGGTTGTAAAAAGTTTTATAGATTTCGTAAGACTCATTTCTATGGCGGATGTGCCACTGCTGATTGTTTAGGGTGCAATTTAAGATGTGCTTATTGTTGGGCGCAAAAGAAAGTCTGGAATCCTGAAAGATATGGAGAATTTTACACAACTAATGAAGTTAGTCAAAATTTGGATAAAATGAATTACTCAATAGTTAGAGTTAGTGGGGGTGAACCAACAATTTGTAAGGAATTCTTGCTTGATTTGATTAGTTCAATCCCAGAAAATAAATTATTCATTCTTGAGACTAATGGAATTCTCCTGGATGAAGATTATGTTAAAGAATTAAGCAATTTTACCAATTTATATGTAAGAGTATCTTTAAAAGGAGTTGATGAAGGAACTTTTGAAAGAATCACGAGTGCGGAAGGAAAATTTTTTCATTATCAGTTAGAAGTATTACACTTTTTAAGAAAATATAAAATTAGGCATAAAGCAGCGATTTTGTGTGATTTATTTACCAATAATCAAATAAGTAAATTAGAGATAGCTGATTTAGAATTCGAAACCTTAATTGAATATCCTTTTGTAACCAATAATCTTGATAAAAGAGGTATTAAAGTTGTTAAAAGATAGGGTATTGAATTTCTTAAAAAAAATTAAAATATCAATTAATTCCAGTAATTTTTAAAAAGAGTAGATTTAAAACAATTTAGTCTATTATAGTCTTAGTTATATAACTAAGTTATTTTAATGCTATGAGTGACTATTTCATTATTAGGCTTTCAATTACGGTCATGATAATTGTTGCTACTGTAATTTTTGCAGGTGTGTGTCTTAAAAGGCGAGATTTAATTTCTTGGCTTTTTGCTTATATAACCAGTTCTATATCTGAGACGTTTAGGTTGATATCTCAAGAAGATTATGACCTTTTTTTGTTAATAAGTCTTTTTTTTTCAATGATCACAATAATAATAATAATTATTGCTGTGGCTCGTGAATATTATAAAACGTTCTATAAGACTTCAAAATTTCAAATCTTATTGATATTATTGATAACTGTTGAACAAGTTATATCTATTGGATTACAACTGATAATTGGCATTTTGTTAATTTTAGCTCTTTTTTTGATCCTAAAGATTTATCTTATGAAGAAAACACCAACCCATGCTTTTTTATGCTTAATATTATTATGTGGAATTTTAAATTTCATAGCAATTATGTTGAGGGATGCAGGTTTTGAGGGAGCAGAAGAATTCTTCCTTTTTTCATCAGCTGTCATGACTACAAATATGTTTTTAACTGGAATTGTAGCTCTTATTGAAGAAAGACTGGTAAAATCCGAAAAAAAATATAGATTATCTTATAATAGAGCAGAGTTTTATAAGGATCTGTTTGTACATGATATAAATAATATACTTCAGAATCTGCAATTTTCACTAGAAATAATTTCTCAAACTTTAGTAGGTTATGAAAATAGAGAGAAAATTGATGATTTGATTAATATTGCTAAAGGTCAAGTAAATAGGGGTGCAAATTTAGGTTTAAGCGTAAAGAAGCTTTCTGATTTAGAAGCCGGTACAATTCAAAATGAACCAGTAGAGTTAAAAAAAGTTTTAGAAGAATCAATTAATTATATTAATACAAAATTTCCTGGTGAGCAAATTGGAATTAAAATTGAGAATTCAGAAGAAAAAATCCTTGTATATGCCAATAAACTTTTGGTTGATGTATTTAATATAGTATTAAATAATGCTGTAAAATATAATAATAATCCAACAAAAGAAGTCTTAATTAAAATCCTTAGAGAGAAGAAAGATTTAAATTATAATATAAAGATAGAATTCATTGATAATGGAATGGGGATACCTGATTCTATGAAGAAAAATATTTTTCAGCCAATTTATAAGAAGACTCCGGATTTTAAGAGAATAGGATTAGGATTATTACTTGTAAATGCTGTAATAGAAAGTTTTTTTGGTAAAGTGTGGGCTGAAGATAAAATATTAGGTGATTATACAAAAGGTAGCCGCATTGTTTTTTTAATTCCTGAAGCCTATGAAATTTTAGATATAAAAAGGTAAAACCATATTTTTTAAGATATATATTGCTTTTTTTGCTGAAGAATTTATTGCATCAAACGAGACTGAAAGATTATTAATTTCAAAATTACCAGGGATTCTGTTTTTAACAAATTCTTTTAAGAAGTATAGAAAGTTAGTAAATTCTCTTGTAGTTTCAACCCATAAGTATTCTTTTTTCTCAATATATTTTGGATTTTTATTTTTAAATTTATTAGCATGGTATATATCTTTAACTGGAGGACCTTTTCGAGTATAAGTTTGGGAAATTATCGGACTGTCACAATAGAGAACTAAATCATATTCATTATTATCATCTTCAAAATAAACTTCAAAAATAACTGTTCCAAATCGCTTTATATGTGTATATTCCTTTTCTGCATTAGATTTTATACTTTCCCCCAATGAGTATAATTTATCTCTGTTTATGGTATAATGAATTTGTTTATCTTTATTTTTTAATTCAATTATGAAAATTTTTGATAATATGGGATCATTTAGATTTGAAAGATTGACTTCTAGAATTGGTTTCATTTTAAAAAATTCAATACTGGGTTCTTTCAAAAACTCATTAATTCTATAATTACAATATTTATATGCTCTTTCTGATATAGCTGATGCAACATTTCTATTTTTATCAATAGGATCTATAATTATTAAATAATCATTCTGAAAATGGGGGATCTTTTTTAAATCTTTTAAAGCTCTTCCATAATAATCGAGGGGTTTCTTATTTAAATCTTGGATGTTTTTAAAAAGATTTACTATATTACAATAATAATAAATTAAAAGTTCGGCACTATATCCTATAAAACCTACTTTACCTACTGCGCTTTTATCCCCATAAGAGTGGTTTGATTTAAAAAATTGTTTTAAAAGTCTTACATCATCTTTTTGTTTTTCTGATAAATTATCTCTTACAAATCGTCCATGCCAAGGGGATCTGTCTACTGCGGTAATAGGACCATGCTTTTTTATTCTTTCTAAACTTAAATCAAAATAGAGAACTACATCAATTTTTATTTCAATATCATTTACTAAATAATCTACTGTAACATACGGATGTTCAGCATATAACAGTCTTGGATTATGGAAATTTTTTGTTTTTAAACTTTGGATTATCCAATTATTACATAGTTCTAAAAAATCTTTCTTTGAATCTTTTTTTAGTTTATTTTTACTTAGACCTTCATATTTATATTTATATAAGGTGAAATCTAAACCAATGAAAAGATCAATATCATAATCATCCTTTAATTGAGTCTGTTTAATTCCCGTAGATCCTTGAGGTTCTATTTTTGTATAATTTATTTTTAATTCTTTAGCTCTTTTATCCAATAGATTCTTTAACATTTCTATAATATTATTTATTAAGTTGATTTCTTGAGCTGTTGGAGTTATCTCTCTTAAAACTTCCGCTAAAATCCCTTCTAAATTATTCATAAAAATATTTTATATCTCATTATTTGTAATCTTACATAATGAGTAAAGAATCATTCTAATAAAATGCCTCTAATACTTGAAAAAATTCTGATCTGATATAGAGAAGATATCTCATATGGGGATAAAACTATATATATAGTAAGTATTTTTAACAAATATGGATATCCAAAAATTAGGTCAACGAGGAATAGTATTTAGTTTTCCTAATTTTATACCATTTCCTCAAGTAGACGTAACAATCCAAATTTATGTGATAATTGGTAAAGAACACCTTTTTATTTGTGACACAGGATTAGGAGTGGAGCAAATGAACCAACTCAAACTGTATCTTAAAAATAATAATCTCGATTCAAAACCTAAAATAGTATTTAATTCACATTTCCATTGGGATCATATCGCTGGAAATGGGGTATTTGAATCTGCTTACATTGTTAGTCATATATTATGTCGAGAAAAAATGATAGAATCATTAACAGAATTAACTGAAGAAGATAAAAAATTTTTAGAAGGTGCCAGTATTAAATATCCATCAATAGTTTTTCAAAAAAGAATGGTCTTTCCTGAGGATAGTGTTGAGTTCTTCTATAGCCCAGGTCATTCAGAAGACCATGCGAGTTGTTACGACCAAGAAGATAAAATTTTATTTATTGGGGATAATTTACTTTATCCTATTCCACTATTGACATGGCATAGAATAGATGTTTATTTAGAGACCTTAAATAATTATAACAATATTGAAACAGAGGCTATAATCCTTGGTCATGATTTAATCTTGGAAGATTTAACATTTGTTGAGAAATCTATTGACTATATACGAAAATTCCAGTCTTTTAATATTGACATTACTAATTTTAGCGCTAATCATGCGACATGGTACCGAAGGAGTTTACTTTCTATTGCAACAGATTTGAAGGCAAAAGGAAATCAACAAGAAGCTCTAAAATATTTTAAAAAACTTAAAGAAGTTATAAATCACCCTAAAATTAAGCCATTGGATGAAAAAGAAATGGAGGAAATTGAAAACATTCTTAATAAAGAATTAATAAAATAGAAAAAGAGTTACATTCCCCACCAAGCATGAGTTGTTTTTCGCATTAAAGCAATAAATTCTCTTAAAGCTTCTTTTTGGTCAGTGGTTAACTCATCAAGAAATTTTCCCATCAATTGTCTAACATGGGATTCAGGAATGTTAACATATATAGTTTCATCTTTTCCTATATCTCTGCCTATTTCAATGCCACGGATTGAAATTGCAACTTCAGAATCTTTACTAGCTTTATCTAATGATTGTCCTTTATCTTGAATCTGGTGAACCCTCCTAATTCTTTTTCCATTATTAGTTATTAATGGAACTTTTGGGTATAATGTTCCTGCTTCAACTCTGACACCAAAAACTGCGGGGTTTGAATTTCTAAATATATAATCTGGAAACATCTGTAGTTTTGCTGGTAGAATTAATTCACTTAATCCTTTAGCAGTATCTTCAGCTTTTCTCTTTTCTGCATATTCAATATAATCTTCTAATAATCGATAAATAACATCATTTGTAAAAATTCTGATATTATCATTAAATGCTTGTTCTTCTGCTTCTGGTAAAATAGGTACGTTAAACCCAAGAACTGCAGCAGAATATGGATCTAAGTTTCTAACAATATTGGCATTAATGATATCTTCTTTTTTTATAGGTCCCACATCAGCAATACTAATTTTCACACCATTTTTAGTAAAATGATTTTCTAAAGCTTCAAGAGAACCTAATGTATCTGCTTTCAATACTACTCCTGCTTTCTCAGTTTTAATTCTAATACTTTCTACTTCATTTTCAATTTCCTTATACACAATTTCTTCCTCAGATGAATCTTTAATACTTCTAAAAGGAGAACCAGCTACAACATCTTCAATATTTGGGGCTAAAATTTTTATACCTGCTGCAGCACTAACCGTATCAACAGAATCAAATTTTTGTCTAGGATCTCGTATCTCATCTAAGGGTTTAGGAATCAATAAAGCTCTTACTTTAGATTTAATAGGTTTTTCTAAACCTCCTACAATAAATTCTTCCCCCTTGTGAAGATTTCCATCATAGATTAGCACATCTATTGTTTTCCCTTGACCTTTTTCCTTCTTGACTTCTAATACAACTCCTTTAGCAGAACCCTCAGAGAATTTAAGATTTGTCGTTAAATATTGTTGAACTAACCCCATCAAAACTAATAATAATGTAGATATTCCTTCTCCAGTTTTACCACTTGTAGGCACTATTGCTACTTTTTTGGTAAAATCTTTTATTTTATCATATCTTTCAATCCCTTTGAAACCTTCCTCTAAGAAATTACCCATAATTTGCAAAATTTTCTCATCTAAAAACTCTTGTACATGAGGTTTTTGAGTCTTGTAAGAATCCAGAAAATCAGCATCTTTTTTTGATTTCCACCCAGATATTCTATCAATTTTATTTGCAGCAATAACGAAAGGAGTTTTTCTTTCTCTTAAAATTCTTACAGATTCCCACGTTATTGGCATTGTTCCAGCAGTAACATCCACTACCAAAATTGCTATATCTGCTACCGCTCCTCCTCTTTTCCTTAAATTAAGAAAAGCAGCATGACCAGGCGTATCCACTACTAATATTCCAGGAAGTTTAATCTCCATTTCACCAAATTCCTGTTTGGATTTACGCAAAAAGTCTTTAATATCTGTGGTAGGAAAATACGATGCTCCAATATGTTGAGTAATTCCAGCAGCTTCTCTTTGCTGAACAACAGTTCCTCTTATATAGTCTAGAATGGTTGTCTTACCATGGTCAATATGGCCTAATATGCAAACAATTGGAGCTCTTATTATTTTATTGTTGTCTGAACTTACCATATAATATCACTTAACTGAAGAAATGGGATTTATACAATTTTAATTAACAATTAAGAATAAAGAACTAAAGATTTAGTACTTTTTTAATTTTTAATAACTAGCTGTGATTTAGATATTTTTTTAAATACTGGGCTGTATAAGAGGCACTATTATTAATAAATTTTTCTGGACTTCCTTCAGCTATGATTTCTCCGCCTTTTTCTCCACCTTCTGGCCCAAGATCAATGATATAGTCAACAGATTTAATAATATCCATATTATGTTCTATTATTACTACAGTATTACCTTTGTCTACTAACTTTTGAAGTACTTTGAGTAAAAAATTAATATCGTAGGATGATAAACCTGTAGTTGGCTCATCTAGAATATAGAGTGTGTTTCCAGTACTTGTTTTTCTTAACTCCCTTGCGATTTTTAATCTTTGTGATTCTCCTCCACTAAGTGTTGTTGAAGATTGTCCTAACTCTAAATAACCTAATCCAACTTCAACAACAGTTTGTAAAGTTCTATGTAAGTTCGGAAAACTGTCGAAAAATTCTAATGCTTGATTGAAAGTCATTTCTAATATGTCAGCGATTGTTTTACCTCGATATTTTATATCTAATGTCTCTGCATTATATCTTTTTCCTTTACACAAATCACATCTAATAAATACGTCTGGTAAGAAATACATTTCCTTAAGGATATAACCAGTACCTTTACATTTCTTACAATGCCCAACTTTTGTATTAAAACTAAATCTTCCTTTCTTATAACCTCTCTCTCGAGATTCTGGTAGTCCAGCAAAAGTTTCTCGAATATAGTCCAGTGCCTTAGTATAGGTCGAAGGTACAGAACGAGGCGTTCTTCCTATGGGTGATTGATCAATATTAATAATTTTATCAATATTGTCATATCCAAGGATTTCTGTAAATTCTCCCTCTTTTAACTTTGAGCTACGAGTGTTAATTAAATTATGAAGTCCTTTATATAAGCAATCAATAATTAAACTAGTTTTTCCAGCACCCGAAACTCCCGTTATACAGGTAAATAATCCCAATGGAATTTTTACATCAATATTTTTTAAATTATTTTCTCTTGCACCTTTTAATTCAATAAAATGGTCATTTAACTTTCTACGTCTTTTAGGAATTTTTATCTTTTCCTTCCCAGACAAAAACTTTCCAGTTAAGGTGTCTGATTTGAGAATTTCATCTAGATTTCCTTCAGCAACTATTTCACCCCCAAGTTCTCCTGCTAAAGGTCCTAAATCAATAATGTGATCTGCATTTCGTATTATAGCGTCATCATGTTCTACAACGATTACAGTATTTCCTAAATCTCTCAACTTTTTTAACATATTTATTAAACGATTTATATCTCTCTGATGTAAACCAACACTAGGTTCATCAAGCACATATAAAACTCCAACTAAACTTGACCCTAATTGAGTAGCTAATCTTATCCTTTCAGCTTCCCCTACAGATAAAGTATGTGATCGACGACTTAATGAAATATAATCTAAGCCAACATTTTTTAAGAAAGATAGTCTATCCGTTATTTCTTTTAGAACTTCCCTAACTATAGTTTGTTGTATCTCATCCAATCGTAAACTTTTAAAAAATTTAATAGATTCTTTAACAGAAAAATCTGATAATTCTGCTATATTTATATCATTTATAGTAACTGCAAGGCTTTCAGGTTTTAATCTACTGCCATTACAATGAGGACAATTAATTTGATTCATAAAGCCTTCATAGATCTCTCTAGCCCATTCAGAACGAGTTTCCATGTATCTACGATGTAACTTTGGAATGATACCCTCATAGGGTCTTACAACATTCCATTCGGATTTATAATCACCATTATGATTTTTATAATCATTGTTATCACTCTCAAAATGAAATTCAATAGATTCATTCTCAGTTCCAAACAATATTTTATGAAGATGGTTTGGATCAATTTCTTTAATAGGAGTTTTATTTGCATCAAATCCATAATGTTTTGCGACCTGTTTTAGGGATTGCCAAAAAAATCCGGTGGATGAACCAAAACCAGGTATGTCTCTGATAGGGGTTTCCTGAAGAGGTACTTCTGAATCATTTCCCAATATTAATCCATAATCAAATTCCATTACAGTTCCTAATCCATTACAATATTTACAACTACCATGAGGGATATTAAATGAAAATATTTTATGATCTATAGGTGGAAAAGAAATTCCACAATCTATACAAGAAAGGTGCTCAGAATAAATCTGCTCACTATCTCCAATAATTTCAACTGAAACAATACCATCAGTTAAACCTAATGCAGTTTCAATTGAGTCTGCTAATCTTGTTCTAATATCCTTACGCATTACTAATCTATCTACTATGACATTGATATTATGCTTCACATTCTTTTCAATGGAAATATCTTCATCAAGAGTATACTGAATTCCATCAATTTCTACTCTAACATATCCTCGCTTTTTAAGATCTTGCAATAGATCTTTATATTCTCCTTTTCTATCTCTAATAACTGGTGCTTTGATTATAAATTTATGATTTTCTTTGATTGAAGTTAATACTTGTTGAATTATCTGTTGTGGAGTTTGTGGTTTTATTTCTTTCCCACAATTAGGGCAGTGTGGGATGCCAATATTTGCAAATAGTAATCTATAATAATCATATATCTCAGTTACTGTTCCTACCGTACTTCTTGGATTTTTAGATAGTGGTTTTTGTTCTATAGCTATTGCAGGAGATAATCCTTCTATTGAATCTACATCAGGTTTATCCATTTCACCCAAAAACTGTCTAGCATAACTTGAAAGAGATTCTAAGAATCTTCTTTGACCTTCAGCATATAATGTATCCATTGCTAGACTACTCTTCCCACTCCCACTTATCCCAGTAATAACCACTAATTTATTTCGTGGTATAATCACGTTGATATTTTTTAAATTATTCTGACGTGCTCCTTTTATTATAATAGAATTCTGACTCATTTTTGCAACTAAGTATTATAGTAATTTATTGAACAAAAATTTCATGGCTTTATATTATAATCTTCAAATATTGTATTTTTACTCCTAAAGAGTATTGATTTTCTAGTTATGGTCTTAATTTGATAAAGGATTATGAAATTAGCTAGATTTAGATCACAGAACAAGGATCAAATATTAATGGACTAATTAAATAAGAAAAAATGAATTGATATTAAAAAAAAGTCTATTTTCGACACTAATCATACTTGTGCTCTCAAAAACTTTGAGAGGTAAAATCAAATCGCAATTCTTTTGCAGTCATAAACATTAGATCCATTGAGAATCAAATTCTGGAGTTAGCTAAGCAAGCAATTCTAAACGAATTATCATCTGAATTGGACTATAAACAAGTAATAAATACCACATTGGATGAAATCTTATTAAATATGTTTAAGATTGAAAATAATCCTCTTTTCTTTCCTTGATTTTATCTCTTAAATAAGCTGCATCCTCAAATCTTAGTTCTTTTGCTGCCATAAACATTTTATTTTCAAGATATTGAATTAGAATTTCAATATCTCCTTCCTGTTCTAATTCTTCTATTTTGGTCTGAACATGCTGTTTCAATCTTTTCACTTCCTTTTCTCGTATTTCATGTTCCTCGGATAAGGATTCCAATATATTCTTCTTTATTGTTTGAGGTGTTATATTATGTTCCTTATTATAAACAATCTGTTTGTTTCTCCTTCTATTAGTCTCATCTATTGCAGATTTCATCGCAGGAGTCATTTTTTCAGCGTATAGAATAGCTCTTCCCTCGACGTTTCTTGAAGCCCTTCCAATGGTTTGGATTAATGATCTAGTGTCTCTTAAAAATCCTAATTTATCCGCATCTAAAATTGCAACTAGCTTAACTTCGGGCAAATCTAAACCTTCTCTTAAAAGGTTAATTCCTACTACTGCATCAAACGTACCATCTCTAAGTTGTCGTAGGATATCAAAACGCTCCACAGTATCCACCTCTGAATGTAGATAAGCAATTTTTATTCCTAATTCTGAATAATATTCAGCAATATCTTCAGACATTCTTTTAGTAAGTGTAGTAATAAGTGCTCTTCCGTTACTTTTAATGACATTACGTAATTCATTTAATAGATCATCAATTTGATTTTTAGCAGGGCGTATTTCAACTTGTGGATCTACTAATCCTGTTGGTCTTATAATTTGCTCAGCAGAAATACCACCACTTCTTTCCAGCTCCCAATCGCCGGGTGTAGCGCTCATGAAAATAATATATTCTATTTTACTTTCCCACTCTTCAAAAGTAAGAGGTCTATTATCATAAGCGCTCGGTAGACGCCATCCATAATCTACTAAATTCTTTTTACGAGAACGATCACCACCTATCATTCCGTGAATCTGGGGAATAGTGACATGAGATTCATCAACAACAATTAGAAAATTATCTGGAAAGTAATCAATTAAACACATAGGAGGTGTTCCAGGAGGACGCCCATCTAAATGTCTTGAATAATTCTCTATGCCTTTGCACCATCCCATCTCCCTCATCATTTCTAAATCAAATTTAACTCTTCTTTCTATCCATTCAGCCTCAGGATATCGCTTTTTATCCAAAAAATATTTAATTCGCTCTTCCAACTCAAGTTCAATTGATTCTAATGCTTTTATTTTATTTTCTTCAGGAATGATAAAATGTGTTGCTGGAAATATTCGGCAATTTGGAAGATTATTTAAAACTTGATTTGAAATAGGATGGATTTCTTGGATTGATTCTATTTCATCGCCAAAAAGAGACACCCGAATGGCAGTATCTAAATAAGCAGGAAAAATATCAATAATATCTCCTCTCACTCTTACTATTCCTGGTCTAAAATCTACATCTTTTCGTTCATAATTCATCCTGATTAACCCTTTAAGAATTTCTCCTCGTTTAATTACATCTCCAACGTTTAAATTAATTGAAACTTTTTCCCATTCTTCTGGTGATCCAATCCCATAGATACATGATACGGTTGCCACTATAATAACATCATTTCTAGTTCTAATCGCATGAGTTGCAGCAAGTCTAAGTCGTTCAATTTCTTCATTTACACTGAAATCTTTCTCGATATATTGAGCCGTTATCGGTAAATATGCCTCAGGCTGATAATAATCGTAATAACTTACGAAATAATGTACTGCATTTTCAGGAAATAACTCTTTTAATTCATTATATAATTGAGCAGCCAAAGTTTTATTTGGAGCCATTATTAAAGTGGGTTTTTGAATAGATTGAATAATATTAGCAATTGTAAAAGTATTATGTACAAAAATATTTCCATAACCAGCACAAAAATTTTCATTATCTTCTACTGCGATATCATAAACAAATCCATTGGTAGATTTTACTTTTTTAATGTCTATAATTTTTCTAAAATTAAAATTAAGTAAATTTTTTAATCTTACTGAATTATTCTCAAGACTTATTATTTTCCTAAACAAGTTTTTTGATGGAAATCGCTTATTATTCTCAATATGTGAAATTTCTTGTCGCACACATCCAATACGATCAGCTAATTGTTTTTGAGAGAGATTTAGTTTTGATCTGAGTTCCTTTATATAACTTGAACAATAAGGTATTATCTCTACATTGGTATTTTCATTTTTACCTAATATTGAATTTAGTCTTTTTCTTTTATAAGTTAAAGAGAATGATATATTTTCTTTAAATTTCCGTAAATTATCCTGTCCTGATATATTCAGTTGAAAATATATTCCCTCTTTATAATTACCACTTGTAGTTTTATATTTTTTCTTTTTTTTTGAAATCCTTGATACAATATCAAATCTTAATAGTAAATTTTTGATATCAAATATTAATTGTTGTGAAGCAGATAAATAGCATACTGCTGATTTCTCGACCCAACCATCACCATCAAATAAAGTTTTTAGGAAAACCTTTAGTTGATTATTTGATAAATTATAGAAAGAATTTATAATCTGTTTTTCTTTAGCTTTCTTTCCAAGATTTTTATAGAAATTTGATAAGAGGATTGAATTAAATTGAATATCATTTTGATTTCTTTGATTATAGTTTAAATTTAATTTATCAAAAAATTCCTTACATTTATTTTGTAAATTAGGATCCGAATTTGAAATTAATATGTACCTATCTGTACAATGTCCCTCAGATAGGTATAGAGCTGTAAAAATTAAGAAATTATTGTCAACAGGGATTAAGGGATTTAATAGATCATTACCTTTGGTAATTATTTTTATATCGGAATAAACATCATTCAAATTCAGATTTAATTGATTTAATAGAGTTTTAAGATTTCCAATTGAAATCCCTCTTTCTTTTGTTTCTTTAAGAATTTGTTCAAGTTTCCAGTTATAAGCGAAATGTTCATTCTTTAACACTTCTTTAATTCTTTCAATAGAGTTTAAGTTCTTTTCAATGAAAGATTTGATATTTAATTTAAAATCTGGATTAAAATCTAATAAATTTAAAATATTAAATGAATTTTGCGAAGGTTTTAGTATTGAATTTGAGCAAGGAAGATAATCTCCAATTTTTAGTTCCTTTGTTGAACATAATTCTAACTTACAGTTTATTATTTTAAAGCAATTATGATCTTTTGTAACTCTTATTCTTGAATTGTCGTCAAGAGTGATTTCATAAAGTACATCCTCTTCATGTTTTGATACCTCAACTACATTTTTCATTTCAATCTGGTAATCGATATTATTAAAGGATAATACTCGGAATCCTTTAATCCTCTGAAATTGTGTCCCGTTTATTTCTTGAGGGTTGTTAAGATGTCTTTCAATGAATTCTCCAATTTGAGTTTTATGGATTATATTTTTTTCATCAATCAGTATTATTTGCTCTTTAAAATCAAGACTTTTACCTGTCCCAGTAGCCCCTAATAAGGTTTGGAAGACCTTTCCTTTTTTAATATTTTCTGTAAGAGTAGCTATTGCCTGAGGTTGATCCCCACGAGGATGATATTCTGATTTAATACTAAAACTAAGAGTCATATATATCTAGAAATGTTAATATAATTCAATTAAAGATAAAACAAAATTATTCTATTTAAATAAAAAGTCTCTATATATTTTAGTAATCAATAATTTTTGACTTTTACTAAAAAGCAAGTAAAATTAAAAGTAGTGTAATTAACATTTTACACTTTATTTAACAATCACTATATAAGTAGCCTCAGCACCCTCTTCGGTTCGAACTAATATCTCAAGTTTGTCATCAATATTTATAAGAATTAACATAATTGTTTCAAGATCATTAACACCAATACTTAATTCTAATGGCTCTTCAACATTTATTTCAAATTGGTTTTCGAAAAAACTTGTTAATGGTATTAATGTATTATTAATATGAATAGAATCTATTGTAACATCCATAAATCCATCATTATTAATTAGAATTGTTAAATTTCCCGTATCAAAAGCTCGAGTCCGAGAGGCATCAATAGAGAGATTGTAATAGTTTGAATCTACATAAGCATATAAAGATTTAACAGTATACATTCCTGAAGTAGTGGTAACATTTACTATTACTTCATCTGATTTATTAATTTTAATATTTGGAATATTAAATGATATAATTGCACATTCTTGTATATCTAGAGAAGCACTCCCGTAAAGATATTCTATGTTAGATATCAAGGTATTATTAATATATATATTTTCTATGTTGATTAACTCATTTCCTGTATTTTTTACTAATACTTTTCCCGTTTCATTTGCATAAACTATGGATGTATTAGATTGAGCAATAGTTTCAATTATTTGAATATCGGGTGCATTTTTTATTGTATGAACATATCCGATATCAGAAGTTATCGGTGAGTAAGAACTTCCTGTAACGCAAATGAGGAGTTCATCATTAACATTCAAATCAACTTTCTTAGAATCTAAAAAATTCGTTGCATTTACAACAATTATATCCTCCTCATCAACTTTTAGAATTAAATCACCACTTTGAGTATAAAAATCTTTTTCCGGCACTTTATACAAAGACTCTGTAAGATAAATTGAATATATTCCAAAAACGATATCACCTGTGTTTTTAACTTTAACATTTAATATAGTATCTCCATTATCATAAGTATAAGCATAAGTATTATTCAAATTGATTGGTATGTGTCTTCTATAATTACCGTTGATTGTGGCTAATACTTCAGGGGAGAGAATTCTTTCTTGGTGAAGTATTGAAAGCGAGTAATTTTGGTAACTTGAAGTAAAAAGAAGCTCATCGGTTATATTATCGACTGTGGAGACTCCTATTATATTAAATGTTTTTATTGGGTAAAAGCTAGCATTTATATTCGAAATATAAACCTCTGTTAAATCTCCTGGTTGGAGAATTGGAGATCCAGTGAGATATTCTATGGCTCCTTGATCAACTTCAATTTTTACTGTATTGTTATATGTATATAATTTATCTATAACTTCAACTGATTCTCCAATATTTTCAATTGTGAGATACACATCTGCTGTTGTTTTATCTATTTGGACCACTCTACTACTTTCTTTATTAATTTTTATAGCCCCCTGTAATGCTTTTTTAACAAAAAAATTGGTTGTACCATTTGTAAATGACAATTGCCTATTTTCCAATGCTTCAGTTTGTGCTGTTACATTTATACTTACTACATCATTTTCTTCAAAATCTCCACCTTGAGCTTCAACATCAATCCAAATTATATCTTCTTCACCAGCTTTAAGAGTATTATTGACGCCTCCTTCAGCCATTTTAAAATCAAAAGCTTTACCATTAATTGAAACTTCATCAATATTTAAATTCTTAGTACCAGTATTTTTTATCTTAAAATTAGCAAAATCGTTATCAAAAACTTCCGGTTCCTTAATAGAAAAGCTTGATTCTAATATTGTATAATCTACCTTATAGAGCTTTACTAAACCAAATTTTGAGATATATTCTGGAACAAAAGCATTAAAAATATATTGTCCATTATTAGGGATATAATCACTCCAAACCCCTCCATCACTTACTTCTCTACGTCCAATTTGTGAAGCATAGGTTCTTCTAAAATCATTTTCATCATATTCTTCAATGTTGGTTGGTGCTCCAAAAAATAATAATTTTGCTAACTGACTATCGAACCATTTAGCGCGCATTAATCCATTTGTGGCATTTTGATATTCATTTTCATCAAATACAGCATCTTCTTTCCAATTATCTTCTTTCCAACCTAATTGCACATATTTAGCATAATTGTTATTAGGGATTCGAACCATCCAGTTCCATTTCCCCTCATCTCCACCTAATCCTGAAACTAAATATCCAAAATAGACAAGGACATAATCGGCTTTCAATCTACGAAATGCTTTTGCACTATAAATTTCGTTAGTTTGCATAAGTGCCATTCCAGTCAAACCGATCCGAGTAGAATTCATTGTAGCATTATCATTTACAGTAGTCATATTACCAATTGGTGTGATCCAATATCCATAATCCCACCAAGATACCACTACACTAGTACCAGGTAAATTATCTCTCATGTACATCAGAGTTTCTTCCCAATCATGGATAACTCCTGCTGGTGCAATTTGACTGTATGACAATTGGTTAATTGAAATTTCAGAGGAGTGTACAACTTGAGCAATACATAAAAATCCAACAATTAAATAAACAGCAAAAATTTCTGAATTACCCACTGCTTCTTTTACTTGCCTACGACGTTTTCTACTTACTCCCCTTCTTTTTTCACCAAAAAAGCTTCCAAAAATTTTTAAAACATTATCTAAACCATAAGCTCCGATTAATGCTGCTGCAGGAGCAAATACTAAAATAATACGAATCATACTTCCTGTAAAATAAAACATCAAAATTACAAATAGGATTAAAAAAATATCAGCAACATATAACCGCTTGAAACAGAAATAGATACCCAAAGGAACTAATATTAGCGGAATTAATGTATTATAATAGAAAACACTCCAAGCACTGGGCATTTGTTCAGCGACAGAAGCAACTAATGCAATATTTTCTCGGAATAAAGGATTAATAATAGTTTGAAATCGAGATCCAAAGCCAAAGGGAATAATTGAAGGTTCGATCCATATTATAACTGCAAAAATAAGTGTAGCGGGAATGAAAAACCATTTTAAAAAGTTGATGAAATTATCGTAAGCTTTGGGATGATCAACTTTTTTTGATTGAATTATATGGAAAATTACTAATATTATGGTAAATAAAAAAATACCTCCTGTTTCTAAACTTGAAAATAAATCAGCATAATCGAATCCAGTATATAATGAAAAAATAAGCAAACCTGTTGCCTCAACCACAGCATAAGTTATTAAGACATTCTCATTGTATTTATTGGTCAAAACTAATATTATGCTAATTAGAGGTAAAACTAAATAAACAAATTGAAATCCTCCCCAACTAAGGGATAAATAGCCTAAGAATAGTCCACCTAAAATTGAATAAAGGAGACTACCTGTTCGAACCCCTTTTAAATAAAATAAAAATATCATAATTGTTGCAAAAACACCTAAGGTTTCATTGTCAAAAAATCCCGCCATTGTGCGTTGCATATAACCTGGATTAAAAGCTAGGAAAAATGCAGCAAGTAAACCAGTCCCACGATCAAGTATTTCTTTTCCTAAGAAGTAGGTAGCAACACATGTAATACCTCCCATAAACGCGGGAAAAAAGAAACAGACATTGTATAATGAAATAGGTATACCAAAGAATTTTAGAATTCTATAAATTGCCACAACTGTGAAAGTAAGACCAGGACGTAGCTTACCTCTATTAAAACCTGTTGGATACCAACTCTTATAATCCCGCCATGTAAGATATTCATAAATTCCATTTTTATTTAAATATTCTGCGTTATACCACTGAATCCATGGATCAAATGCTTTGATTAACCATGGACCTCTTATTACAGGTGTAATTCTTATCAAGATTGCTAAAACAAAAATCAGGAAAATTGCAAAAAAAAATAAAACATTGCGAGCTTTTAAAGAAACTGATGTTCTTATCCGATCACGAAAATTTCGAAGAGAATTACCGATTTTTACCATATTTTTTCATTCAATATTTCGAAAAATTGATAGATTAAAAACTATAATAAAATTTAGATTTAAAAAAAATCCTTAAGATTAAAATGTTATTCTTTAATGCAATATTTTGTCAAAATATGAAAAGAATTTTTGAATTATGGATTTTTTAAGTGCTTATTGTTTAATAATAAAAATTGTCTGAATAATTTAATGGTAAGAAATAGATATATCTTTAAAATGTATTATATTGGAAAAAAAAAATATTATGGATCTCAAAGACAACTCTATTTTTTAACAATTGAGAGTTGCATTTTAAAAGTATTAAAGAATTGTAATTACATAAAAAGTATAAAAACATCTGGATTTGAAGTAGCCAGTAGAACTGATAAATTTGTATCCGCCCGAGGAGCTATATTCTCAATAATTACAGAGAAATATCCAACTTTAATGGAAATCAATAGTAAATTACCAAAAGAAATAGGCATATGGGCCTATGGAAAAGTTCCATTAGATTTTTCATCTCGTTATAATGCTCTTTTTAGGCATTACAAATATATTGTACCACTTACAAGATTAAGATTAGATCTTAATTTTGAATTAATGAACCAAGCATGTAAAACATTAGAGGGGAATCATAATTTTAAAAATTTCTCAAAAAGAGAAAAAAAAGAAGTAAATACAGTAAGAGATCTAGATTTAGTAGAAATGAAAGTTGATGAAGGATATATTATTTTTGATTTTATGAGCAAATCTTTCTTAAGGCAACAAATTAGAAGAATGGTTAAAAAAATTTTAGAAGTAGGAGCGGGAACGCTTGATTTTAATGATTTTTTATTGCTTTTTGATAATTCAAAAAATATTTCTTACCAACCTGAAAATCCAAAAGGATTAATTTTATGGGATATCAAGTATAAAGAAAATGTTAAATTAAAGGAAGATCAAAAATCAAAGGAAAGAATGGAAGATTTCTTTTTCGAGCAACAATGTAAAAATGAATATAATTATCAATTATTTAGAGTCTTGAAGCAAAACAATCTTAGCTAATAATGATTGAAGTTGTATTTCTTCGGTCCCACCTTGACTTAAACGATATTCATATTCAGCTAAAATTTTTATTAATTCAATTTTTATGTCTTCTGGAACATTTAAATCGTATATCTCCCTATGAGTACTCTTAATGATATTCTGTCCCGAGAGTCCATATTCTCTGATCAAATCATTTAAAAGTTTTATTGATTGTTGTAATTCCCCTTTTAAAGCTGACTGTAAAATTTCTTTTATCTTATTAGGAGGAACTTCACCTGCTACACGAAATACGAGATCTTGATCAATTTTATTTGAGATTGTACCACATGATTGCAAATAATTAATTGCTCTTCTGCAATCTCCTTGAGATACATCAATTAATGCATTTAAACCCCCTGAGGTGATTTCTTGATTTTCTTGTTTTAATACATATTTTACCCTTTTTTTAATATCTATCTTATTTAGTGAAGAAAATCTAAATACAACACACCGAGATTGAATGGGGGGGATTATTTTATTAGAATAATTACATATTAGTATCATTCGACAATTTTTCGTATACTTTTCCATAGTTCGTCTTAAAGCTTGTTGAGCAGGAGATGTCATGTTGTCTGCTTCATCTAAAATAAGAATTTTAAAAGGAATATCTGAAGGAGGACGGGATTTAGCAAAATCTTTGATATAAGTTCTAATAACATCTATACCGCGTGCATCACTAGCATTAAGTTCTAAATAAGTTCTATTTGATTTCATCCGTCTACCATATAACTCACGAACCATTGCTAATGCTGATGTAGTTTTTCCTGTTCCTGCGGGTCCCGCAAAAATAAGATGAGGCATGCTCTTGTCTTTAATAAATTGTTTTAATCTGATAATAATTCCTTTCTGATTTACAATATCATCTAAGCTGCGAGGACGATATTTTTCAACCCACGGTCGATTTTCTTTAGACATAATTTTAAGGAAGTAATATGTATTTTATATTATTATATTAAGAATTAAATTTTCTTAATTCTTTATTAATATTCATATCCAACAAAAAAAAAGTATGATTTTTATGAGTAATTTTGAAATAAGTAAAATTAAAGGTCGATGGATTTTAGATTCTAGAGGGAATCCTACAGTTGAAACGGATGTATTTACTGGAAAAATATTTGCAAGAGCTGCTGTACCTTCAGGCGCATCTACAGGTATGTCAGAGGCTCTTGAATTAAGAGATGGGAATAAAGCGTTTATGGGTAAACATGTCACAAAAGCTGTATCAAATGTGAATAATATATTAAGTAAGAAATTAATTGGGTTCGATGTAAGAGAGCAGAGGAAGATTGATGAGGAGATGATTAATATTGACGGTACTGATAATAAAAGTAAATTAGGTGCGAATGCAATTTTATCAGTTTCATTGGCTGTAGCCAAATTAGCTGCTAAATTATTAGAGAAACCCCTTTTCGAACATCTTTATAATCTTGCATATAATAAAGAAAGAGAAGACTATTTACTTCCATTACCGTGCTGTAATATTATAAATGGCGGAGAACACGCAGGTAATAATTTAGCTATTCAAGAATTTATGGTATTACCAATCGGAGCGAAAAGTTTTTCTCAAGCCATTCAAAATGTTGCAGAAGTATATCAAACATTAAAAAAGCTATTAGCGAAGAAATATGGGCCTTCTGCTATAAATGTAGGAGATGAGGGAGGTTTTGCTCCAAATCTATCGCTAACTTCAGAAGCAATTGATATAATAATAGAGTCAATTGAAACAGCAGGATTTCTTGTAGGTACAGACTTTGTTTTAGGGATGGATGCTGCTGCAAGTGAATTTTTTGAGGAAGGTTATTATAACATTGATGGAAAAAAACTCTCAGCAGAGGAACTTTTAGAATACTACATGGATCTTATTCATGAGTATCCTTTTAAATCCATTGAAGACCCTTTTGATGAGAAAGATTTTAGGAATTTTTCGAATTTAACCGCCAAGGTTGACAAGTCTATTCAAATAGTGGATGATGATTTAACAGTAACTAATATAAAGATACTTGAGAAGGCTATTAAAGAAAGAGCTGGAAGTGCATTATTACTGAAAGTAAATCAAATAGGAACGTTAACAGAAGCAATAGAGGCAGCAAAAATGGCATTTAAAAATAGATTTAATGTTATGGTTTCTCATCGTTCAGGAGAAACAGAAGATACTTTCATAGCAGATTTAGCAGTGGGTCTGTGTACCGGACAGTTAAAGACAGGTGCTACTTGTAGAAGTGACAGGTGTGCAAAATTTAACCAACTAATTAGAATTGAAGAAACTTTAGAAAAAAATTCAAATTATCCCAGAAAACTAGATGCTTGGATTAATTTTCATTGAATCCTATTTAAAATTATATTTAATCTATTATTTAATTTTTATAAATCTATAAATATTTACTTCAATTTTTTTCTTAAACTGTTTATGAAATTCAAAGGATTTCTCAAGTGTAATATTAAATGGAAGAATGTAGTCAATAATCCAATTGAATTTTTTAATGTAATTAGAAATGAAATTGTGAACTTTATTATTTGCTAAATGTATGGAATAAACTACATCAGAAAAAGAAAATGCTTTTTCGAGAAATATTCTATCAGCTTTGCTGGTTTTGACTCCAAAAGGAGGATTCATTATTGAAGTGATTGCTATATTTTGAATGAGAGAATTTTTTCTCAACTCAAAGTGATTTATATCTGTACATAAAGGAAATACAGGACTTTGTAATCTAATATTTTTTAAATTCGTTTTTAAAATTTGTAATGCATTCCAATCTATATCAATACTTAACACAAGATAAGGGTTAAAAAATGCACTAGCTATGGATAATCTTCCAGTACCAGCTCCAAGATCGAATATGATTTTGTTAGTTATATCATTGAATTCAAATCCTGCAAAATAAATTATATCAACGGCGCATTTCGCATCAATACAATACTGTTCTAACTTTAGTTTAGGTTTTTTATATGGCTCAGTTTTTTGAATTATAGAGATTAATTCTTTTTTATTAAATCTCATTTAGTTGAAGGTTTTCTCTTTTAGAAATTAGACAATAAATTTAATTATTTTATTTAATAATACTTACTTAAAATAGAAAGAATGTGAGAAATTAAAAGATTATTGTTAATAATTATGGAGAAAAAATCCGTAAAAAATAATGATATTGTTTTGACTGGTCAGTATATTGGAGTTGTGGAAGAATTTTTGCCAGATAAACAATCCACTTTTATTAGTGGAGGGAAAATTTATGCTAGCAAAACAGGATTAATTGATCTTAATAATAAAGAACGAAAATTAGAAATAAAAACACATCAAGAAAAAGATCGCAAGATTGTAAAAATTGGAGATATTATAATTGGAACTGTAGTTTTTTTACGATTATACTCTGTTGGATTAAACATCCATACAATTAATAGAAAAGTTCATTTTAATTCGACTTATCTAGGCAACATTCATGTATCTCAAATTTCAGATAGATATGTTGAGAAAATTAGTGAGGCTTTTCAATTAACAGATATTATTAGAGCACATGTAATAGACCAAAACTATAATGAATATAAATTAACTACGATTGGAAAAGATCTTGGAGTAATTTATGCGGATTGTATAATTTGTGGTGCTCCTCTAAATAAAATTGGATTTAATAAATTGAAATGTGAAAATTGCGGTAATATTGAAAGTCGAAAGCTGGCAAATGATTATCAAAATTATTCTAAAAATTTAAGATTTTAATTTTTATAAATTTTAATCATTAAATTATTGTCATCAAGGATTTTAATTGAGAAAAACAGGAAAGCGAATTATACATTTTTATAATAATAGTGGATCTACTGATAATGTTATAGCATTTCTCGAGAATATACAAAAAAAAGTTAATTACCTTAATTTAAATGTTTTAGTTGAAGGAAAGAATATTAAAATAACATTATTTGGTTCAAGAGATCTTCAACATTTAGCTATTGAGCGATTAAAAGATTTAGCAAATCGATATTTAGGTCTATAGCATAAAACCAAAAAAATTTAATTTTATATTGTATTCTTTTTATTAAGGTTGCCCATTGCTTAAAGGTTGAAGTCTAAACTATGGCTAAGAAAAAAGTAGTTAAAAAAGTAAAGGATGAAGAATTAGATGAGTTTGAGGACCAGTTTTTAGATGAGGATATTGAAATTGAATATCCGAAATTACAAGAAGTTGAAACGAAAGAAAAAATAAAGAGTATATCAGAAGAAGATATTTCTCCAGAAGAAGATTTTGAATTTGAATTAGAAGAAGAAGCAAGATTTCCAGACTACAAGTATCTAAATTTAAACTTAATGAAGGGAATAGGAGTTAATGACTATGAAATAATAATAGAGGGGCAATCTCATGGATTTTGTAACATCCTTGTAAAACATCTATTAAACATAGAAGGAGTAAATGCTGCGGCATATAAAATTTCATCTGATATTGAACCACCAAAAATTTTTATTCGGCTTGATAATTCACAGAATTATCAGATAAAAGACATCTTGAATAAAAGTTTAGAAGCCTTGAGAGAAGAAGTTATAAGTGTGCAGAATTTATTTAAAAAATTGTTTTAAATAAAATTTTACTTTTTTTTATGAAAAGTTTTTAAGAAGCCATAATCGAACTTATCTTAATGAATTATGAGGATTTAGTTAAAGATTTAAATCTTCGTTTATCTCAAAAAGCTATTGGAACAGATAAAGGTTTAGCTAAAATAGGAGATGGAATTGTTAATTTAGCCTATTCTATGGCAAAGTCTCTTTATCTGACAAGGAATAATTCTAATAATAAAGTTTATCGAACTGGTAAAAAAGTTAGTAGAAATATTCTTGATGCTGCTTTAAAAAAAGCAAATATGAAGAATTTTGCCAAAACTAGAGCAAATGCACATGATCTTGCTGATACTGTTGAGGCTTTATTAGCATATATATGGCTTACTAATAAAATGACTTTAAAAGATCTTATAGATTTTTTATTAGATAACCTATCTGGTAGTTTAAGTACTAGGATGGATGAAATTAATAATGCAACAGAAGCTTTTACTAACCTTTTAAATCATATCAAACAATTTCTTCCTAAAGAGTAAAAAATGAAAAAAAATCCCATAACTATTGGATTTGATGATGCACAGTTTAAATTAAAATCAGGTTCTAACACAACTCAATTAATAGGAGTTATTTGTCAAGGCATTAGAATGGTGAATGTTGTAAAAACAGAGATTTTAATTGATGGAAATAATGCAACTGCAAAACTAATCGAACTGGTTAAGAAAAATAAAAAATATGTTCAAATAATAATAACACACTCTATTACTTTTGGAGGTTTTAACATAATTAATCTAAAGCAGATCTATGAGGAATTGAATAAACCTATTATAGCAATTAATGATAGAAAGGTCGATCTAAATGGTGTAAAAGAAGCATTAAGAAAAAAATTTTCAAGTGAATATAGAGAAAAAATACAATATATAATAAATGCTGGGAATCTTTATCATTCTGAAATTAAAACTGCTGGAGGTGTATCAAAAGTCTATTTTCATTCAAAAGGAGTTGATGTATCTTATATAGAATCTTTATTACCCAAAATTTGCATTGATTCTAAATTTCCAGAATGTATTCGCCTTGCACACTTAATAGGAACATTATTCTAATATATTAGCAGAAAAATTATGAATTAGAACTCATCTCGTATTCTAATATGTTTCGCATTCTATCCCTTAAATCTAATCTTATTGCTGACATTCCATAAGTCTGAATCCCCAGTGTTTCTTGAACTTTTTCAGCACTTAAAGCTCCAGGGAGATCTTGTTTGTTTGCAATAGCAATTATTTTTGTTTTTAAATATCGGGAAAATTTTTCATAGATTTCTTTTGTTTCATCTAAATTTTCTTTTGTAGAATCACATACAAGAACAGTTAAACCTGCTCCTCTTAAAAAATCTTGCCACATAAAACGATATCGTTCTTGACCGCCAAAATCCCAAATATTAACTTTCTGTCCATTAAGATTTGAATTTTCTATTTCTAGTCCTACTGTAGGATTTCTTTCAGGAGTGACATCTCGACCTTGAAGTAATGATAACAAAGATGATTTTCCAACACTATTTAAGCCTAAAAAACAAATTTTTGTTTTTGTTGAATTAACTTTGAATCTACCTTTCCTAATTAGAATCTGTTTAATTAGGAATGGAAGTTATTTCTTCAAAAATGAGAATATTATTTATATGATACCTCAGTATTTTGACTGAAATACTATAAAAAAATAATTAATATCGAACATTAATTAAAATGTCTATAAATTGGATTAGATTCCAAAAATTTATTAATTTTATAAAATGAATGTGTAAAGATTTGTTAATTTTAAAAATCATATCCAAATAATTCAATTTCTTTTTTAAAGTTCTGTTCAATTAACCTTTTTGTCTCATTATTATAGTAATTTCTATAATCATTCCTTATTGTTCTATATGTACTTTTTTCTTTCGTTAATTTAGTCATAGGCAAGTTCAATTTACTAAGAATATACTTTAAATCTTCCTCCAAATTTTCGAATTTCCCTATAAAATCTACTGCAACTTTATTTTTTATAGTATATAAGGGGTGATTATAAGGGAGAATGTATGGATTTTGCTCTAAACTTTGGATCCATTGTTCAAATGATAGATTAGGTTTGATTTTAAAAATATGATAAAATTTGGAAATTAATATATAGATTCTTCTTAACCTAGACTTTCTAATAGAAGATAATAAAGCAGCAAATTTAGATCTAATTTCATAGAGTTTATAATTGATTATTCGGACAGAATTTTTTTTCCTTAATATTTTAAGATAATTTTCGAAATTTTGTTTTGACTTTTTGTGATACTGCGATACAAGTTTATCCCAAGGATTCCTCTCAAATGTAAATTTGAAATATTGATTCCAGATTTTATTTCCAACTTTTTTTTTAATTTGTTTGGCACTCATATGACTTATAAATCCCTTATGTTTTTTTGCTAATTTATTATAAAGAACAATTTCATTTGATGTTACAGGATTTATTGGTGTTAATATATCATTCTTCCCACAATTTCTTCCCAATAATACTTGGATTGAAGTACTAGCTGTTTTTCTCGTTTTAATATATATAAATTTGTGAGAATGTGAGATGATTGTCATATTTATTTAGTTTTACATTGATTATTTGTTATAATTTTTAATGAGATCTAATTCAAATTATTTTTTAATATTTAATTGTTAGATTAATAAAAAGATGCATTTTATTTTTGTAAAAAAACAAATAAATAGTAAAAGTATAATAAAAAAATCAATATAATAGACTTTTTAAGCCCCAGAAACAATATCCTTAACTATACCTACAGCTACTGTGCGTCCCATATCCCGTACTGCGAATCGACCCATTTCAGGAATTACTTCATATTTTTCGAGACACATTTTCTTTATAGGTGATAATTCAACAATTGCAGCTTCGTTTTTCTTAAGAAACTTGGGGTTATCCTCAATCACAGCACCAGTTTTCTGATCTAATTTCTTAGTTATAGCTTGAAATTTTGCGGCTACTTGGGCTGTATGTGCATGAACAACAGGAGTATAACCTTGCGCAATTGCAGTGGGATGCCAGATTACAATTATTTGCCCTGTCCATTTTCCATTTGGAGTGATTACAGTAGGGGGGTCACTTGGATGCCCAAGACAGTCACCGCGGCTAGCATCTGCCATTGTAATACCCCTAATACTGAATCCTACGTTGTCTCCAGGAATAGCTTGTGGAATTTCTTCATGATGCATTTCTATGGATCGCACTTCTCCTTGGAAACCAGTTGGCATGATAATTATTTTATCTCCTTTCTTTAAAATTCCTGTTTCTACTCTACCAACAGGAACGACACCAGTTCCTTTAATTCTATAAGAATCTTGGATAGGAAGCCTTAAAGGTTTATTAGTTGGTTTCTCAGGAAGAACAAATTGATCGATTGCATCAATTAAAGTTGGTCCTTTATACCAAGGCATTTTAGCGGTTTTCTTGGATAAATTCTCCATTTGCATACCACTCGTTGGTACAAAGGGAACATCTTTAAGCTTGAAACCTATATTTCTGAGAAGATCTCCAACAGCATCCTTAACTTCATTGAATCTTTCTTCAGAATAGTCATATAAATCTGCTTTATTTACCGCAACAACAATTTGCTTTACTCCTAAAGTTTGTGCTAAATAAGCATGTTCACGAGTCTGTCCATTGGCAGCGATTCCAACTTCCATCTCCCCTTTTTTACCAGAAACGACGAGGATGGCTGCATCAGCTTGAGATGCACCAGTAATCATGTTCTTCACGAAGTCTGCATGACCAGGTGCATCGATAATTGTGAAATATTTTGATTTAGTTTCAAATTTTCGAAATGCCAAATCAATTGTGATACCTCGTTGTCGTTCTTCCTTTAATCTGTCAAATACGAAGGCGTAAGACCATGAATCTCTGTCATATTCTTTTGCGAGTTTTTCTAATTCGCGAGCTTCTCTGTCACTTACCGCTCCTGTTTCAATGAGCAAAGCCCCCATCATAGTAGATTTACCATGATCTATGTGGCCGATAATTACTAAATTCAAATGTTGCTTATCAGTTGGCATATTCAATCAATTTCCTTTATTTTTTTTGTTTAATTTCTACTAATTATTAAATTTGAATTTAATTTAATTTTGTTAGATGTTAATTTTAAATGTCGATGAATTTATATTTTTTACGATATTTTGTCTTAAATTTTTAGGTTTGAATAGAAATTGCAGATATTATAAGTTCAATTCTTTTGATTAATTTTTATCTCATAATCTGAGAATGAACATAGCATTGAATAACAATGGATCGCTTTTAATTAATTTTAGTTTAATTTAAAAAGTTGAAGACATAAAATTTTTCATGGAATATCCTCATAAAAAGACTCTATATTTAACGTGCCTTTTAATTGGAGTAATTACAGGAAGCATCTTAGTTATATGCTTATATTTTGCTAATTGGTCTATTTTAATAACTTCGTATAATGAGAACGATGGTGCTCTGGGGGTAATATTAATTATTGTGTTTAGAATAGCCATTTTATCAGGGATGACTTGTTATACATTCTTTAGGTGGTTTAAACAAGAGGAACATTACCTTTCTGATATACCTTTTCTATTTGGATTATTTTTCTTGTTGCTAGTATTTGGAAAGGCATTAGATCTTTTAGGCGATTTAGTTTTTTTTTATATTGAGGATTCCATTATTCTTCTTATTTTAAAGATCCGATTCATCATTTTGATTATAAGTTTACTTCCAATGATCTATCTTAGCATAGGGATGATATTATTTTCGCTTTCTCTTAAAGAAAAGTATAATAAATTGAAAGATGAACAATTCCATAATAAAATTAGAAAGACCATAATTATCTTGATTCTATTAATTGAAAGCGTTGCAGGAATTTTTGCACCAAGTATAACAGTGTTAAGTTTTTATTATCCAATTATTGCCATACCTTCATTACTGACTATTTTTTGGTTGTTTTATTTTGCATTTAAAAACAAAAGATTATCTCAAGTTGATCCATCTATATTAACAATAGGTTTTGGAGCTTTGTTAGTTTCACAAATCCTTAGACCTTTAGCACAGTTTTTTATTGGTGAATCTGTTTCTTTTTTAATTGTTGTTGAAATTATTGATTTAATTATTTTCTTAATTATATTTATTGGATTCTATAAAAAAGCCAATTATTAGAACTGTGTATTATTAATTGGAGATAGACTTAAACCCTTTAAATCTTAATCTTTAAAGTGTTACAATATTATGTCATTACTTATTTAAACTAAAAAAGAGTTTTAAATTAAAAGGAATTCACATATGTAAATATAATATTATTTTATAAAGGGATTTCTATATGGTAGAAGGATATACTGGAAATATTCTTAGAGTGGATCTAACTAGAGAAAAAATCTCAATTGAGAATCCTGAAGAGTTATTTTACCGTAGATATATTGGAGGAGAAGGTTTTGTAGCTTATTTTCTTTTAAAGGAATTAAAACCAGGTATTGATTCATTACTTCCTGAAAACAAATTAATTTTTGCTACTGGTCCTTTAACAGGATTTGCTATACCAGGAACGGGTCGAAACTGTGTGGGGGCAAAATCACCTTTAACAGGGGGTTTTGGTGAGGCAGAAGTGGGAGGTTATTGGGGAGCAGAATTAAAGCATGCTGGATTTGATGCAGTTATCATTGAAGGAAAGGCGAATGATCCTGTGTATTTATGGATTAAAAATGGAGAAATTGAAATAAAAGAGGCAGGTCATATTTGGGGCAAAATTACAGGTGATACACAGAAAACTATTCAAGAAGAATTAAATGATAAATATATCCGGGTAGCTCAAATTGGACCTGGTGGCGAGAATTTGGTACGTTATGCTTGTATTATCAACGATTTAAGAGATGCTGCTGGAAGAACTGGAATGGGTGCTGTTATGGGTTCAAAGAACCTGAAAGCTGTTGTTGTAAGAGGTAACAAAAAACCAGAAGCTAATAATAAAGAGAAGTTGTCAAATTTGATAAAGGTTTTTAACGAAAAATACCAGAAAATATTCTCTGGTTATTTTGAACTTGGAACAGGAGGAGATTATATGGAGCAAGCAGCTTCATCCGGTAATCTTCCTTATCTAAATTTCAGTGATGGTGGCTTTTCTGAAGCAAAAGCTTTAGATCCTAGAACAATTAAAGAAAAGTTCGGGCTTGAGAAAGATGGATGTTATGCTTGTTCTATTCGTTGCAAAAAAGTTGTGAAAATAGGAAGTCCATGGAATGTGGATTCAATCTATGGAGGACCAGAATACGAAACGTTAGGTGCTTTAGGATCCAATTGTGGGATCACTGACGTAGCAGCAGTATGTAAGGCAAATGAAATTTGTAATAAATATTCATTAGATACAATTTCGAGCGGAGTTTCTATAGGGTTTGCAATGGAATGTTACGAAAAAGGTATTTTAACAGATAATGATACTAAAGGGATAAAATTGAAATTTGGGAATTCTAAAGCAATGATTCAAATGCTTGAATTGATATCTAAGCGGGAAGGATTAGGTGATATCTTAGCAGAAGGTGTTAAGCGAGCAGCAGAAAAAATAAAGAAGGGATCAGATAAATATGCTATGCACGTTAAAGGAGTTGAAATTCCAATGCATGAGCCTCGTCTTAAACAAGGATTAGGACTTGGTTTCGCTGTATCACCTACAGGTGCAGAACATATGACTAATCTACATGATGATTCAATTGCTCATAATAAGGTTATGGCATATCATGGTTCTATTGGGATTCTAGAACCTCTTTCTATGGATGATTTAAGTCCAAAAAAAGTACGAGCCTTTACCTATTATACAAATTGGCGTTATGTAGGTAATACACTTTTAATGTGTTATTTTGTCTCTTGGCCTTATAATAGTCTTAATGAGATAGTTCAGTCAATAACAGGCTGGAATAATTCAACGTGGGAGTTAATGAAAGTAGGAGAAAGGATTTCTACAATGGCAAGAATGTTTAATACAAGGGAAGGATTTTCCAAAGGGGATGATTGCTTGCCTAAGAGATTTTTTGAGCCACATTCTAAGGGAAGTCTTTCTAATACTATGATTAAACCTAATAAGTTAAAAAATGCTATTGATACTTATTATAAAATGATGGGTTGGAATGAAAAAGGGATTCCTACCAAAGAAAAACTAGAAGAATTAGAAATTGATTGGATACAATAGATTTTATTTCTAGATTTGTCTTTTTAATCAAAATCTTATATTTATTTTTTTAACTTTTTAAATCTTTAAACAACTTTTCTTTGTTTTCTCTAATTAAATTAAAAATCTCTTCTATTTGTTCTTGAAAATTTACTTTAATTCCGTCAGAGTCTTGGATCTCAACTACAACTTTATCCTGTAAAAATTTTTTAAAGACTAATTCAATATCATTAATTTTAACATTTGTTTCTTTAAAAAAGTCTAAGAGTTGATGGAGATAAAGTGCTTTAATATACAAAAGATTATTTTTGTTTTTTTTATAAAAGAATTGTAATTGTTGATAAAAAGGATCTTCTATAGCTTTCATAGACTTCAGATCATGTTCTTTAAAAAACATCCAATTGAATCCATAATCAACGGCTCTATTTACAATATTGGCAATATTATCATTTATACCTGCTTTTTTAGCCCATTTGTTATGGATAATCCAGTTAGGAATTTTTTTCATTCAACTCAATAATTTTTTTAAAAAGATAATAAAAATAAAAAATTATAGATCGTTTAATAATTTAAGAATTTAGAAATGTTAATTACATAATTATAATCTCAATAAAATCATGGTAAAAAGCAGAACAAAATTTCCTAAAGAAGGCGAATTTGTTGTAGCTAAAGTAACTGAGATTCAAAATCAATATGTTTATGTGGAGTTATTAGGCTATGAAGGATTGAGTTCAGAAGAACCAGCCAGAGGCATGATACATGTATCAGAAATCAGTTCAAGATGGATAAAAAATATTAGAAATTATGTTCGAGTCGGTCAAAGAGTAGTTCTTCGTGTCTTAAGGGTTGATCCAAATAAAGGACATGTTGATTTATCATTAAGGAGAGTCAATTCCGCTCAAAGAGAAAATAAGTTAAAAGAATGGAAGTATGCTGTGAAATTTGAGAATTTATTACAATTTCTTACTGAAACAGAGAATGTAGGTATGACTCTTGATCAGGCTTATGATCGTATTGGGTTTCCCATTTTAGATTATTTTGATACTTATCAGGGTACTATTGAAGGCCTTAAAGAAGATGGTGAGGCTATTTTAAACAATATTGAAGGTATCTCAGATGAGATAAAAGCTACATTATTAAAGATTGTTGATGAAAATGTTGATATATCTACAGTTAGTATATCAGGGAAGGTTAAGCTTTCTTTCAATTCTGAAGATGGAATAGAAAAAATAAAAGAAGCTTTAACTGAGGCTTTAAACGTAATTAAACCAAGAGAAACAAGAAATATAGATATAAGCTATATCGCAGCTCCTTTTTATAGATTAGAAGTAATTTCAAAGGATTATCTAGACGCTGAAAATATTCTATCTGATGCTTTAGAGATTATCGAGCAGAAAGCTCATAAATTTAATGGACAGTTTGAGTTTATTAGAGAATAAAATGTTTAAAGTTAATCATGACAAAATACCTTCAAAAATGTAAAGAATGTAATAGATATGGCTTACAAAATCCTGATTCAAAGTGTCAATATTGTGGAGGTCAATTAATAAATCCAACACCTCCAAAATTCTCTTTAACTGATAAATATGCTAAATATCGTATTAAATATTTTAAAGAAGAATTTGAGAAAAAGTTTAAATAATTTTATTGCAATTCAATTCTCTCAGCAACTTTTTCATATATAAGGATTTTTGCATTTTTATCGGGTAAACACGCAATATCTTCTTTTTCAAAAGGTCCATAATTTAAGAGATCGATCCCAACTAATGGTGGAGTGTTTTCTAAAAATCTGATAACGATATAGTTAAATTCTTCCTTCTCTTCTTCACTTTCTATTACAGGAATTTCTGGTTTCTTTTTCATAAGCTCATTATGGACATCTAATTCAAGAATAGCTTCAGTTTTCTTTAATATATTGTCTTTAAAATCTTGTTCCAATTCATAAATCGAACTTGCTTTAATTTTTTCATACCCTTTGATAGAGCTTATTAGATTTTGATAAAGTAATTTCTCAGCTTCATAAACATGATTTAAATCTATTTCTTTGAGAGAGAATGAAAAATTTATGATTTTAATTTCTCGAATTTTTAAAAGATCGTTAAACAGATAAGTAAAATTATTTTTATATGATTCTAATACCTGATTCTTTATCTCATTCTTTTCTTCTTCCTTATAATTTTTCAAAAAATGAATTATTTTTTTATAGAATCTGAAATTCTCTTGATTTAAAACGGTTAGATTTGATTGTTGGAACTCATTAAGCCATTGTTGATATAGTTTCTCGTATTCTTTTTTTAAATCTATTGACATAGAATCAGATCACGTTAATATGATACAAATGTGTTTAAATAAATTTATCTTTAACTCATATAGTTTTGGCTACTTCCTTACATAATAAAAAGACAGCAATATGATGGGGGACTTCTATTATTTCATCTTTATTATATGGTCCATATGATTCTCCCTTGATTTTCGTTAATGGAACTTTAGATTCTGTAATTATTAATTTTTGGGATTTATTGCTTTTAAAAACAATTGGATCAAGCTTATCAATTGCTTCATCTAAGGGATTAAAATCATCAAGTTCATCTGGATATATTTCTTGGGCTCTAAAACCAGTTTTACCATGTAAAGAACCAGGATATCGAATTAGACGATGAATGTCAATAGTAACAGGTATGTCAATTTCAACACCAATTTCATGCACAATCCCCTTTAAAAATTTATACCAAGAATCTACACCAAATCCATAGCTTGGCCAAGTATTTCTAGAGTTATCATTTAGTACACCTAAGATATCTTCTTTAAGATTCAAAAAAGCTTTTACTTGTGATTCGTTAAAATTGAATTTGTTTTTATTTCCTAATAAATCATGGATTTCTTGATAAGGTTTTTTTAAAAAATCTTCAATTTTTTTCATTATCTTATTTGTCCATCCAATATTATCTTTAAATGGACCAAAAATTGAATCTACTCTTTTTTGCCACCCTAAAATCTCAAAAGAGATATGTTCTCCAGAAAGATAATTTGAAATTTCTCTTCTCTCCTCACTGGATAAAGTTCTTATATCTTCATTTTCAATCTTTAAATGATATCCACGATGCCCTGAAAAAGCTATTTTTGTCTGATCTAAGTTGATTCCAAAATCTGGAATTAAAAAATTATAAATCAATTTAAAAATCTCATTCTTGGCTACATCAAGGCAATTTGTACAAATCCAATTTATAGTTTTTAACTTAAGTTTACCACAATTAGGGCATTTTTTTGGCATACCTGTTCCTTCTTTTCCGCAGCTATTACAAATCCAGAGATCATGATCCTCTTTACATGGAGTATAAAAATGATCTACATCAATATCAATGATTAAATCACAACCCTGATATATTTTATTATCCATATCTGTATTATCTGGTTTTAAGTATAAAGCGCCGCTGGAATAGACATGTCTAGGACCCTCCTCAATTAAATATTTTATTAAACTTTCATGATTTTGAAAACTCAAATGTCTATTCATGATTATTTGATTATCCCATGGAATATACCCAAATTCTCGTTGTTCAAATCGAGATACATATGTTATCTCTGACCGATTCTCCTTATAATATGCTTGGAATAATCGTTTTAAGTACTCATTATCACTCATTTTTTTTGTTTAATTGCTTTTTTGTATAATTTTTTTCTTTAGAAGCTCTATATTGTTTAATTCGAGTATATCTTAATGGATGAGTAACATTTTTCCTGTCTCCTAATTCTTTTGAAAAGTAACCCTCTAAACAGAGCTCATCGTTATATTTTTTTGCCATACAAAGGTTTAATGATTTTAAAGTTAAACATTTATATGGTACATATTTCTTTTTCTTTGCAAAATTAACTTGGTAATAAGTTTTTTCTTTGTCAAAATCTGGCATTGTTGAAAATAAATCCACAACTTCTTCTACAGGATACTCAAGAGCAAGTAAAAACCATACAATAAATAGTCTTTCGTTGTGAATTAAGTTTCGACCTTCTTTTGCTTTTCTGAGAATCTCTCCTACACATGGTGGATATAATTCCAAGATGTTTTCTTTACTTTCAAAATCAATTTTAAAGACAAACTCGAATTCTTCTTTTCGTTCAGTCCAAGCCTCTGTGATTTTATCATATACTTCTTTAAAATCTTTGATTTCTAAAATTTTTTTTAAAAATTCTTTTAATGAAACTTTGTCTTTTGTTTCATTAAGTAGTAATTTATTTCTTACATACTCTTGAATTAATCGAATTAATCTTTTATTTTGAATAAGTACATATCCTTGTGAAAGAGCATTATGCACCAATTGTCTGTATTCATCTCGTAAGGTGGATGCAAGTTTCAAATAATCTATAAAATATAATGCAAAATTAGTTTCGAGCTTTTGATGTTGTTCTTTAACTCTAATTATACCATAATTGATTGGAGGGTCATAATATTTTATGTTTAATCCTAAATCTTGACAAATATAATAAAGATTTGAATCATTTTCTTTCTTTAATTCACTATAAGCTATTTTAGAGTAAAGATTTGCAACTCTATTAGTAATTATTCTGTTATCTAAAGCGTAAAGGAGGATTTTTAGGAGTAAATACACATATATATTTAAATTATCAATTTTATAATCAGAAATTTCTTCTAAATTTTCAAATGCAGCATTGAATAGTATTAAAAGTCTTTCTTTAATTTTAATTCCAAAATCTTTTGAAAATACTTCAGAAATAAATTCAATAGGATCTTTATCAGAGGGATCTTTTCCTGAGATATCTGAATAATGCTTTTTACGGGATGGGAGCCATGGATAATGATTAACTAATTCAATTGGAATAATCAAGGTTCCCGATACCTCACCTTTTAAAAATAAAATAAATCTATTATTTTAAGATTAGGTGAAAATTTATTTTAATTATTACGAGTTAAATGATTTTTTAATGGTTTTAAGAAAAAATTATTTAGAATTCGTCCATATCATCCTCATCTTCAAACTCAGCCTCCTCAACTCTAGGGGCTAAGAAATAACTTAATTCTCCTCCCTCTAAAAGGTTAAATATCATCTTTAATGGGTGATCTGTTTTTAATGAGATCTCTAATTTCTCTGTAATTGAAGCAATTTTTAAAATAGCCTTAAGGAAAGTTAATGAATATGCTCCTGTACTTGTCCCACTAAGATTGCTTTCAATTAAATCATCTTCTCTAAGATCATATTCCATTTCACCAATCTGTCCTGAAGAACTAAAAATCAATCCCTGGCCCTCAGAAGCATTGATATTTAATATTTCGGAATAAATTTCAGCATCTTTTATAGCCTCGACCAGGAAATCTGGTTCAATGACCCATTTTGATGGATATTCGATCTTTAGCAGGTTATCCATTGGAATTTCCTCAATATCTATATCTAGTAACGCTAAGCTAAAGGTACGAGTACGTGCTACTCCTTCTCTCTTCATTTTTATTTTAATTTTTTGCTCAGCTTCATTGAAATCAATCTCAACAGAATCATTCGCAGCGCTTCTCTTTAATATTTTATCTAAATCGTCTAAATTTAATCCAACTTTTGATTCTTTACTGCATTTATATTCATCGAAATTTTCCTTTTTAATCGATAACTTAAGTAAACAAATTCTACTTGGATCCATTGCTGAAATAGTAAAATCTTTAGGAGTTACACGAAATTCAGTTTCATCAATAATACTTGCTAGAGTTTCAACAATCCCTTTCAAAATCCGACTATTTTCTAATTTTAACGTAAAACTCATATTCTTTCAGCACATTTATTCAAAATTAATTAAGATAAGAATGTTTGGTTAGCATTATTAATAATGTTTAATATTAGTGTTTTAATAAGATCAATTTTAGTTTTTGAATCAATTATTTATAGTTATCAGAAATTTTCAAAATTATAAATATTTAATATATAAAGTATATTTAAAGAGAAAATGTCTAACAAATTTGTAATACAGAGAATAATAAAAGATATTAAAAATACTGACGAGAAGATTCAAGTTACTGGTTATATAAAAAAAATTTCAAATAACGAAAATTTAATTTTAAATGATAAAACTGGAGAGTTAAAAGTTAATATTAACAAAATTGAAAATTTTAATTTTAAAGAAAATGATCTAGTTAATATTCTTGGAGATCTTGAGATCCAAGTTAATGGAGAGAAAATTTTAATAGCAAATATAATCCAGGATATGAATAAACTAAATTTTGAATATTATCATCAATTATATGATTTGAAAAAAGAATTAGACACAAATTAGCTATATATTGCT
>SMTZ1_10000174_pt2 | contig 75451 bp, 78 predicted proteins | sample DeeMarSWOR136_30_FD_25667 | JGI IMG/M metagenome (IMG submission 25667) | reverse complement strand
GGGGAGGGTGGTGTTTCTGGAGTTGGTGTGGGTGCTGGTTCGGTCAGTGGGTGGCCACAATCATCACAAAATCTGTAACCCTGAGGATTAACATGCCCACATTCTGGACATACAAGCTCTTGCTGAAGCGGCTGTCCGCATACCCCGCAGAATTGTGCTCCCTCTCTGTTTTCTGTCTGGCACTTCGGGCATATCATGTCGAACGCCCCTGTGCTGGCTCGGTGCCCACAGTCTAGGCCTAAGCGGTGAGGATGTCAAGGGGTGTTGACATCACCCCCCAGAAGGACTACAATCAACTCCCCTGTACAATACTGACACCCAGCCATACCCGATCTCTAGAGCGATTAAGTCGGGAGGTGGGCGGTGGAAGCTTATTACAGCACCAGAATCGTCTGAGTGGATGGCGGTTGATGGTCCTCTTGTTGTTTAGTAAAGGAGGTGTATGATGTTTGCCCGTTTGGTTACAGTCCAATTTCAAGTAGAGAAAATTAATGAAGTTATTAGGATGTTTGAAGAAGAAGTCATCCCCGTTGGTAAATCATGGAAGGGTTATCGGGGCTCTTATTTTCTCGGTGACCGCAATACAGGTAATTGTGCTGCCTTCACTCTTTGGGACAGCGAAGAGGATATCATAGCTAATGACCAAAGTAGCTCTTATCAAGGACTACTAGGTAAAGTTGCTCCACTCATAACATCCGCACCAGTTCGTGAGGTGTATGAGGTTATTATTCAAGATTCGCTGAGTTAATTCCATTATTTAGTCAGTCACGTCTTATATCGCGGTATCCACAAATCTAGGATATTACTAAACGGGGGGTGATGCCTATGGATGATGCTGGTGTCCTTTAGAGTGACTTGATGTAGTACGGGACAGCAATCTGGGATTCAACGTAACGTTTCTAAAAAGAACAAGGGGGATAATAGTAAGATGAAATTTTTAACGTTTGCCATGTATGAACCGAGCAAAACGGCGGACGTAGCACAGGCTGCTGACAAAGTAGCACAGACACCTGGGATAAAACCTCTCAATAGGTACGTATGTATGGGTATACCCTTCCCTGGAGTTTCTCAGGATTTGATGTGCACCGTAACTGTTAACGAAGCCGAGAGTAGCGAAGCAATGGCTGCTTTAAGTTATCCTATAAGGCTCGCAGGGGCGAGTGTGTGGTGGGTTCCCGTAATGGAATACGAGGTGGGTACCGCAGCAGACGTAGAGAAGAAATACAGGGGTTGACCCCCCCCAAACATTAAGCATTGTTATCACTGGTAAAGGCTAGCATGTCTTCAATGGTCGGCTAGCCTTCTTCTTTGACTTACCACGTTTGCGGTGGTATAGACTTTGCTTATCCCCTATTGACAACGACCTCCCCAAGGAATAAAATCAACTCCCCAGTACAATATCTATACCCAACCATATCCGACCTCTAGACCAGCGAGATTCTGGTTGATGAGCGTGAGAGGAAGGTAGAAGAGGCACTGGAATCGCTACTATGAGGCGGACAGTGCCTCTTTATTAATGAAGGAGGACAAACGTATGTCAGTAGAGGAAAACAAAGCTATCGTGTACGACATCTTTGAAGCAATCAATAATGGTGATTTGGATGCTCTTGACAAGTACTACAGTGTGGACTGTATTGGTCACTCACCTCCATACGGTAAAGTTGTAGGTCTCAGTGCATTGAAATCAGCTTGGAATAATCATCTTCGTGGGTTTCCAGATACACAGGGACAGTTTGCAGGACGTATAACGGGTAAAGAAGGTTTCGGTCTAGGTTTAATACTGTATCACATGGATAACGGAAAGATAGTTGAAGAGTGGGATCATTGGGATGAACTTGGCATGTGGTGGCAACTTGGACACAGACTCGACCCACCAATTGTACCAAATCAATCACAAAGTTAGATAAACAGGGAGGTGATGCCTATACACAATAGAATATTTCCTATCATCATATTACCCAGTGAGTTACTAAAATAATTACGTTGTCAAAATAATACTTTTAAGGAGATTAGAGATGTTCATAGTTCTGACTACAACATATCCACCTAGCAAATCCATTGAGATGGCGAAGACATTTATCAAATCTACCGAGACACCGTTCACTTATGTCAGGCGAGTACACCAACTCATTACAACGTATCAAGAACTAGGTATAAAGTCACTTGGTATTTTTGAAGTAGATGATGATAAAGTACCTGACGGTATGAAGGAATTGACGAAGAGAGTTGCGGAGTTGTTCTATGGTATCGAAGGATTTAAATATCAAATCGAACCAATGTTAACGGCAGAAGAAGCAATACCACTATTACCACTCTAAATACTAACAATAACAAGATTGGTGAAGGAGAAGAAAAATGAATTTCATGGTTCGTACATCCTAACCTCCTCATAAAGGTGCTGAAGTAGCTGCGTTATACAACAAGTCCGAGGCACGTCCTCACTCGGTACGTACACAAGGTATGTTCAATAGAGTCGACCTGAAATATGGTTGGGAAACCTACGCAATCTATGAAGTAGATGAAGGGAAGGAAGACGAGTTCAATCAATGGATAGTTCGTGTGCTGACTCCATATGCTAGTATTGAAGGATTCAATGCTCAGATAGACACAGTAACAAAGGTAGGACGTCCAACAAGCCGTGAAGGAAGCACTTAGATTAATTCGGCATGATTGCTTGACGGCAATGTATTACTGGTAAGGCTAGCAGGTCTTCAATGGTCTGCTAGTCTTATTGTTAATATGAAAACTTTCAATTTCCTTCCTACTGCAACAAACATCGCGATGTACATTTGACTAAAGTGACTGAGTGTAATACTTTTACTGTACAAAATAGTTGAACAGGCTATTTTTGGAGAATTATTATGGATTTCTTTATCAGGAATGCAGAAGAAAAAGATTACGAAGGCATTACCCAAATCTTCGATGAAATCGATTTACTGCATATTAAAGCTTTACCGCATATTTTCACGAAAGCTGACGAACCACCAAGAAATAAGGAACATATATCTAATATTTTAAGAGGTGGTAATTCTGCAATTTTCTTAGCTGAATCTGATAATCAAATTGTTGGTCTTATAGAGATTGAAATCAGACAAACACCAAGCTTTCCTCTGATGGTGAAGAGGCGATATGTATATGTTAGTAGCATTGCGGTTACGGCAGCATTTCGAGGTTATGGAATTGGCAAAGCTTTAATGACAAAAGTGGAACAATGGGCACGTGACAAGAATGTTTCGCAAATAGAGTTCAATGTCTGGGATTTCAACCAAGATGCCTTAATGTTTTTTCAGAGACTAGGTTATACATCATCACGTCGTAACATGTTTAAGGAGATCTAAATTCCACACGTTTCTTCCTTCCTCAAAATAAAGCTAAATGGTATCATCCACGAGTACGCATGGCTGGACAAACATCCCGATGTTTGTTCAATAGACTTTCCTTTGACTTCCCACGTTTGCGGTGGTATTGACTTTGCTTCTCCCATATTGACAACACCCCTCCAAAGGACTACAATCAACTGCCCAGTACAATTCTCATACGTATACCACTAATTCCCAACCTCACGACTAAGAAAGTAAGTCAGGAGGTGGGCGGTGGAAGATATCAAAAGGCACCAGATTCACCAATATGGCAGTGGATGGTGCCTTATTTGTTTGAAAGCAAATCTACAAAAAGGAGGTAATCAGGTAATGAAGAGGAAAATCCCGTGGCTATTACTTAGCTGTCTCATGGCATTAACTCTAGTAGCAGGCTGCGGCGGTATTTCTCAGGCAGAATATGACGCTGCTGTAGCTTTGAGAGACGCTGCACAGGAGCAATTAACGCTTCTGCAAAACCAGCTTGATACTCTGCAGAACGACCTTGACACCGCCGAAGACGACCTTGATGCTGTACAGGAAGCCATTGACAACGCCAATGCGGAAATTGCCTTCCTGGAAGCACTGATTGTTGAACTGGAAGAGGCTGCCGCAGAAGCAGAGCAACCGGCCGTCTATACCAACTCTGACTACGGGTTCTCTCTGGAGTATCCTAAGGAGTGGGCAGAAAAGCCGGAAGGTCTGGGACCAAGTGTTGTTGTGCGGATAGGTGAAGGTGTGTATTTCATACCCGCCGTGAGAGTCATTATTCGGGACGAGGCTGAGGGAGCTAACCTAGAAGAAGTGTTCACCGCTCATCTGGCGGAGGACGGCGGTAAGACAATTGATACCTTCACAGCGAGCGATGTCACTATTAGCAACACCGCATTTACTCAGGCCGAGGTTGCCTATAGCGGTGGGTACGGCGCATACGACAGCCTCATCATCGGGCTGGTCATGGATGGTAAATGGATTATCATTGAAGTATATACCTTATCCTCTTACCCGTTCTCCGATGAGGGCATTAAAACGGAAATAATGAATTCCGTGACATTTGACTAGTTTTCAGCCGCCATCCAAGTGAGAGGCTTGAGAGCAGTCCGTTCTCAAGGAGGAAAAAACTAATGACCGGTCAGTATTTCGGAAAGGAGACCTGTTAATGAAAAGGATAGTCTTGTTTGGAATAACTTTATTGCTGATGGTACCACTCTTCACCAGCTGTAATGCCATTTCGCAGGAAGACATCGATGCTATCTTGGCTGAAGCGGATGCGGCAGATGCCCAGGCAGAAACCCTGCAAGGTCAGATTGATACCGTACAAAGCCTGCTTGATGCTGTCCAGAGTGACCTTGATGACGCCCAGAGTGACCTTGATGACGTCAACGCCGAACTTGCCGAGATAGAGGAATCCTTATATATTGTCAACACTAACGCCGGGAAAGTCCGCGGCACAACTGAGAAAGACGTGCTGGCTTTCAAAGGCATCCATTACGGTGAATCTACAGAAGGCAGTGCCCGTTTCCTGCCCCCACAATCGGTTGAACCATGGGAAGGTGTATTCGATGCCACCGAATACGGTCAGACCGCCCCGCAGTATGGAAGTCTTGCCACTCCAGACGTGAATCAGGGTGAAGATTGCCTGGTGTTGAATGTTTGGACGCCAGCCGTAGGAGACGGGGGCGAGCGCCCGGTCATGGTATGGCTACATGGTGGTGGTTATGCCTCAGGCTCGGGTTCGGAGGCCACGTATAACGGTGCCAACCTTGCCGACCGCGGTGATGTGGTGGTAGTTACCATCAACCACCGGCTTAATGTCTTCGGCTACTTATACCTCGACGAAATCGGTGGTGAGGAATTTACCGGTTCGGGTATGGCCGGAATGCTGGACATTGTACTGGCCCTTGAGTGGGTACGGGATAACATTGAAGCCTTTGGTGGTGACCCGGACAATGTCACTATTTTCGGCGAGTCCGGTGGTGGTGCTAAGGTAAGTACACTACTAGCCATGCCGTCAGCAGAGGGCCTATTTCATAAGGCTATTGTTCAAAGCGGCCCGGGGCTAACTGGTGTAGACCCTGATGATGCCACAGCCTACGCCGAAAGTCTGCTGGAGGAACTGGGCCTTGGAGCAGATGAACTCGACCAGCTCCAGCAGGTACCAATACAAGAAATGTTGGATGCCATAGGCGCAATAACGGGTAGCCTCTCCCCGGTGGTGGATGGCTATTACCTCCCTGCAAACCCATTTACCCCGGTGGCAGCACCAACAGCGGCGAACGTCCCTCTAATGATCGGAACCAACCATGATGAAATAACATTCATGATGATGATGGCAGGTACTCCCGCTGACCCGGACATGACCGAAGAAGAGCTGCGTGAACGCCTGGCAGAAACACACGGTGATAATACGGATGATATAATCGCCGCTTACCAGAATGCTGACCCCGAAGCCACACCCTGGCAACTGTATATCTGGATTCTTAGTGATGAATATTTCCGGCGGTACTCCGTTATACTCGCCGAACGGAAGATGGAGGGTGGCACTGCTCCGGTCTACATGTACCTGTTTACCAAGCAATCCGAGCGCTATCCCGATTTTGGGACACCCCACTTCATGGAGGTGGCATACGTATTCGACAATACTGCTGATTCACCTAATGACGCGCTGGCCACGATAATGAGTAAGGCATGGATAGCCTTCGCCCGCAGCGGAGACCCCAACCACGCGGGGATGCCGACCTGGGAACCTTACACTCTCGATGACCGGGCAACGATGTTCTTTGACATCCCGTGCCAACTGGTGTTAAACCCATATGGCGATGTGCTTGAAGTCTGGGAATGAATAAAGGTGATTGAGAGATACATGGCGGCAATATCGTTATCTACAAAAGTCAAAGTATAAAAGGTTCTCTTGCTTGATAGTATAGGAGAGAGCCTTTGAAGAGGCTCTCTCCGCTTTTTCAACATTGGTAATGATTGGTTCTTTTTTCCTCGCTTTCCATCCAACAGAAAAAGCGAATGGTATAGTCCACGAGTATTCGTTCGGTGATAAGCTAGGACCTTTCTCTATGTAGTAATCAAACAAAATGTATGAAATGTTTGATTGTTGTGAGTTAATACAAATTCACAACACAATCATGTCTGAATCAAGTACGGGCAGCCTCTTTTACTGGTAGCTGAAACTTGATTGGCCAGTAGACTGTTTTCCTATCATTGCACCTCGTGATGTGGCATGATGACAAGGCCGCCACCAGTCTTTATGATGGTAGTACAGTACCGGTACTAGCCCTGAATGCTAACAAATTGGCTTTGGTAGAAGACCGTTCAGATGCATTATATCCCTCAGCTTCTCTATCACCGTGTGCTGGAGGTATCTCAGGTAAAAATGCAGAGATGCTGGCAGGGTTTCTTGACCGGGCTGGTGATGAGCGCTTCCTCGCCAAGACTGCCAGGTTCAAGGCAGACCTGGTGCAGATGGGTGCCAGCCAGGTGCTTTACCGGGGCATAAATGGCTGCCCTGGGTTACTCGCGGAACAAGGAGCCCTTTCTTGAGTTGGCGGAAAAGCTGCCGCTAGCGACGCTAGAATCAGTAGCGAACGAGACTACCTCGGATGAGGAATGCCTTATCCAATTGCAAGCCTGGCTGCTGGGTACCGCCGGGCTGCTGCCCTCACAGAGAGGTAGCATATTCCGTCAGGGTGTATTTACTCATCGGTATGTCAAAAGTGTCGAGAGCCTGTGGGCTTTATATAGCAAAGGTCTTGGGATGTCACTGAATGCGTGGCATTTGTCCTGCACCAGACCGTACAACTCGCCGCTACGCCGTCTGGTGGCAATGAGCTATCTGGTTACTCGTTACCGGGATGAGGGTCTGCTGCCTGGGCTATGGAGAAATTATGCTGGAGGTATTCCGGTAGGCCAGGACTGGCGTCAACTCGAAGAGGGCCTGATGGTAACCGCTGATGACTACTGGGCGTGCCATTTCGATTTTGGCGTGGCCAACTTGACGGCGAGTCCGACTATTCTTGGCAAAGGGCGAGTCTCCGATATCATTGTCAATGTTCTCCTGCCTTTTACCTTTGCTTGGAGTGAGGCTAACGGCAGGCCGGAACCAGCAATTGTGGTACAGGGTTTATACCAGCAGTACCCGAAGCTCTCAGCGAACGCAGTGCTGAAGCACATGATGTCCCAGTTGAGAGTAGGGCATCGAATTGTCAACTCAACTCGGAGGCAGCAGGGGCTCCTGCATATCTACCGGACGCTGTGCACGCAGGGGCGTTGTGATTAATGTTACCAGCAGATTGCAGGTCGTCTCGCTTGCTTTTGATTTGTTCCCTTGATAGAATGGGCGCACTTGTGTGTAAAATTAAACAGAGACACTGGCGATGGCCCAAACTATATCTGGAGGTGCAAGTTGAAAGACATGAGTTTCATGGAGAAAATCTACTTTATCTCAGCCTGGGTCGTAGCAGGCTGCCTCGGCCTGGCTCTCATCTTGTATGCTGTGGCTTCGAGGCGTAATGGTTTAGCCGCTGCTGGTGTGGTTTTCGATGCTCTATTTCTTGGGGCAACCGGTTGTTTCACCCTTCTTTACCTCTCTAAGTGGTTTAGAAATAGCCTTGTCCTGTTTATAATGGCCTGGGTTGTGGCCGGACTGGCTCTGTTGGCCCTCATTCTTACAGCCGCTGCTAACCTGGGTGGTGATTACACTGTTGGGACCATATTCTGGCATATCGGTTTTGGTGGATTCTGCACCCTCCTCTTGCTTCACCTATCAGACCGATTCACTAAGGCCAAGTCAGATTAAGAGGGAGCAACTTTGACATCTGTTACCTGACCAGAAGGAAGTTCTCAGATAATAGGTCGCGCCTGCAGTAAGAATTTCAGCTTGAGTGTGAAATCTCAAAAACACTCACCTGCTGCAGTGTTTAAATCCGAAAGCTGAATGCTGCGCCTTCAATTAATAATAGCTTAATAGAGAGCTTAATAGGCCGCCGGATTGGATCGTTACTGCTATGATAACACCGGCTACGGCTAGCATTACTGCTCTCATTGCATTACTCTCGTCTTTGAAAAACAGGCTGCCCCAAACCAGTGCTATCGGTATTATTAGCTCACCAATTAAGAGCACCCATTTGCTTTCGGCCCCAATGCCAATGATTGCCAATAGTACACCTAGCGCTACTCCTAAGAATACCGTTTGTAGTTGATTGAACATGAAACTCCTCCTTCTATGGCTCACTTCTTCTTTGCGAGATATACTAGCATGTGATCATAGGAGAATCAATAGGGCGTGGATGTCTGGCACGACTCAGGATTGGCGGAGAGATTCAGATTCAACCCCCTTACTCGTTGTCAGTCGCCGGGTATTTCATGTCAGCCTGAGGTTAGGGATGACATCCATATCCAGGCTGTCCACTTTGCCAGCGCAGAACTGGAAGTATCCGCAGGCAGCAATCATGGCGGCGTTATCGGTGCAAAGTATCGGCTCAGGGACGAGCACCGGTAATGGCGATGCCTCTGTCAGGGACTGACGGAGATGACTGTTAGCGGCGACACCGCCGGCAAGCAGTACTTGCTTGACATGGTACTCGCGGGCAGCCGCCACCGTTTTCGTCACCAATACATCTACCACCGCTTCTTGAAAGCTGGCAGCGGCGTCCTGTGGCGATGGAATTTTGTTATCTTCGACCAGTCTCAGCAGGGCGGTCTTGAGGCCGCTGAAGCTGAAGTCGTGGCTGCCCTTGAGCCAGGCGCGGGGCAGCGGGACAGAGGCGGTACCTGACTTTGCCGCTCGCTCGATAGCCGGTCCGCCCGGGTAACCGAGGCCGAGCAGTCTTGACGCTTTGTCGAAGGCCTCCCCGGCGGCATCATCCCTCGTCTGACCCAGCAATACGTAGTCGTGGTGTCCCCTGACAAGCACAAGGTCGCTGTGTCCCCCGGAGACGATGAGGCAGACCACTGGCAGGTCGAGGCTGTCACCAGTCAGCCAGTTGGCGTAGATGTGGCCCTCAAGGTGATTGACACCGGTGATTGGCAGTCCCCGGCCCAGACTGATTGCCTTGGCGACATTGACACCGGTCAATAGTGAGCCAGCCAGTCCGGGACCAATAGTGACGGCAATGCCGCCCAAATCATCCCAAGTCACCCTGGCCTCATTCATTGCCCGTTCTATGATGGGCATGATGCTCAGGGTGTGCTGTCGCGAAGCGACCTCAGGGACAATGCCGCCGTAGCGGGCATGGATATCTACCTGGGAGGCAATCTGGTTGGACAGAATTCGACGACCGTCCTCGACGACGGCAGCAGCGGTCTCGTCGCAGGAGGTCTCAATCCCGAGAACTTTCATATGGTTCGATTATAACATATGGTGTATATTCATATTAGCTGGTTTGGATAGATTGGTGACACTATTTTTAATTACCTTCGTCTAGTTCTTGCTCCGCTTCTGCTTACGAACATGGAAAACCAAGGGGGTATCCCCCTTGGAATCCCCCCTGCCTTCGCCGGAGCGGTTTGCCTTCGCTGAAGCTTTAGCGTAAGCAGGCTACGCGCAGGCAGGCGCCAAGAGGGATTTCACCCCTCTTGAACACCCCAAAACGGTGTGGGAGTAATTCCTTGGCAGGGGTCGTTCGCACCTTAGAGGGTACCGCTCTATTCTATCAATAGCCTAGTCGGTGACTACAAGTGGAGCGCCCAAGAAGGGCGAAGCCTTTGGGGCAAACAAGCATTCTAAGCACCACTAAAGGAGAATCGGGGATCGTAAACTTTACTTTGTCGAAGGTGAGTTGTGGAGGGGCGCTAGCCCCTCTCTATCATTAGATTCCCCCTTCCCCACTGGGGAAGGGGAACACAGAGGGATGGGGCCACCACTACTCAACAGGACGTGTGAGGTGAACAACAGAGCATTACTAGCCATATAGAGTACATTCTTTTGACACCTCTGAGAGCTGATGTTATTATTTTGTCTAACGGATTTACTGAATCCTAGTCACAGTGAGGTGATGATATATGTCATCAAACACGGTAATACTTTATCTGGTGTTACTATTCGTCTGCCTGGTGTTGTCGGCCTTTTTCTCCAGTTCGGAGACTGCCTTTATCTCGTTGCGGCGGGTAAGAGTACAACACGCTGTCAATACCAGGGTGAAGGGTGCCGAGCGGATTGCACGTTTAGTAGCAAAACCCGAGAGGTTATTGTCAACTATTCTGCTGGGTAATAACCTGGTAAACACCGCTGCCGCTGCCCTGGCGACAGCTCTGGCGGTATCACAATGGGGGCAAGACCAGGGTGTTATCATTGCCACTGTCAGCGTGACGATTGTTCTGTTGATATTCACCGAAACCACCCCGAAGACGATAGCTACCCAGCATGCTGCTACGCTGTCCAATCTGTTTGCCCGGCCGATCGAGTGGTTTTCCTGGCTGTTCAGCCCATTCGTCTGGGTATTGAGCTGGATTGCCTCTGGATTTAGCCGGGTGGTGGGGGGTGGGCCAACGCATCGGTCTCTGGCAGGCGAAGAGGACATCCGCATGATGATTGCGGTAGGGCGTAGTGAGGGTGAGGTCGAGGAAAGTGAGGCCGAGATGCTGCACAAAGTCTTCGAGTTCGGTGACCGGCCAGTGAGTGAGGTCATGGTGCCGCGACCCGAGGTGGTGTGTATCGAGCAGGGTTCCAAGATTTCAGATTTCCTGGCCCTCTATGCCGTATCGCCGTTGTCCCGTTTTCCGGTATTCCAGGAAAATATGGATAACGTTGTCGGCATTCTCTCCATAAAAGATGTCCTTATGGCCCAGGCGAAAAGTACAGTGACAAAGCAAAGTGTTATTGACGAACTGGTTCGTCCTGCCTACTTTACACCGGAGACGAAGCGCGTCGGGGAACTTTTCGCCGAGATGCGAGACAAGAACTACCGAATGTGCGTGGTGGTTGACGAATTTGGTGGCACTGCCGGTATCGTCAGTCTCAGCCGACTGATGGAGGAGGTGGTCGGACCGGTGGGGGATGAGCTAGCCGCGGTGGAAAAGGACTTCGAGGCGATAAATGCCTATACCTTTGAGGTTGATGGTGGCATGCGTATCGAGGAGGCCAACGAAGAGATGGAACTGGGGCTTCCTGAGGAAGACGACTATGAGACGGTGGCCGGTTTCATTTTGCACCTTCTGGGGCGAATTCCCGAGCCTAACGAGCAGCTTCGCTATAAGGGACTGAAGATAATCATCACCGAGATGCGGGGAGTCAAGATTGAGAAGGTCCTGGTGACCAAGGAGGGATATGCAGCGTCTCCGGATCAGGTTCAGTCGGAGTGAGGAGCTGAAATTCATCTCACATCTGGACATAGTCCGGCTGTGGGAAAGGGCCCTCCGCCGTGCCCGTATTGCGCTGGCCTACTCCGAAGGGTTCAGTCCCCATCCTCGGATATCACTGGCGGTCCCGCTGTCAGTAGGCATAACCAGCGATGTCGAGTTGATGGATGTCGTGCTTGCTGGTCAGGTCTCGCCACACTGGTTCACGTCTGCCGTAAATCAGCAGCTACCACCGGGCATGAGGGTACTGGAGGCTTACCCAATTGCCCTAGGGATACCTTCGCTTCAGTCACAGGTCTGCTTTGCCGAGTATGAGGTTGATATTGAGACCGACAAGGGTACCGAAGAAATCGAGGTGGCTATTTCTGGGCTTCTATCGCTGGAGCGTTTGGCGTGGTACCACATGAGGGATACTGGCCGACGGAGCTATGACCTGAGGGCCCTTATTGACGATATCTGGTTGGCGGGGCGGAATGGCTCACGCTGTACCATAGGTATGAAATTGCGCTGTGATAACAGTGGCTCGGGCAGGCCAGAGCAGGTCGCCGCGGCTCTGGGCTTTGCTGAATACCCTGTGTCAATCCGGCGTACCAAGCTTATTCTCAGCACCCGGAAGCAGCCCCAGATGCGAGGATAAGCCCTGTCTTCTCCGTGGCTTTATTCCTGAAACGGGTATGCCAAGTATCAAGTATGACCTAACTAAGCATCCGAGATGAGTAAGAGGTCGGAACATCGGCAGTCTCTTGAGCAGCGAGTACTCGACTTCATCAGGCGACATCGTCTGGTGAAGGAGAACACCCCGTTGGTGGTGGCAGTATCCGGTGGTCAGGACTCTGTTTGCCTCCTTCATGTGCTTATTGGGATTAAGGAGGAATTAGGAGTTGAGCTGCATGTGGCTCACCTTGACCATCGGCTCCGCGGTGCTGATTCCAAGGCAGATGCCCGCTATGTTACTAACTTGGCTCACCGCCTCAATGTCACCGCTACCATCGAACAGCGCGATGTCTGGAGCTACCATGCCGAACGAGGTGCCTCGCTGGAGGAGTCAGCACGTGAGGTTCGCTATGCTTTCCTTGCTGAGGTTGTCAGCTCCATCGGTGCCAATCACGTGGTTGTGGGGCATACGCTCGATGACCATGTTGAGACTGTGCTGATGCACCTTATCCGCGGCACGGGTACCACTGGGCTCCGGGGATTACAACCGCTTAACCAGTGGCAGACTGCATCCGGCAGCCTCACCATAATTCGGCCATTACTTAAGGTAAGCCGTCAGGAGACGGCCGAATACTGTCATCAGCATCGACTCCGGCCCAGAATTGATGCCTCCAACTTCTCATTATCAACCCTGAGGAACCGGATCCGTCATCAGCTTCTCCCCTTACTAAAGGAATACAATCCGCAGATAGTGGATGCCGTGGTTCGGACAGCACGTATCGCTGAAGATGACCTTAGCTTACTCGATGAGCTTAGTGCCCGGTCGTGGCAGGAGACCGTCCTGCGTCAGGGAGATACCTTTATTCTGGACAGGAATGGTTTCTTGGGACTGGCGGCTGGCCTGCAGAGGAGTATTCTGCGAAGGGCGATAGGCGAACTACTGGTAAGCATTAAGGACATTGAGGCACGGCACATCGAGGAGGTAGTGACCGGTCTGACCCTGCCGACGGGAAGCAGCCTCAACCTGCCGGGAGGTATAGTCTTCTCAGTGGACTATGACCGGTACCTGCTTGGTTTCCACCAATCGTTGCTCTGTCCCTTGCCTGAGCTGGTCGGAGACTACCTCTTGAAAGTACCGGGTGAGACATTACTGCCGGGCTGGCGTGTCGAGGCGGCCATCATCACACTGGGGGAAATGCAAAACGAGCATGATGAACTTATTGCCTATTTAGATTGGGACGGAGTTGGTGATGAAGTGGTGGTACGCTCCCGACGGCGTGGCGACCGGTTTCAACCACTTGGCATGGGGCAGGCAAAAAAGCTGGGTGAATTTATGATTGATGCCCGGGTGCCACGTGTCTGGCGACCGAGGGTGCCGGTAGTCTGCTCGCCCCAGCATATTCTCTGGGTGGTGGGCTGGCGGATAGATAACAGGGTGAAGGTTACACCCGATACCAGCAAAGTACTCCGTCTGCGTTTTGAGCGCTTGCCTGATGATGATTAATATTGGCTAAGATGACAGGTTGGAGTGAAGTGCCGTCTTCGCTTGGCAAAAAGTAGTAATATCTGCTAGACTAGTTTAATTGAATTGTTGAATTACAGATTGGAGGATAGCGTCGATGACGGTGCAGGAAGTCATAGGTCGTGCTAAAAATGAAGGCAGGAGCCTGCTAACAGAAATAGAGGCCAAGGAAGTGCTCAAACAGGCCGGGATAAGTGTTGTGGACACCAGCTTGGCCACATCCCGGGATGAGGCGGTTTCCACCAGCCAGGAGCTCGGTTTCCCGGTCGTGTTAAAAATAGCCTCATCTGATGTTGTTCATAAGAGCGATGCTGGTGGCGTCAAACTCGACCTGGGAACAGCGGAGGAGGTTGGCAAAGCCTACGATGAAATCATGGCAGCCATTAAAAAGGCGTATCCCCAGGCTAAAATCCAGGGGGTATCGGTACAGAAGATGGCTAGGCCCGGTGTTGAGATAATCGTCGGTATGTCCAAGGATGCCCAGTTCGGGCCGGTGCTCATGTTTGGACTTGGCGGCATTCTGGTGGAAATCCTGAAGGACGTCTCGTTCCGGATTGTCCCTCTGGTCAAGAGGGACGCTGCCGAGATGATTCGGGACATTAAGGGCTATCCATTGCTGGAAGGGTACCGGGGCCAGGAGCCTGTTGACGTCGCTAATCTTGAGGACATGATTCTGAAGGTCTCTGATTTCGTGGAGAAGCATCCTGAGATAAAGGAGCTTGACCTTAATCCTATCTTTGCCTATAAGGACGGTGCTGTCGCGGTGGATGCCAGGGTAGTGCTTGAGGACGGGTCCCAGTAGCGCTCGGGTTATTTCCTCTATCCAGTAGTCAGGTAAGGGACCAGTATACTTGTAATATAGTAATGTGATTATAGGTGCTGGTTCCTTTCTTATTAAGGAGATTGAAGAACCTGAAAAGAATGGCATGGGGAGATATAGATACGCCGTTGACAAGTCGGGGTTGACGTGTTATAAATACCTAGCGGTTCTATGTATGCGGTAACTATAGCGGAGAGGTGACCTAGATGGCAGCAAGACAGGATTTGATAAAGGGCAATATTGATACTCTACTGCTGAGTCTAATAAATCAGCAGCCGATGTATGGATATCAGGTCATGCAGGAGCTTGAGGGGAGAAGCCAGGGTTACTTCAAGTTCAAGGAGGGTACTCTGTATCCGGCGTTGCACCGCCTGGAAAAGGCGGGTTTGCTTCAAGGGAGTTGGCAGACGCTCGCCAATAGTCGGCAGAGGAGGTACTATAGCATCACGGAAAAAGGGCGCCGGATCCTGGTTGAGCAGACAGCGCAGTGGCAAGACTTCTTTGCCGCTATGAACCTGATTTTCCAGCCGGCGAAATCCTGAGCTGAGGTGGTAAAGGTGGCCAGCGAACTGGATGCCTACCTGAAGGATGTCAGGAACAATCTGAGATTGGACGCTGCTTCTGAGCAGGAGATTATCAGCGAGTTGGAGACACACGCTGAGGAGAGAATCCTGGAGATGAGGGAAGCGGGGTTATCGGATGAAGAGGCAGCGGAGAAGTGTCTCGGGCTGCTGGGTTCTGCCAGACTGGTGGCCCGCCAGATATATGAGGCGCACAGCCAGGGCACCTGGCGGCAGGCACTGCTGGCAGCACTTCCCCACCTCTTTTTTGCAGCGCTGTTTGCCCTCAAGTGGTGGAATATTGGCTGGCTGCCGGTGGTGCTTGGCGTGGCGGCTGCTACTGCTATTTATGGCTGGTGTCACGGTAAGCCGACCTGGCTTTTCCCCTGGCTGGGTTATTCCATGCTGCCGGTGGTGATTACCGGCCTGCTCTTACTGTATTTACCTATCGGGTGGGCCTGGGTTACAATCCTGCTCTATGTCCCTCTGGTAATCTGGTTACTCTGCTACATAACGATTAAGGTTATTAACAGCGATTGGTTATACAGTGCCCTGATGCTACTGCCAGTGCCAAGCCTCGTTGGGTGGTTTGTGGCGGCCGAGTTGGAGGACAAATTTACTGGCTTCAACCTGAAGCAGCTAAATGAATTTGCGCCATGGATTGGCCTGAGCTTTCTGATTCTGGCTTTAACAGTAGCCATGTTTCTCCGGATAAGGCAGCGTCATCTCCGGTTAGTGGTGCTGATTGTGTCTGAAACATTAACTCTGGTAATAATCGCCTCGGCTGGTAGTCTCAGCTTCCCAGTCATGCTGGCCTTGATTTTCTTGATACTGGCTTCCCTGTCGGGCCCAGCCCTTCTCGATCACTGGATAAGACAAGGTAGTCGCCACGCGATTACCTGACTTTTATCGTTCCAAAGAGGTGTGTTCTGCAAAAGGTGGCCATTGTTACCGATAGCATTGCCTGTCTCCCCCCGGATTTGGTGGAGCGTTATCATATCAGCGTCGTCCCTCTGAATTTCTATGCTGGCGGCAGGATATACAGGGATGGGGTGAACATAACACCTTCCGGGGCCTACGAGTTATTTCTCGACGACCCTAAGGCTTTCAAGACATCGGCGGCTTCACCGGCAGACTGCTTGGAAGCCTATCGTGAGGCCAGCCAGCATGCTAGTAACATCTTGTGTGTTACTCTGTCAGCCAAACTCAGCGTAATATACGACGTCACTCAAAACGCCACCGAACAGGCTAAGGATGAGCTTCCCGGGTCTTCGATACAGGTGTTAGACTCGAAAACAGCGGCAGCCGCTGAGGGTTTTATTGCCCTGGAGGCAGCTCGGGTGGCTGAAGAGGGGAAAGACATGGCCGAAGTGCTCAAGACTGCTGAGGAGATGAGAGATAAGGTTGACCTTGTGGCCTACATGGACACTGTCCGCTACATATATCGTTCGGGACGTATACCAAAGGTGGCAGCTGTGGCTGGCTCGATGCTGAATATCAAGCCGCTGTTTACCTTCTCTTCAGGGAAACCCCATTTTATCGGGGCGGTGAGAAATCGGGAGCGTGGACTGGAGCGGTTGCTTGAGATAATAAGGAAAAAGACGGGTGACTCTCCGTTGCATGCTGCTGTGATGCATGTCTATGCTCAGGAACAGGCAGAGATGCTCAAGGAGAGGATATCATCTGAGTTCAACTGTGCTGAACTGTGGGTGACCGAGTTCAGTCCCCTGATGGGATATGCCTGTGGTACCGGGACTCTGGGGGTGGCCTTCTACCCCGAAGGCTAAACGGTAAAGGTCATACCCATCTGCGAAGAGATGTCAGACTTTTTCCCTTACCATCTAGTAATATGGGGTAAAAGTAACTATAATATAGTGTGGAAAACACCCAAGTGGTCTCGGATATCCAACGGTTGCTTGAGAGTCTGGGGGAACTCCCTGAACCGCTGGCAAGGCCAGTTCTGGTCGTCGTCAGTGGATTGCCGGGGACAGGGAAATCCTACTTCAGTAAACGGTTGGCGGAGAGATTACCATTCTTTGTTCTCGAAAGTGATGCCCTGCGTAAGATACTCTTTTCGACGCCGAGCTATAGCTCCCAAGAGAGCTCCCAACTCTTTCGGGTCATTCACCTTTTGCTTAGGGAGTTGCTGAAGAAGGGTATTCCGCTAATACTGGATGCGACCAATCTATCTGAGAGGTTTCGCGAGCACCTGTACGGTATTGTTGACCGTCTCAATGTCAAACTAGTCATGGTGCGAGTTGAAGCACCACCAGATGTAGTGTACCAGCGGTTGGAGCACCGGGCGGGAGACTTGGAGAATAAATCGGATGCTGACTGGTCAGTGTATCGTCGTATGATGTCGTCAGTCGATAAAATTCAGCGTAATCACTACGTTGTCGATACCTCACAAGACATTAATCCAGTGATTGAGAAAATCGTGAGAGAGGTCAAGCGCGCGTAAAGTGGTTTCAAGATTTTCAGTGTTTATCTAGGGTTGAGAGCAGGCTGAAAGGAGACGGAAAGGTATGGACTACGGATACGGTGGGAAGATACTGCGGGTGGATTTATCAAAGGGCAAGATTACAGTGGATGAGCCTGAAGAAGCCTTCTATCGCCGTTATTTCGGTGGCAGTGGTTTTATCGGCTATTACCTACTCAAGGAGGTGGACCCCGGTGTGGACCCGCTTGGCCCGAAAAACAAGCTGGTCTTTGCAGGCGGACCACTTACTGGAGTGCCGGTAGCTGGTAGTGGTAGAAACAGCGTCGGTGCCAAATCGCCACTCAACGGTGGCTTCGGCCAGGCGGAAGTAGGCGGGTTCTGGGGGAGTGAGCTCGGTCATACAGGGTATGATGCTATCATCATTGAGGGCAAAGCCGAGCATCCGGTGTACCTCTGGATTGAGGACGAAAAGGCGGAGATAAAAGATGCCCATCACCTCTGGGGAAAACCTACCCTGGAAGTGCAGAAGCTAATTCAGAAAGAGCTGGGTGGTACCGCTATTCGGGTTGCTCAGATAGGACCAGCCGGAGAAAACCAAGTCCGCTATGCCTGCATAGTTAACGATATCAACCACGCTGCCGGTCGTACTGGCATGGGGGCGGTGATGGGTTCCAAAAACCTCAGGGCAATCGCTGTCCGGGGTCATGGTAAAGTACCGCTGGCCGATGAGAAAGCCGTAAATTCCCTGGCCAGGTGGCTGCGGGACGATTGTAAGGAAAACCGTGGTGCCGTTGGTATGAGCCAGAACGGTACGGCTGGAGGAGTGGCGGGCTTCAATATGATGGGTACCCTGCCGACGCGGAATTTCCAGCAAGGCACCTTTGAAGGTGCGGAGAAGCTCTCGGCGGCAACTATCAATGATACCATTCTGGTGAAGCGTGGGGGTTGCTATGCCTGTCCGATTCGTTGCAAGCCGCATGTCGCCGTGAAAGGTGCTTATCAGGTAGACGCCAACTATGGCGGACCGGAGTACGAGACCCTGGGAGCATTGGGCTCGAGCTGTGGCATTGACAATCTGGAAGCAGTTGCCCGGAGCAATCAGCAGTGCGGTGCCTACGGGCTAGATACGATATCCACGGGAGTAACCATTGCCTTCGCTATGGAGTGCTTTGAGAAGGGCATTTTGACGGAGAAAGATACCGGTGGTCTGAAACTAAACTTCGGGAATGCCGATGCCATGCTTGAACTCATTGAGCAGATTGCTCACCGCGAGGGCTTCGGCAAGGTGCTGGCAGAGGGCAGCGCCAGAGCGGCCAGGACAATCGGTAAAGGCGCTGAGGAATTCGCCAACCATGTCAAGGGGCAGGAGGTGCCGATGCATGACCCGAGGAACAGGCATGGGCTGGGTCTGGGTTATGCCATCTCACCTACCGGTGCCGACCACTGCCACAACATGTATGACGTTGCTTACGAAAGGCGCATCGGTCGCAACCCTAGTGCTATGGGTATCCTGGAGACAATGCCCGGTCAGGAGCTGAGCCCTAGGAAGGTACGCCTGCAGCTTTACCATAGCCTCTGGCAGCATACCTTGAACTGCCTGGTGTTCTGTCAGTTCGTTCCGATGACGTCCGATAAGATGGTCGACCTGGTTAGCGGCATCACCGGCTGGAACACCAACCTGTGGGAGATGATGAAGGTCGGTGAGCGGGTTGTCACCATGGGCAGGGCCTTTAACGTCAGGGAAGGCACTACTAGGACGGATGACTTTCTGCCGAAGCGTTTCCTTACCCCCTTCGACTCCGGTCCCCTCGAAGGTGCCGCCATTAAGGAGGCGGAACTGGCCCAGGCCGTGGAGACCTACTATGGTATGGCAGGCTGGGACAGTGAAGGTAGACCCACCCTGGCCAAGCTGGAGGAATTGGATATCGGCTGGGTAGCTGAAACAATGAGTTAAGAGGAGACTGAGTTGGAGATAGCTGTCACTGTCGGAGACATCAGCCAGTTCGAGGCCGATGCAATCATTGTTACCCTGTTTGAGGGTGCAGAATATCTGAGTGGTGAACTGGCCGCGATTGATGTTGCCCTGGACGGTAGCATCTCTCGGTTGGTGACTCAGGGTGAAATTAAGGGTAAGCTCGGTGAGAATACCCTCATATACGCTTTGGCTAAGCTTCCGGCTGCCAGGGTGGTGGTTGCTGGTCTGGGTAAGGAGACAGAGCTGACGCAGGACAAGGTCCGGGGTGTTGTTGCTGGAACATGCCGGATGCTGCGCGACAAGAACGTCAAGAGCATTGCTACGGTTGCCCAGGGTGCTGGGGCTAACGGGATAACCTATGAGACCATTGCTCAGGCAATCGTCGAGGGTGCCATCCTTGGCCTTTATACCTTTCGCCGTCATATCACTAAGGAGCCGGAACATGGTGAGGTTGAGCAGCTCACCATCGTTGAGGCTGACCAGTCCAATATAACAGCGCTGGAGGAGGGCCTTCGTAAGGGGGAGGTTCTGGCCGGGGCGACTATACTGGCACGCGACATGGTCAACGAGCCGTCCAATTATATGACACCGACCGACATGGTACGGGAAGCCTCTAAAGTGGCCGAAGACTATGGACTTGCGGTTGAGGTTTTGGAAAAGGAGCAGATGGAGGAGTTGGGGATGGGGGCCTTGCTCGGTGTCGCCCAAGGAAGCCACCAGCCACCCAAGTTCATCATTCTCCGATACAAGGGCCGTGATGCTGAAGAAATTGACATAACTCTGGTAGGCAAGGCAATTACGTTCGATTCCGGAGGGATTTCGCTGAAACCATCGGCCAATATGGGTGATATGAAGGGTGATATGAGCGGTGGTGCTGCTGTCATCGCGACGATGGCGGCTATCGCCCAGCTCAAACCAGCAATCAATGTCATGGCAGTCATTCCTGCCACGGAGAACCTGCCCGGTGGTAATGCTCTCAAACCGGCTGATATTCTGACTTCGATGGAGGGCAAGACCATCGAGATTATCTCCACCGATGCTGAGGGGCGCCTTATTCTGGCTGACGCTCTGGGGTACGCCCGAAAGCACGGCACCAAGCGTATTGTCGATGTTGCCACTCTGACTGGTGCCTGTGTGGTTGCTCTGGGTACCGTTACCACCGGCGTCTTTGGCAATCATCAAGAGTTGGTGGGCCAGGTAATTGCCGCAGGAGCTGAAGCTGGTGAGAAGATGTGGCAGATGCCGATATTCGATGAATATAAGGAGCAGAACAAGAGCACGGTCGCTGATATTAAAAATACCGGTGGTCGTAATGCGGGGGCCATTACTGCAGCGTTGTTTGTCGGAGAGTTTGCCGGTGATACTCCCTGGGTCCACCTCGATATCGCCGGTACCAACATGATTGATAAAACGCGAAAATATGAGGTTAAAGGGGCCACCGGAGTGCCAGTGCGCACTTTGGTTAACCTTGTTGTTTCTCTTGCCGGAAAATAAAGGTCTGGAGAAGGAGGCTCAGAAGAATGAAAATCAAATGGTTGGGGCACGCATCTTTCCTGATTACGTTGGACAACGGGACACGCATCATCACTGACCCTTATATAGTTGGCAGTGGCTTACGATATGGTGAGATAAAAGAGGCAGCGGATGTTGTCACCGTAAGCCATGACCACTTTGACCACAATAACGTCGCCTCAGTTGGTGGTAACCCTCAGGTAGTTAAGGGGCCGGGAGAGGCCAAGGGAATCAAGTTTGAAGGAGTACCTACCTACCACGATACCAGTGGCGGTAGCGAGCGGGGTAACAACACCATCTTCTGCATGGACATTGACGGGGTCAGGGTCTGCCATCTCGGCGATCTGGGCCATCCATTAAGCGACCAGCAGGTGGCTGATATCGGGAAGGTAGATGTATTGCTCATCCCTGTGGGAGGCTTCTTTACCATCGATGCCAAGGTTGCTTCCGAGGTATGTGATAAGCTGAATCCCAGGGTTATTGTACCGATGCATTATAAAAATGAGAAGTGTGAATTCCCGATTTCTGGCGTCGATGATTTTCTTGAAGGCAAGGGAAGCGTGCGTAAGCTGGATTCCAGCGAGGCTGAGTTTAAGGCTGGAGAACTTCCTGCTGAAACCGAGATTATTGTTCTCAAACCGATGCTCTAGCGATTGGTTTCCGTATTCATAGAGGAGGTAGGGCTTGATACTGGAGGCCTCGGATTTTATCTTTAGGGCACCGCCGGCGGTGTCGCGGGCACGACGTGTTTTGATTAAGCCCAGTGCATCTTATCTGGTGCCGTATCCGGTCAGCACCAGCCGTGATATTCTATCGGTCATCATCGATGGTATCAGGCGGGTGACCGATGCCGACATTGTTCTGCTGGAGGGTGCCCCCGGCGGAGCGCCGGTCTACCCGGTGTACCAGGCCCTGGGCTATAACTTCCCACGGGTGCTGATGCTGGATGTGAAGGACTGTATCTGGGTGGAGGTGGACAACCCTCTACCTAAGCCTCTCGCGGTACCTACCTTCTGGGTGCCGAATGTTATCCTGTCCAGTGACTACCTGATTAGCGTGGCCCCGCTGAAGGTAGTAAATGGGAAGGGTACCCTCAGTATATGGAATCTGTTGTCATTACTACCAAGCCAAAAGTATGGTGGTGATACCCCTGGGGATTGGGCAGCCTTTCTGGAACTGGGAATGGACCGGGTGGTCACGGATCTCTATTTTACTCTGCCTTTTGACCTGGGAATAATAGAAGCCCGAGAGAAGCTAATCAGCTTTGATGACTCTGCCGACGAGGTGGAAGAATGCGGAAAAGTATTCATTGGTGATCCTTATCAGGTAGACCGTGAGGCTTCAGAAATACTGGGCCTGAGGACAGAGTATCTTGACTATATCAAGATGGCCGAGGTTGGTTTTGACATATAAGACTTCATGAGTGGGAGCGAGAAGACCTGTGTATACAGAAGAAGATACCGAAGAAGTAGGTACTGAACAAGAAGAGCTATGCTGGTCCATTGATATGGACTGGTTTGAGGCAAATGAACGCTCGCTGGTTGCCCTGGTCAGAGGTAGTCTCTGTTCCAAGTGTCGCAAGCGGCTGGATTCTGAGGGAAAGTTGACCTCTCTGGATGACCTCCTGACTGCTATCAGGGACTGCTGCTCTACGGAACCGGCCTATATTAGTGGCGAGCTGCCAATCATGGAAAGCGTCTTCCGCCTTTTCTTGGCTAATGGTAATCAGCCTCTTGACCTTATTGAGATGGGGAGGCAACTCAGCGAACGGCGTGGTGTCGATACCTACCGTACCTCGGTTGAGATATTGTCCCGCCTTCTCAAGAACGACAGGTATTACGGAATAAGACCAGCGGTCAAGTCCTAGCTCATTACGGTAATGCCTGTGCTGGATGGCTATCCTGTAATTCGAACAGACTGAAGGTAGTCTATCTGGAATAGTATTTTACGCTGAACCCTTCATATTCTCCGGTATACTCTGACCACTCGGTCACTACTCTTTCCACCCTGGCTGCTGGTGGCCCACTTTCAAGGTGGCTAATTAGTCTTTTCAGTTGCTCCCTCTCTCCTTCAGCCCGTACCTCAACGGTTCCGTCCGCAAGATTCCGGGCGTAGCCGGTCAAACCCAGCCCGGAGGCTCTTCTTGCGGCAAAGGCGCGAAAATAGACCCCCTGAACACGACCGTGTACGATTGCATGCACTGCGGCGGGGTCATCCATTGCTTTACCTCACGATGAGATAAGGGGGAGCGGGGCATAGTCTTTGTCCAGCCGTCTGATACCATAGTGCCGGGCGAGGCGAATTGCTTCGCGGAACTCCTGTGCGCTCACCGCCCGGGAAATCGGTGGTATATTGTAGGCCTGATATTGAGGACGATACTGTGCCATGATGTTGAGGTAGGTATTGGGGGAGACCTCCCGCGAGAGGAAACGTACCGTCTTCTCTGTGCCAGCCAATCCGTTAGGCAAAACCAGATGGCGGACAAGCAGACCGCGCTGGGCGATGCCCTGTTCGTCTATCTGGAGGTCGCCTACCTGGTGGTGCATCTCTTTTACGGCCGCCCGGTTCACCTTCGGGTAGTCCTTCACGCCAGATAGCTGCTCACCGCTGTGGCTGTCGGAGTACTTCATATCTGGCATATAGATATCTACTATGTCGTCCAGTAGCTTCAGAGTATCCTGGGAATCATAGCCACCGGTGTTGTATACCAGAGGCAGGTTAAGCCCCTGACTGGCTGCCAGGTCCAAGGCATCTAGGATGTGGGGGACTACGTGGGTAGGGGATACCAAGTTTATGTTGTGGCAACCCCTTTCCTGTAACGAGAGCATTATCTTGGCGAGTGTATCGCTACTTACAGGACTTCCTTCACCGAGCTGACTTATCGTGTAGTTCTGGCAGAAGACACAATGAAGGTTGCAGTAGGTGAAGAATATTGTCCCGGAGCCATGTCTGCCTACCAGTGGGGACTCTTCCCTGAAGTGTGGTCCGTAGCTGGAAACGACGACCTGCCTGGTTACGTGGCACTGACCGCTCTCACCAGCCAGTCGGTTGGCCCCACAGCTGCGGGGACACAAACAGCAGGCCTCAAGCATTGCCCGGGCCTGCTCAACCCGGGTTTTCAGTTCCCCGGTCTGACGCATCCGCTGATAGATTGCCACCTGAGCTATTCTTCCTCCTCCCTCTCCTCCTCCGGCTCTCTCCTTTCCTTCCTCTTCCTGATTACTTCCACGGGCATTGGTGGTGGCACGCTCGAGACTGACAACGTCTTCTTGGTGCTCTTCTTTGGCTTCTTTGGTTCCCGGTGGCGGTAATCGCGTCTACCCATGATGCTCCTCCGTTGATACCGGTGGACTGCGGCTGCAATCGAAGTTTAGCAAACTGGCGCTAATGTGTAAAGTCGTCTCGAAGTTGTTTCAATATCGCCTGTGCGGCTACTGTTTCGGCGGTCTTCTTGCTCCTGCCGGAGCCTCTGCCCAGTACGGTGTCACCCAGCCTTACCTCTACGGTAAACATTCTGTCATGGTCCGGTCCGGTGGCCTCGACAAGGTGATAGGTGGGTCTCTGTTGCTGCCGGGCCTGGAGTAGCTCCTGGAGTTCTGATTTATAGTTAGTATCAGTGCGCCGAGTAACTGCCTCCGTCAGTTCAGCATCAAGCAGTCTCCGGATGAAGACGGCGGTCGTTTCCAGCCCCTGGTCGAGGTAGATAGCGCCGATTAAGGCCTCTAATGTGCCTGCCAGATTAGCTGGTTTGTCTCGACCACCGGTGGCATCCTCTCCTTTGCCCAGGTAAAGGTAGTTACCCAGGTCGATGCCCTTAGCTACGCGTGCCAGTGTATCCCTCCGCACCAGCACCGCCCGTAGCTTCGTCATATCACCTTCACTGAACCGGGGAAAATCGTGGTAGAGCTTGGCGGCTACCACCAAGTCAAGAACGGCATCCCCGAGAAACTCCAACCGCTCATTAGGGACGGGGGCAAGAGTAGGGTTCTCGTTTGAAAAAGAGCCATGAATCAATGCCTGCCGTAGCAGTGACGGGTCGTTGAAATGGATACCCAACACCTTCTGAACGTCAGTCAACTCGTTCATGATATTGCTTCCTCTTCAGGTATTCAGTGGATATGCCCAGCTTAATCAGTCGGTGGTGACATGTCAAATGGTTTCGGGTGGAGGGCCAGAGCTGAAAATTGCCCATGACATAATCCTGTGCTATAATGTCGAGGAACGCTGGGGAATCGTCTAGCGGTAGGACACATGACTCTGGATCATGTAGGCCAGGTTCGAATCCTGGTTCCCCAGCCATTCATTTAGGTAATATCAGAACCACCTCTCCGGCATCGCCCTCGTCTCCGACAGCAGCGGGGATCTGGTGAATGAGATTAGCTCTACTATCCCTACTAGTGTCCTGCTACAGCAGTATTATTGACAGGCCACAGCATATAGTATATTCTCCAAAAAGTCAGTTTATTAACGTGCTATACTATATGTCGTAGGGTTCAATTAAAGAGTAAAACAGGAGGTATCACGATGGTAGCAGCAACTGTCTATGAAGAAAGGCCGTGGCTGAAATTCTACCGTGAAGGGGTTCCGTCCGACGTCGATGTTCCGGAAGAATCCGTGGTGGATGCATTTGACAAGGCTACGGATAAATGGCAAAACAAAACAGCGCTGGTTTTTTACGGTAGTAAGATTAGCTATCGGCAGTTGAGAGACCAGGTGGACAGATTCGCCACTACTCTGGCTGACCTTGGAATCAAGAAAGGCGACAAGGTCGCTCTCCTCCTGCTCAATTCTCCCCAGTTCATCATTGCCTACTTCGGGGCACTCAAGGCAGGGGCAACCCTGACCCCCATCAGCCCAGTTTATGTCTCACTGGAAATCAAGCACCAGATAGAAGACAGTGGTGCTAGGATCCTGATCTGCCAGGATATCCTCTATGACCATGTTGAAAAGGCCAATGTAGAACTGGATGCAGTAATACTAACAGACATCACCGAATATCTGCCTCGTCTAAAGAGAATCTTGGGGAAGAGCATGCTCCGTGCCGTTTACCAGAGAATGTCGGCACCACCGGTTGAGATTTTCGAACGCGAAGGCTTTTACAAATTCCAGGAACTACTGAAGAAGTACCCGCCTAATCCACCGACTATTGAGTTTGATATCAATAATGACTTGGTGACGCTTCCCTATACCGGCGGCACCACTGGACTGCCCAAGGGCGCCATGATAACCCATAAGAACATCGTGGCAGCAGAACATCTGGGGAATATATTTTCCGGGGATATCTTTGAGCCCGGCAAGGAAGTCGTCATGGCATACCTACCCTTTTACCACATCTACGGACAGTCCGTTGTCATGCTGGGTGGTATCTCTCAAGGCTATACCCTGGTTATTTTCACCACGCCGGACCTGGATGACATCCTGAACTCGATTGAGAGCGAGAAGGCAACCCTTTTTTACAGTGTTCCCTCTCTATATGAAGCCCTCCGCGACTATGCTCGGACCGACCGTGTTAACTGGAAGCGTGTCAAGCTCCTGGTCTCCGGGGCGGATGCCCTCCTCGAAGATACTGCTCGGGGATGGGAGAAGCGGACCAATACCAAAATTCACGAGGGCTGGGGGATGACCGAGACCAGCTCGGTTGGTATGCTCAGCCCCTATGGACGGCCAAAGGTCGGTTCTTTCGGCACACCCCTGCCCAATACCATGGCTGCCATAGCAGACCCTGATGGTACTGATTTCCTGCCGGTCGGTGAGATAGGTGAGTTGCTGGTTAGGGGACCTCAGGTGATGAAGGGGTACTGGAAGCGACCAGAAGAAACGGCGAAAGTGCTGGTGGAAATAAATGGTCAGACCTGGCTCCGGACAAGCGACCTTGCCAGTATGGATGAGGAAGGCTATTTCTACTTCTACGACAGGAAGCGGGATATGATAAAATACAAGGGTCTGGCGGTATTTGCCCGGGAGGTGGAGGAGGTACTGACCAGCCATCCCCAGATTAAGGAGGCTGGGGTAATCGGTGTTCCCGATGCTGATGTTGGCGAGAATGTCAAGGCTATAGTCGTTCTCGAGACTGAGGCTAGGGGGAAGTTGATGGAAGGAGAGGTCATCAAGTACTGCGAGGAAAGACTAGCACACTACAAGTGCCCCAAGATAGTTGAGTTCCGAGGTGAAGTCCCCAAGACCGATGTTGGTAAAGTGTCGCGGCGAGAGTTGAGAGAGAGCGAGGAGATATAGGATGGCAGAGTTCTTTGAATTAGAAAACCTGACCAAACGATTCGGTGGTCTGGTTGCCGTTGATTCAGTAAGTTTCCAGGTTAATCGCGATGAGATTGTTGGTCTCATTGGTCCTAATGGTGCTGGCAAGACTACCCTGGTACGCTGCATTCTCGGCATACTCAGGGCTGATAGCGGGAAGGTCAGATTTAAGGGGCATGACATCACCGGGCACCGTCCTTGGGATGTTGTCAACCGGGGAATAGCCGGTACCTTCCAGGTGGTCAAGCCGTTTCGCCGCCTGCCGATTATCGCCAATGTCATGGTAGGCTGTCTCGCACCACGGGTAAAGAAGCGGGGAGAGTGGGTTAAGAGGATCGAGATTAAAGCCCGGGATGCCCTGGAGTTTGTCGGCATCGCTGATCTTGCCCTGGAGCCAGCATCCATCTTGTCCCACGGTGACCTTAAGAGACTTGAGGTGGCGCGGGCAATCGCCACTGACCCCGAGCTATTGGTGCTCGATGAGCCCTTCGGGGGACTGAATCCAGCGGAGACAGAGCTCATGGCGAAGTCAATACGAAGGTTGCATAAAGGTGGACGGTTCGGTCGATTGCATAGCGAGGGCCCCGCAATGCTTATCATCGAGCACAAGCTCAGCGAACTGATGAAAATCGTCGACCGAGTGGTTGTTATCAATTTCGGAGAGGTTATTGCCCAGGGTACTCCCGAGGAAATATCCCGCAACCAGACAGTAATTGAGGCTTACACCGGCAAGGAGGTGCTCATTGCTTGAAGCGAACGGCGTTACTGTCCGCTATGACACGGCGACGGTGCTTGATGATGCCAGTCTCAGGGTTGAAAAGGGTGAACTGGTAGGGTTGGTTGGTCCCAATGGTGCCGGTAAGTCCACGTTGCTCAGGGCAATAGCCGGGCTTGTTCGATGGGAGAGGGAGGTGCTAAGGGGGACTAGACAGGCAGATATTACCTTTGAAGGAGAAATCACTTTCGAGGATGAGCGGATAGATGGGCTATCGGCGTCCGACATTGCCCGGAGGGGTCTGGTCCTCTGCCCGGAACGGGGTAGGCCGTTTGTTGAGATGACCGTCAGAGATAATCTGCTAGCCGGTGCCTACCTCTGTAAAGACAATAAAGAGGTCGAGAGGAATCTGACTAGGGTTCATGAGCTATTTCCCAGATTGAAAGAGAGGGAAAAGCAGATATCGGGGACGCTCTCCGGTGGTGAACGTCAGATGCTCTGTATCGGTCGGGCAATGATGCGCCAGCCCAAGATGCTGCTGGTAGACGAACCTTCTAGCGGACTGGCTCCCCGGTTAAAAGAGGACCTTTTCAAGCGCGTTGAAGAAATCTATCACGAGCTTGGAGTCACTATCCTGCTTGCAGAACAGGATGTCAGCTTTGCCTTTGAACTGGCGGTGAGAAGCTACGTTATGTCCCGAGGGCACCTGATTGCTCATGGAACTGCTCAGGAGCTCCTCAGTGACGAGACCATCAGGAAGACGTATCTGGGGCTCTAGTCTCCCGCGTGTTCGTACAGGTAGGTATTACAGGCCCGGCAGGTCTTCCGGAATGCCATATTGGATAGTTTGCAGCGTGGGCATTCTCTCTCTATCTTATCACGTACCCAAACCGCAATACCCTCTGGCATGAAGAGGAGCATAATGACCACAATACCAGCGAATATCAGGTACCGCACTTCGGGAGCGGCTCGCAGGAACTCCATTAGAGGAAAGAGTATATATACCCCGACAACGGGTCCGTAGATGCTGGTGATACCACCAAAGACCGTCCAGATTATGACCTGAAACGACAAGACGAGCTCCAGGTTGGAGGGGCCAGCAATTCTCATGAAGTGGGCGTGGAAGGCACCGGCAATCCCAGCGAAGAAACCGGCCACAGCAAAGGCAAGCAGTTTGTATCTTATGGTGTTGATGCCGCTGGCACGGGCTGCAATCTCGTCCTCGCGGATAGCGTGAAACACAATTCCCGTCCTGATGATACTACTACCGGCGTCGGTCAGTTTCCACATTATCATCACCGAGACAATCATCACGGCTACGGAGATGTAATAATCAGTCGTCCTTGAATCAGAAATCCGATCCAGTCCGGAGATACCGAGTTCACCGCCGGTGAAATCAGTAAAAGCAAAAATGATGCCAAGTAGAATTAGAGGAAAGGCGAGCGTGACCAGGGCAAGGTATGGTCCTCGCAATCTGAGCGCCGGCAGACAGACAATCAGCCCGGCAATTACCCCTGCTAGTGCCCCGATTGGTATCGTTGCCCAGGGCTGCCAGCCGAGGTGAATGTTCAACAGAGCCGTCGTATATGCAGCCACTCCGAAGAAGAGGGCGTGACCGAAGTTTAACTGACCGGTGTAGCCGGAGAGCAGGTCCCAGCTGACAGCAAAGATGACATACATGTTGGCAAAGATGAAGATGCGAAGATAGTAGCTACCAGAAGAACCCTGGAGGAAGAGGGGAATGAAAAAAAGTACTACGAAGAAAATAAGGGCTAATAGTCTGCCGGGAATTGCCAGCACATCACCCTGAAAATCTCTTAATAAGCGTCTGAGCAACTATAACCTCTCCTCTTCAAAAGCCACACCGAATAGACCCTCCGGTCTAATAAGGAGTATTAATACCATTACCAGCAGGGCAAATGCTCCTTTCAAAAAAGCGCCGCCAGGCAGAAGGAACACCACCAGTACCTCAATGAAACCAATGATAAAAGCCCCAATAAAGCTGCCTTTAACACTACCCAGCCCACCGAGGACAACGATTGCCATAATCATTACCAGCGGCGAAGTCCACATTGTTGGTACCAGCGTTAGTGTTGGCGTTACCACTGCACCGGCTATAGCTGCCAGTGCCGCAGCCAAAGCCATGGTTATCAGCAGTATCCGACGCACGTTTATTCCCATCAGGTTTGCGATCTCACTATCCTGAGCTGTTGCCCTGATGGCAACACCAAGCCGGGTTTTTGAAAGCAGTGCCCACACACATACAAGGACAGCCAGGGCGATGCCGAATGTCAGTAGATTTTGATAGGATACCTTCACACCGATAATCGTCCAGTAGCCTGAGACAAAGCTTGGGGTTCCAAGAGGTTCGCTGCTAAAGGCCATAATCATGAATTCTTGAAAGATCATTGCCATGGCCAGGGTTATCAGCATCACGGTCACATGGTGCTCTCGCACGCGGTCTATAAATAGTCGGTAAGTGAGGATACCGATTACGGTTGTTGCCAGTAGAGAAAGAACGACTGCAGCCGCGAGCGGCATTTCGAGTTCCTTGGCGAAGTAATAGATGCCATAAGCTGCCAGCATGTAAAAACAGGTGTGGGCCAGATTTATCATTCGGGCTACACCAAATATGAGAGAAAAGCCCACGGCAAGCAGGGCATATGTCCCGCCTTTTATTAGCCCCTGGATAATGATGCCTTCAACCATAGCCTATGGCAACTACGCTTCCCTTACAATATAAATATCTATCTTATTTCTCGCCGGGGACCCAGACGACAACCGCCTCTCAAGGTCCCCAGCAAGAGCTTCTGTATAAAACCTACCTATATTGGAGAACTGATTAATCTTGGGTATAATATGCGATTACCCGATCGGGTATCTGCCACATGACGACACCCTCGTAGGTAACACCTTCCCATTCACCAACACCTAGATTTGGCCAGACCGCCTTCATTTCACCGTCCTGCCACTGGGTAGCGATACCGGTCGTATAGCCTGGGCCATAGGTTACATCGTGCGGGGTTGTCGTGTCTGTTCCCATGAAGACAATCCTACCACCAGCGCCTATGTAGTCTATCCCCTCGAGTTCCTCAACAATCGTGTCGGCATCCAGCGTACCGGTGCTCTCAATGACCTCTTTCAGCAGGTAGATGGCATCATAGGTACCGGCATTATAGGTCGGCGTCTCATCGAACCTCTCGATGAACTCCTCAACAAAGGCCGCTGTTTTGCTGGTCAGTGCAATACCCTCGGCGTATGTGTTCAGGGTAGTCTCGTAGTTGCCGTAGCCCTCCGTCGCATCCCAGAAGCCATCCTTCTGTGCCTCGACGTTGATACCAACCGAAGCGGCTGGTATCTCTAGTTCACCAAGCTGCCTGGCATAGGGGATACCTACCGGGCCTGACAGAATGGTTAGAATCAGGTGAGCACCGGAGTCCTCGATAGCCGTCAATTCGGCATTCAGGTCGGTGGCTGTGGCTGAAGGCCTCCAGGTGCCAACTACCTCCATGCCGAGCATCGCCGGAACATATGCCTGATAGGCGGCCACCATAGCGTCAGCCCATTCCGCCTGTTCAGCCAGTATAGCAACCTGCAGTGGTCCTTCCAAACCGAGTCCCTGCTGCATGATGCCTCCGGCCATGCCCAGGGTCATCAGCGAGTTGCTTACCAGTTTGGTACTGTTGAATGGGGTTACCCGGAACCAGTACTTGTAGCGGTCATAATCGTCAACTGCAAGCTGGCAGAGTGATTCGGTGGCAGCACCACAACCGAGGAATATTGTATCGTAGTCCATGGCAGCTTCTATCATGGGAAATACTGATTCTGTCCTGAAGCCACCAACCACAAACTGGGCGCCGTCTACCGTTATTAGCTTCTCCATAGCAGCGGCGGCATCGGTTGGGCTCGTCATCTCGTTCGAGTCCGCCTTAATAAGCTCAATCGTGTACATCTCCCCGTCTACGTCAATACCACCGGCGTCATTAATCTCCTCTGCTGCCATAGTAGCCCCGTACCAGTGGTGTTCACCCTGGACATACTGCATTGGCCCGATGACGCCAATCTTGATAACGTTGTCTTCTTCTTCACCACCACAACTAGGGACAATGAGCAAGACCAGCAGAGAGCACACGACTAATAAGGGAATCAACTTCTTCAACATTATGACCTCCTTTGCACAGTTGATAGTAATACTCTACCTATCCAAGACCTGCCACCCATCATCACCTGCTCTCGGAACCCATTCTCTACAAAGGCAAGCACCTCCTTCTATGTGTTTCATGTTTTATTCAATATTGTGCCATTTTTTGCCGACTAAACGAGTGAGTAACTCTGGTTTCAAAAACTCCCTCGGACGTATAAGGCGATAACTATTATTAAGGAATCGCTTGTCTTTCTATGCTGATTGTTGACTCTTGTATTGTATATTCTTGCCGCTATTCTTTGGCAAACAATTTCTAGAGGAAATATACTCCTAAGATGCTGCTGTGTCAAGAGCTTGTAAGCGTCAGTTCTCTTACATCATCGGGTACACAGTTTACGCTTCTCCTATTCTCAAGATTAAAGAACAGGGCAGGTCGTAAGAATTTTCGACATCTGTCTCGAGTGTTCAGCCAAGGTCATTAAAATACCCATTCCCATTATGGTTTCGCCTGAGCCATAACAGGTGACGGTTTAGATAGATAAAAGACTGTTGGCCACCAGCCCGATACTCGGAACAACAAGCTCGAAATGATGATTATAGTGAACTAAGTCGTGCTTGTTACGGTATCACCACTGCCACTCTTTTCAGTCCCTGAGCGTCGCCGCCTTCTCTTCCAGCCCAAAGCCCCTAGAAAATCGCCAATGGCGATATTATCATGGGTATCGCTGCGAAGAGACATGTCGGGGTTTATTCTGTACCTTGTTCCCCGGCCGACCTTCCGCTTGCTGATGTATCCGGCTTCGTCTAAGTCAGCAATTATCTTGCGTATCGCCCTTTCGGTGATGCCGATGTCTATAGAGATTTCTCGTGCTGTTATGCTCGGATGCTTTGCCAGGTAGCTGAGAACGAGGGCATGATTCGTCAGGAATGTCCACTCCGACATGGTAAAGCACCTCCCACCTTAATAATATCTAAAAATCTCTCAAAATAGCCTGATAGTACTATTGACAGGAAGATTAAACCATGTTATTTTATTCATGTATACGCTATCAGGATATAAAGGACATGATTAATATTTCGTGCATTAAGCTACTGTCTTTATACCATAAATTGGGTATTAAATGCAAGCTGGCATGTCTGTCAGTTTATTGAGTAAGTTCGGTTAGGGTAATTATTTAGTGGTATCTGCCTTGAGGAAATTACGCTAATACCTCACATTGGTACACTTGGGGTTTGGCAAATGCTCTGGAAGCATGCCTTGGAGGTAGCCTGATGAATCTTCATATTGGACGTAATGGTCATTCCAGAAAGTTACCCAGGCCAATCCACGACTTCATGAGGCGAAGGTTTGGGGTGTTACCGGAATATCTGGAAAACCTGCGGTGCTTCGAGTTCGAGGGTGTGGTCAATGATGATAAGAAAGTGAAGCGTTACCGGATCTACAGTCCAACAAAAGCGCAGCAGCAGAAGATAGATATCACCGCTCTCTTTGACCTTGAGAGACACCCCGACATGTTGCTCTATGAAGGATATATCGACAAAGAAGGAAGGGCTTATGTAGCCGACCGACGGTCATTTCTGCAAAGTAAATAACAACACGCCCGACCCGAGGACAGAGGCCCAGTTATTACGGGGGGAAACGTTAATCCTTCTGTGACCCCTGTAGCAGGAACGGGAGAGTTAGCCAGGAATCTGGCATGACTCTTCCGTAATTTTTTCAGTGACAGAGAATAAAGATAATGGTAACCACCAATCCACGACAGGACATAATAAGAAAAACGCTGAAGACCAGTCTGCTGGACGGCGCTTCCCATTCAGCTATGCTCGGCTTGACTCAGAGCTATATCCCTGATGTGGATACCCGTCCTGCTTGTGCCTTACCTGTTTCCGGGAGACAAGGTATGGTGGTTGATTGGATTTATGACACTCACTGCCGTCTTTGGCTCACTGGCCAATCCGGCCTGGGGCAGTATGATGGCGGACCTGGTTCCGGAAAACAGAAGAGGGAGATATTTTGGCCTCAGAGGTCGAATCTGCGACTTCGTGATGCTGATCGTCTCCTTCGCTGCCGGTGGCATTCTGCAATGGACCACCGGTAATCCGTTTCTTGGTTTCTCCGTCATCTTCGGTGGCGCTACCCTGTCCCGACTGTCCTCGTGGTATTTCCTCTCCAGAATGTATGAACCACCACTAAGCAAGACACAGACAAACAGAGGTGGTCTGCTGATTGCTATGAGGAAGATGAGGTCTTCAAACCTCGGCAGGTTTATAGTATTTGTATCTCTGGTAAACTTCGCTACCTGTCTGGCTGGCCCATTCTTTGCTGTCTACATGCTGCGTGATCTGAAATTTGACTATCTTACATATGTTGCGATTAATGCCACATCCACTATCACCGCGACTATTTTCTTGACCATCTGGGGCAGGCGAGCTGATAGGGCTGGTAACATTAAGGTCATAAAAGTTACCTCCTGTATCATTCCCCTATGTCCCTTAATCTGGCTGGTAAGTCGGGAGGTATACTACCTGATGCCCATACAGGTAGTGGCGGGGTTTGCCTGGTCTGGCTTCAACCTGGCCAGTGCCAATTTCCTGTACGATGCCTCTTCCCGGGAGAGCCGGACGCAGTCTATCGCCATATTCAACGCTACCAACGGAGTCGCTATGTGCCTGGGTGCCTTGGCTGGTGGGTATTTGGCACCACGGCTGCCAGATTTCAATGGCAGTAATCTCCTTACCCTTTTCCTGATATCAGGTTTGCTGAGAGGGCTGATAGTTTTCTCCCTGCTCCGTAAGATTTCAGAAGTACGGCGCGTACAGAGGGTGGGTACTTTCGAGCTTCTCTTAGGTAGGCCTGTCTTGCTCTGGGCCAGCCTGAAGAACAGGGTGGAATCAGTAATACCTCCTCTCCCACCTCAGTTGGAGGCTATGTTGACACCGTCACTAAAACCAGTAGTTGTACCCTGGGCATATCAATGTACTGAAGCGAGCCGGAGTCCTCCTTTCTTTGATGATAGCTGACCTCATAGAACCTCATAGAAATTGTAAGGAGGGTTGGCAATGACTCATAAGCAAAATAGCTGCCCGCGCTGTGGTGGCAATCTGTTTTTCGCCCGGGAGGAATATGACTGGTATCTGTACTGTCTGCAGTGTGGTCATATTATTGAGCTAGAGCGAGAAAACGAGTCTAGCCACCACGACAGCAAGGCCAGATGGGAGCCCCTGCCTTCACCGATATTGCAAAGAGGGAGAAGATAATGGCGACTGGAGTTGCCAATGAGACATCGGCAGCCTTGCGTGAGGTAGATTGGCTACTTAACACTTTGCCATGAATCTAGGAATTCAAGAACGAGGTCCCGCCCTTGTTCAACGCTCACACTATTGCTGTCAATCACACATTCAGCCGCAGGATTCTCTTCAAAAGGTGTATCAACTCCGATTACATCCCCCAGCCCTTCGAAATACTCTCCGGTTTGCTGACGTTTGATTGCCTTCTGGTACAGTTCTGCCATAACCAGACCTTGTGGGCGGTTGGTTTCGCGATGTACGGCCGTCTCGATAGTACAGCTAACGTATATCTCCGCAAAACGCTCCACCAGTCCCCGGGCATATTCCCGCATAGATAGTTCAGGTGCGGTTCCATCCATGATTACATTAGTACCCTGGCCGGCGATTCGCGCTGCTTCCTCTGCAAATAGTCTGTAGACCTGATTGCGCTCCTGACTGGTGTAGTTAGGCTCCGGCACGTAGACCCGACGTCGTTCATCCATAGAGAGATATTGGACCCTCTTGCCTCTGTCTTTCAGCGCGCCATATACAGCCTGTGCATAAGTGCTCTTTCCGGAGCCGGGCAATCCCACGAACCATATTACCCAGCCGGGGCTACCTGTCTCGTTCTTCATGGCCAGAATGCACGAATGAATAATCCAGATATTTATCTATGTTCCTGTAATCGAAACTCTCCTCGGAAAGCACGTTCTCCACAAACTGGAGCAGTCCCTGACGTACGTGAAGAGGATGGTCTGGATACCACTCTGGATTAGCGATGACCAGGCCACGAAAAACATAGAAGGGAGCGATGACCTCAAGTATCTCCGTATCACCCGTCCTCTCCAGGTACTCTTCCCAGAAGGACAGGTACATCTCTTTAAAGGCCCCGCTAAAATGGGGACTATGATAAAGTCCGTAAAGAAGGAAATTACAGCTCATCGTGGCGACATCATCCGCAGGTTCACCCCATTCACCCCGACTGCGGTCCAGTACCGAGAAGTCTTCATCCGGCCTGACCAGCACATTCCAGGGGTGGAAATCTCCGTGCGTGACAGAGAGGCGATGCGTGTACTTCTGCAGTTTCCAGCGCCAGTCAACTAATTCCTTCTCCAGTTTCTGGAATCTGTCCGGTGAGAAATACTCATACGGATGAGGGTAGGAATCAATCAGTCCCCAGATACATTCGGAATCACCGATAAGCTGACGCACACACCGTAAGTAGATATCCGGTTTATCAAACCTCTGAGAGTGCACCCTGGCCAGCCATCGTGAGAATTCCCGCACACGCTCCAGGTCGCTCGGGCGAAAGTCACCCCCGCGAATCCTTTCCAGGTCTACGGAGTACGGCTCACCAGCAGCCATCTCGTTGACGATGAAGAATTCCTTCGGTTTCTTCACCGGCACAAGTTGGCCATCCTCGTCGATGTACCCCAGTCCCAGCGGCCTGATGTGCTTTTCCATCCTGGCACTGGAATCGTACTCAAACATCATTATCGCTGCCCGGTCCCAGTAGAACTGGTGTCCGTACCTGTCCCCGCGCATCACCGAGAATACGGCCTGCTCCTCCTTACCATCTCTTTCGTAGTTTACTTTCAGCGACCTGCCGTAACCAAACTGCTTCATTGCTTGCTCATCGAGCGAGCCAATCTCCCCCACCCTTTTCAGTTTGATTACGCCCCCCAGGCTATCATGGAGGTATTGCTCCAGACTGCGGGCTTTCAGCTCTTCCATACCTGTGTCTCCTCATCCACTGGAATACCTGAGTCTATCATATAATGCGGGGTACACTATGGAGCCGTCTATTTTTCCCTTCCATGGCATTTCATCCAGTCCCCTGAATGGCTGCCAGAGAACCAATCTCCTTAAAGGTTCCTTTCTTTCTAATACTAGATGTCCCTTTTTCTCGCTATTTTGGGCTATCGGTTCTCAGGTATTGTCCTAGAGATATACCTCTTATCAATACACAGTATTAGGCTAGGCGTCTTTTTCGTAACATCTACCTCGTCTTGGCACCAGGGGACCTCACCAGAAGCAATGGATTGTTGCCCTCATGCAGGACCTTCTCAGCAACGCTGCCAAAAATCCAGCGGCCCACACCCGAACGTCCGTGGGTGGACATGGCTACCATATCAGCCCTGACCTCATCCGCAAACTCGATAATCTCTTCGGCGGCATCACCTGGCCTGACTTCAGCTCCCGGTTTCGCGCCCTTCTCTTTAAATTGCTTTCCAACACGTGTAAGGTAGTCTTCAGCGAATGCCTTATCGGATGCCAGCTGTTGCTCGGGGTATACGGTATATTCATAACCCTTGGCAGTGATGGTGTGGTAACCACCCGCTAGTGCCTGGAAGAGAATCACATCTGCTCCCAGACCAGAAGCCAGCCACGCCACGTGTGGAATTACAGCTTCACTTTCCGGGGAGCCGTCCAGAGGAACCAGAATCTTCTTTATAATTCCTTGTTCGGGTGCTGCAGGATGTTGTCCTATAGCCCTGATAAGCATAACTGGTTTCTCTGTACCTCTTAGTACTCTATCGGCAACACTTCCTAGGGCCCAGCGCATTACACCTGAGCGCCCGTGAGTTGCCACGACAACCAGACCGATTTCATCCCTTGCAGCGTAGTCTACGATTCCTTCAGCAGCCGCGTTGTATTTTATATCAGGTTGAACAGCAATCCCTTTTGCTTCTAGGCTATGGCTAACCTTCTCCAGATAGTCCTTGGCACCTGACCTCAAGGCAATTTCTTGCTCTACCGCATAGACTCCTCCCGTCGGTTCTGAGTACACGGGCAGAGTAACCACTCTGAGTAACTTAATACCGATGCCGAGCCTAACCGCCAGCTCTTCAGCATAGGGTAGTGCTACTTCCGCCAGTTCGGAACCATCCAAAGGGACAAGTATGTTCTTATCCATATTTTGACCTCCGAGTATATTTCCCATTTTTATCGATACCGTATGGCGTTAACCAGCTCGCACCAGAAACACAGGGTTGGACACACCGTGCAGGATCTTATTGGCTACGCTACCGAATACCCACCGACCAACTCCGGAGCGACCATGAGTGGACATGACGATAAGATTACAGGGATTTTGCTTAGTATAATCGATAATTTCATCGGCAGTGTTACCCATAAGAACCTCTATACTTATCTTCAGGCCGGTGTCCTCGAGACGCTTCTTCACTCTGGTCAAATACTCCTTGGATACATTCTTGCATTGCTCGATTGCCCAGTTGATGTATCTTGTCCCATCATCCTCCGGATATTCAACCGCAACAAAGGGGTATTCACATACCTTGAGCAGGACAATCTCCTCGAGCTCTGCACCACGTTGTCTGGCAAGCGTCTCGACATGGGGGAGTACCGCCTCGGCCAGCTCCGAACCGTCCAGCGGTACTATAATTATTCTGGGCAACCACCTTGTATCGGTGATTTCCTCAGTGCTGTCAACGCGAGCCAGAAATACCGGTACCCTTGAGGCGCGAAGGACCTTATCGGCCACACTACCCATAGCCCAGCGCAAAAGGCCCGAATAGCCGTGGGTGGTCATCAGAATGATGTCGGCCTTATTTTCATCGGCGTACCGAAGAATTTCTTCTGCAGGATAGCCAATTACCAGTTCGCCTCGTATCTCAACCGCTTTCACCTCCTTGCCTCCACCCAACTTTTCCTGGACATGCTTAATCTTCTGACCTGTAACCTCAGCGGCATGCTCAATATACATCCGACGCATGGGTGCATACTCTCGTAATATCGGCCGACAGACGTGTAGTAATACTACATCCAGATCAAGTCTACCGGCGAAGTCGGCCGCGTAGGTGATGGCAGACTCGGCTAATTTGGAGCCCTCAAGAGGAACAAGCATTCTCTTATACATGTCTCGCTTCCTGTCTAGTCTATCTAGTCTTTATCAGCAGTAGTGTCTTGACACGATGAAGCACGGCTTTGGCCAGCTTATAATCATCCAAAGTGGCCGGATTTGCTTAGTAATCCAGATTCCATTCTATTTCTTGTTATGCTCATAGTGTTATAGGTACTCTACCTTTAGTCGGCTCTTGATAACGGGGCATACGCTGAGTATACCTGTAACCTCTTACTGGCCGATGCTCACCTGGTGTGAGGATATATCTTCTGTAACCACATTGAAGACACACTATATCTTTCCCACGTGAATTAATGTCCAAATACAGGTCACCTTTACATCTGGGACATGCTTTCAGCCAGAACATGAACGCTCACCACCTTTCCTGTGTTAGTCTCACCTTGAACCAGGTTCTTAGTCGTTCGTCCAGCTGTCCTACCCACGCCTCAATTTTTATAACATCACCCCTGGCCAAAGCCGCTCTCTCTTCCAGGGTGAGGTTATACTCCCCGAGTACTTTGTGCGGGTTCTCTGCCAACCGCGCTAGAAACTTCTGGTCGTCAGCTGCCCTGGCCAGTATTTCCAGAATAGCTTCGCCTCCCGACAGGGCTCTCGAATTTTCTTCCGGTTGTTTATACATTAGTCAAGCACCTGGGCCATCAAGAAGCAGGACTATGTTGAGCATTTCTCCCACTAGATACAGACTAGCATCAGCGAGGAGAACGTTCATCCGCCAGCCGACTCATTCTGCTGAGTATACGTGGCTGATTCTGTGCTTAGGCAATGTGTGTAGCCTGCGGAAAATGATAAGATGGGAAGCTGTTTTTACATTGGAGCCAGGCTACCCATTTTGAATTGGTGTGCCGCTCATTGTAAAATGAAACAAATGGTATTCAAGCTTATAGAAGTGGGCAGCTGGTAGATGAGTAAGATAAAGGTAATTATTGCTGACGACCATGTTCTGTTTCGTGAAGGGACCCGCAATCTGATAGAGCAAGAACCTGACATGGAGGTCATCGGGGAAGCCAGTGATGGTGAGGAGGCGGTCAAGCTGGTCACTCAGCTCTCCCCCCACGTTGCCCTGATCGATATCGCCATGCCTAAAGTCAATGGCATCGAGGCGACGAAACAGGTTAAAGCAAGTTGTCCGGCAACCGCAATTCTTATCCTTACCGCCTATGATGATGACCAGTACGTGTTTACCTTGCTTGAGGCTGGAGCTGCTGGATATCTACTCAAGAACGTCAGCGGTAAAGAGCTTGCCAATGCCATTCGTGCCGTCCACGATGGTGAAGCCGTACTCCACCCGTCCATTGCACAAAAGGTCTTTAGCCGCATTGCTAATTTGAAACCAGCAACTGAGGTAGTACCTCAACCAAGTGACCTTAGCAAGCGGGAGATGGAGATACTGAGACTAGCGGCCACGGGTATGAATAACCAAGATATTGCCGACAAGCTCTATCTGAGCCGCCGAACAGTGCAGTCTCACCTAGCCAATATATTTCGGAAGATGAATGTGGGTTCCAGAACCGAAGCAACCATACAGGCCTTTGGAAGGGGCTGGCTTACCTCTGATGATATCACTTAGAAAGCGGCATGTGGGGGCCCTAGGTGAAGGTTGAAATCAAGCAGACCTTAAAAACACCCCATCTCTGGATCATACTCGTCATTATGGTTATTGGGGCAGTTATCTATTACGCTGACCATATTCCGGTACTCCAGGATATTGTTACAGACGCTCCGATACAGCTAGCACGCTATTCAACACATCGTATCCTGTCAATCATCCCGGTGGCATACGCAGCCTTCATCTTCCGGCTACGCGGCGGTGTTATTATCGCTACCGTGGTGAGTCTTGGACTCCTGCCCCGAGCCCTCTTTATCTCCACTCAAAGGCCAGAAGCAATAGCCGAAACAATCGCCTTTCTGGCCATGGGACTTCTCGTGAGCTGGTTGATTGACCGACAGCAGCGAGCAGTACACCGCCTGGAAGACGCGCAGCAGGAGCTAATACGGTCATTGGACACCGTTCGAGAGCAGCAACAACAACTGCAACTTACTGAGGAACGTTACCGGGGCCTATTTGAGAGCGCCGGCGAGGCAATATTTGTCTGCTCTACCACCGGAGAGATAATTTCCTTAAACAAGACATGTGAGCTACTTACCGGGCGTACCCAGGAAAGTCTGATGAATACCCCTATATACGGGCTCTTCTCGAATTTCGACACGGAGATAGTCAGGGAAATCCTCTCTGAAGGATTGGGAGGCCGTACCGTAAGCAGCACCGAAGAGCTTCGTCTGATCAAGAAGGATGGCGCTGAAGCATATGTTAGATTGGCTGTAAATCCCCTGCTCAGTGGTGACCAGATAGTTGGCCTCCAGGTAATAGCACTGGATGTGACTGAGGAAATACGCCTCCGCAAGAATATGGAGTACTACATCACCCAGGTGACCCGGGCACAGGAGGATGAGCGTTTACGCATCTCACGGGAACTCCACGATGAGACAGCCCAGATGCTGGCCGGTTTATCTCGTGACATTGCTTCGCTTTCGGCTGGCGAAAGCGAGCTACCGCAAGCTCTGGCAGAGCGTTTGCAAAAGTTACGTGTAGTAGCTGATTCTGCATTGGAAGAAGTACGTCGTTTTAGTCAGGACCTCAGGCCTTCGATACTGGATGATCTGGGATTGGTCCCAGCCTTGGAGTGGCTGCTGAGTGATCTGGAGGGACAGCACAGAATTACTACCACTATGAATATCAACGGAGAACAGCGCCGCCTTGCGCCGGAGAAGGAGCTGATTATTTTCCGAGTTGCGCAGGAAGTCATCAACAACGTCAGGAGACATTCCAACGCATCGGCGGTCAGCATGAGCATAGACATTGACGATGCAGCATTGACACTGATTATTAGTGATGATGGTCGTGGCTTCAATATCCCGCAGAGGACTAGTGAACTCGTTCAGTCTGGTAAACTGGGCATAGTAGGCATGAGGGAAAGGGCGCGCCTTGTTGAGGGTACACTGATTGTGCAGTCAGAGCCTGGCAAAGGCACCACTGTAATACTGAGAGTACCGAATTAGGGACTCATTTTGACAATAGAAGCTGCTGTAAACTCAGGACCTGTCAGGTAAAGTTCCCGTTATTGAACTTGAACCTTGTCTTGCCATGGCTTCCACTGGTATAATAGCCGTTAACTGGGAATTATTAAATCACTGATTTCCTGAGTAGCTCACGCAGCTTCGGGGCGGGGGCGGGTCGTAAAAGGTTGATAGGTGTCCTGAGTTGCGGGCTATTTTGATTTAGGAACTGGGTATTTGTGGCGCATTCGTCTAGCGGTTAGGACACCTCCCTCTCAAGGAGGAGATCACCGGTTCGAATCCGGTATGCGCTACCATACTTGACTTTTATCGGGTGCGTTTCTATAATACGCAAGTTTGATGGCTGGTATTCAACACCGAAATGTTGGTGCCTGAGTAGCTCAGTTGGTTAGAGCAGCTGTCTTGTAAACAGCAGGTCGTGGGTTCGAATCCCTCCTCAGGCTGGGTGTGGTGTGTGGTGGCGATACGTGGAGGGGTGCCGGAGTGGTTAATCGGAGCAGACTGTAAATCTGTCGCCCTTAGGGCTACGCAGGTTCGAATCCTGCCCCCTCCACCAACTTGGACTGTAGTGTATAATTCTGTATAATAAATAGAACCGGCGCCCACATAGCTCAGTAGGAAGAGCATACCCTTGGTAAGGGTAAGGTCACCAGTTCGAATCTGGTTGTGGGCTTGGACAAAGAAGGGGGTCTTTAATGGCAAAACAGAAGTTTGAGAGGACTAAGCCGCATTGCAATGTAGGCACAATTGGTCACGTCGATCACGGCAAGACAACGCTCACTTCGGCAATAACGCTGGTGCTCTCCAAAGCCGGTGTTGGAGCTACTGGCTTCCGCTCCTTCGATAGCATCGATAATGCTCCGGAAGAGAAGGCCCGTGGGCTGACGATTGCGATTGCTCATATTGAGTATGAGACAGCTAAGCGGCATTATGCTCATATTGACTGTCCCGGGCATGCCGACTTCATCAAAAACATGATCACCGGTGCCGCTCAGATGGACGGGGCGATTCTGGTGGTCAGCGCCCCGGATGGTCCGATGCCCCAGACCCGTGAGCACATCCTGCTTGCGCGCCAGGTGGAAGTCCCACGCATTGTCGTCGCTCTTAACAAGGTAGACATGATGGACGATGAGGAGCTCTTAGAACTGGTAGAAATGGAGCTCCGGGAATTGCTCACTAAATATAACTTCCCTGGTGATGAGATACCGGTAGTAAGAGTGAGTGCCCTCAAGGCGTTGGAGTGTGGCTGTGGTAAGCCTGAGTGTGAATGGTGTGGGCCCATTTTGAAGCTGATGGACGAGGTGGATGAATACATTCCGACGCCCGTAAGACCTAAAGACCAACCCTTCTTAATGCAGGTAGAGGACGTGTTCAGCATCAAGGGTCGTGGTACCGTACCTACGGGGAGGGTTGAGAGGGGTGTTATCAAGGTTGGCCAGGAAGTCGAAATCGTCGGTCTGCATCACGAGCCACGTAAGGTGGTGGTAACCGGACTCGAGATGTTCCACAAAACGCTTGATGAAGCCGAGCCGGGTGATGCTATCGGGGCTCTCCTCAGGGGGGTTGAGCGTACCGATATCGAGCGGGGACAGGTACTGGCAGCGCCGGGTACTATCAAACCCCACACCTATGCTGAGGGGCAGGTATATGTCCTGAGCAAGGACGAAGGAGGGCGGCATACCCCCTTCTTTAACGGCTACCGGCCTCAGTTCTACATAAGGACCACGGATGTTACCGGCTCTATTGAGCTGCCAGAGGGTGCGGAGATGGTTATGCCCGGTGACAATGTGACTATGAAGATAAAACTCATTTACCCGGTGGCTCTGGAGACAGGATTACGTTTCGCGATTCGTGAGGGAGGTCGGACGGTAGGGGCTGGTACCTTTACCAAGATTCTCGAATAAAATGGCCAGAAAGACTGAGGCTAGAGTTATCATCCACCTTGCCTGTCCGGAGTGCAAGGAGAGGACATATACGACCACAAAGAACCGAAGGAATGATTCACAGCGGCTGGAATTAAAGAAATATTGCCCACGCTGTCGTGTGCATACCCTTCACCGCGAAGTGAGGTAGCTAGAGGCGAAAGCTATGCCATCTGCCAAACGTTCAAGCACTTCTACGAAACGTCCTGCCGCTCCCGCTAGGCGTCCTTCTAGATTTAGGTTTATCACTGACACCATCGCCGAAATGAGGAAGGTGACCTGGTTAACCAGGCGGGAGGCCGCCTATCTCACTGGGCTTGTTTTGCTGGTTGCTATCAGCATGGGTGTTATTCTGGGGCTGATTGACCTCGGCTTCAGTAGTCTGGTTAATAAACTTCTCCTGGGTGGTTAAGGGCGCCATGACTAAGAGGTGCGCTTGATTTTCCGGGTCTTCATCTGAGTGAGGGTGCGTGTGAGCGATAACGGGAAGGACTGGTTCGTAATTCATACCTACTCCGGATATGAGGAGCGGGTTAAAAAGAATTTGGAACAGCGGGTCAAATTTATGGATGCCGAAGGTGAGGTTGCCCAGGTCATAATACCCACAGAGGATGAGGTGGAGATCCGGGGTGGGCAAAGGCGCACTATATCCAGGAAGATACTGCCGGGGTATATCCTTGTCGAGATGGTCATGTCTGACCAAAGCTGGAATATTGTCCGTAATACCCCTGGGGTTACCGGTTTCGTCGGGAGCGGGGGTAAACCAGTGCCGCTCTCTGAAGAGGAAACGGAGAAGATTCTGAAACAGATGCGTGCCGAAACACCCAAGGTGAAGGTCGGTTTTCGGCCGGGGCAGAGTGTCCGGGTAACGGACGGACCCTTTACCGATTTCGTTGGCATCGTGGATGAAATCGGGACCGAAAAAGGTAAGGTCAAGGTGCTTCTGTCCCTTTTTGGACGTGAAACGCCGGTAGAACTCGATTTTCTCCAGGTGGAGAAGCTCTAGCTATCTAAGATTGGAGGCAGGGTGGCAAAGGAAGTTAAAGCTATAATTAAGCTCCAGATTGAAGCTGGTAAGGCGAACCCGGCACCACCGGTTGGGCCGGCCCTTGGTCAGCACGGGGTTAACATTATGGGCTTTTGCAAGGAGTACAACGAACGTACTGCGTCCCAAGCAGGGTCTATTGTCCCGGTGGAGATAACTGCCTATAAAGACGGGTCATTCACATTCGTCACCAAGACACCACCGACTACCGACCTGTTGAAGAAGGCTCTTGGAGTAGAGAAGGGGTCTGGTGCTGCCGGGCGCGAGCAACTCACCAAGCTATCGCAAGAGAAGCTGCGTGAGATAGCTGAATTAAAGGCCAAGGATTTAAACGCTACCAGTATCGAGGCTGCCGAGCGAATTGTTGCCGGCACGGCACGAAGTATGGGGATTGAGATAGAACAGGAATGACGAAGCACGGGAAGAGATACCTGGGAGCATGCCAGCAGGTTGATAGAATGAAGGCCTACTCACCCGAGGAGGCTGTTGACCTTGCCAAGCAGGCGGCATCCGCCCAATTTGATGAGACCGTCGAGCTTCATCTTCGGATGGGACTTGACCCTCGTAATGCTAGTCAGCAGGTTCGTGGTGTCGCCCTTCTACCGCATGGTCTTGGCAAATCAGTGCGTGTCCTGGTCTTTGCTCAAGGTGAAGCTGCCAGGAACGCTGAGAACGCCGGAGCGGATTATGTCGGTGCTGATGAACTAGCGAAGAAGATAGAGGAGGGTTGGGTCGAGTTTGATACTGCTATTGCTACCCCCGATATGATGAGTAAAGTGGGGAGGCTTGGTCGGGTACTGGGGAGAAGAGGGCTGATGCCCAATCCCAAGTCCGGCACAGTTGTACCGACGGAGGATCTGCCCAGAGTGATTGAGGACGCTCGTAAGGGTAGGGTGGAGTTCAAGCTGGACCGGACGGCTATCATCCATCTGCCTCTGGGTAAAGTTAGCTTCGACAAAGAAAAACTGGTAGAGAACCTATCGGCAATAATTGATGCAGTTATGAAGGCGAAGCCCAGTGGCGCTAAAGGGCAGTATGTCAGGTCAGCTTTTATTACCACAACCATGGGGCCCGGTATCAGGCTTGACCTCAGGTCGACCCTTGCGCTTGCCTCCGCTTGATATATTTAATGCCGGAAAGTAAAATGTTATTTATGCTAAATGATAGCTGCGTTGTAGTCTGGATGGTAGTACTATCTTAAGGAGGAAAAATGGCAGGTATTAAATCTTATGGAGCTTACATTCCGTATTACAGGATGCCCCGAAGTGTTATCTCGGCCGCTTGGGGGCGTGGTGGTGGACGTGGTGAATTGGCCATAGCCGGTTATGATGAAGACGCTGTCAGTATGTCGGTGTCTGCTGGTATCGACTGCCTGAAAGGTACTGACCCGCAGGCCGTTGATGCTGTCTACCTGGCAACTACTACTCCTCCCTATCTCGAGCGGTTGGGCTCAAACATAGTTTCAAATGCCCTTGACTTTCGCCGTGATGTGCGGAATGCTGATTTTGGTAATTCACTCAGGGCAGGTGTCAGTGCCCTCATGGCAGCTGTGGATGCGGTGAACGCAGGTTCGCTCGGAAATATCCTAGTTACCGCTTCTGACCTGCGTATGGGAACTCCTGGGGGGGAGCATGAACAGGCTCTGGGTGATGGTGCTGCTGCCTTCCTGGTGGGAAATGACGCAGTAGCGGTTGAGATTGAAGGTAGTGTTACCTACTCGGACGATTTAGCAGATTACTGGAGAATGGATGGTGATGAGTTCATTCGCTCCTGGGAGGACCGTTTTGGCCGTGATGCCGGTTACAGCCAGATACCCGCTGAAGTGGTCAAGAAACTCATGGAAAAACTGAACCTGACACCCCAGGACATCAGCAAGGCCTGTATCGCTGGTGCCAATGCCAGGGCACAGGGCGGCCTGGCCAGGAGAATGGGATTCGCACCCGAGCAGGTGCAAGACCCACTTCTCGATAACGTGGGTAATACGGGGGTAGCACAGCCGCTGATGATGCTGATTTCGGCGCTGGAAGATGCCAAGCCAGGCGAGAGGTTCCTGATGGTCTCTTGGGGTACCGGCTGTGATGCCGTTGTGCTGAAAATAACTGACCAGATTGAGAAAATCAAGGACAGAAGGGCTATCAAACGCCATCTGGCTATTAAAGGAACACTAGATAACTATGGAAAGTACATGCGCTGGCGTGATATCGTACCGACTCAGGTACGTGCTCGCGGCGGCATATCCATGTCGGCGGAGTGGAGAGAGCGTAAACTCGGCCTGGCTCTCTATGGCGTGAAGTGCCGGAACTGTGGCACTGTACAACTATATATGAGGGGCTCCTCAATGCGTGCTCATGTCTGTCTTGAGTGCCAGGCAAAGGACAACTTCGAGCCCTATCGTTTCTCCGATAAAACAGGTAAGGTTGTTACCTTCAGTCACGATTTTCTCGGTGGCGGTATCAATCCACCGATGACACGAGCTGTGGTTAACTTCGAAGGAGGCGGTAGAGGTCTTTTCGACTTGGTCGACCGTGACCCCGAAGAGTGCAAAGTGGGTATGGATGTCGAGATGACCTTCAGAATGACAAGGACCGCAGATAATGCTAAGAGCTACTTCTGGAAAATAAAACCGGTTAGGGAGTAGAATATAATTAACTGGCAGAATAGATAATCAGGGAGGTAATGAAGATGGCAGGAAGTATTAAGGATAGGGTGGCTGTTGCTGGCATGGGGTGCACCAGGTTCGGAGAACGCTGGGATGCCAGTGTCGATGACCTGATTGTGGAGGCTGCCTATGAGGCCTTTGAGGATGCCGGAATAGGGCCGGAGGATATCCAGGCTGCTTGGGTAGGTACTGCAACCGGTGGCACCGGTATGACAATATCTGAGCCTCTACGACTCCAGTATATTCCTATTACCAGAGTCGAGAATGCCTGTGCTACAGCTTCAGACGCATTCCGCAATGCCAGCTATGCTGTGGCTGCTGGTGTATATGACATCGTGCTGGCTATTGGTTGCGACAAGTACAAGGACAGTGGTCTCAGCGGCCTGACCGATGGCTCGATACCTGGCCCTGGTCATGGTCTGATGGCAGCGGCACAGGGCCCGCCACCGGCGTCATTTGCTATGCTGGCCACGACCTATTTTGACCATTATGGTCTCAGCTACGAGGAAGGCAAGCACATGATAGGCCGGGTATCGTGGAAGAGCCATGCCAATGGTCAGCGGCACAAGAAGGCGCACTTCCAGAGAGAAGTCACCATGGATGCAATTCTCAATGCGCCGATGGTTGCCTGGCCTTTGGGTCTGTACGACTGTTGTGGTGTCAGTGACGGTGCGGCAGCGGCGATTATCACGACACCGGAGATTGCCAAGAACTTGCGCAAGGGCAAAGAGCCGCCCATGTTTGCTAAGGCGCTGCAGATTGCCATGGCACCCAATGACGGCAACCTTAACACGAAGTTCGACTACATGCATGTTGAGGCTACTGTTAGGGCCGGGGAGGCAGCCTACAAAGAAGCTGGGATAACCAATCCACGCGAGCAAATCAGCATGGCCGAGGTCCATGACTGTTTCTCCATCACCGAGGCGGTCACTATGGAAGACCTCAGGTTTAGCGAGCGGGGAAAGGTCCAGCGGGATATTGAGGATGGCTTCTTCGACCTAGATGGTGGCCTGCCGGTGCAACCGGATGGCGGTCTGAAGTGCTTCGGGCATCCAATTGGTGCCAGTGGCATCCGGATGCTCTACGAGATGTACAAGCAGCTCCAGGGCAAAGCAGACGATATGCTGAATCCGGGACAGCCTTCACGGCAAATAAAGAACCCCAAGCTGGGGCTGACACATAACTTGGGTGGTGGTCCGGCTGGTTGTGCTATTTTCGTAGGTATCGTTGGGCTGGAAGGGGTATAGTAAGTTACCCCTGATACTATCTAGTTAATATGGGGGCTGGTGCCAGGTTCAGGCTGGGTGCCAACCCCCTACCCAGCATCATTAAATAACAATTAAATATCCTGAGACAGCGGGTGCCGGTTGTGGCTTAAAGCTTGCCTGCCGAGGAAAATGCGTGGTAGTAGCTTGCCATTGCTAATGGTAGCGACTGCCCTGGGTTTGAAATGATAAGTCCTCGTGCAGCGGGCACGAGGACTTTTTTGAATAGGTATTCGGTTTAACAGGATGTAAGGAGGTGGGAGCATTTGTCTAGAGATAAGAAGGCGAAGATTATTGATGCCTTGCAGAGCGAGTTCTCCAACTGTAACATCGCTATCCTGACAGACTATCGGGGGCTGTCAAATTCCGAGATAACGGCATTGCGTCGCAAAGTACAGGAGTCGGACGGCTCTTACAGGGTTGTCAAGAATACCCTGGCACGATTTGCTGCCGAACGGGTGGAGCGACCGGACCTGGCAGCTTCTTTTGAAGGGCCGGTGGCGATAGCCTTTGGCTATGGCGAAATCATCCAGATGGCCAGGGCAGTGGCCGATTACATTCGGACCTCCGGGACTACGGCCAGTATCAAGGCTGGCTTCCTGCCGGAGCGGATGCTTACCGCCGAAGAGGTTAATAGCCTTGCCTGGTTACCGTCGCGTGAGGTTCTGCTGGGCAGGGTTGTTGGCGGGATGCAGAGTCCGCTGTGGAGATTAGTGGGGGTCCTCGCTGGTCCGATGCGTGGGCTTGCCGGGGTACTACAGGCTAGAATTGAACAACTGGAAGGAGCACAGAATGACTGAAGAGAATACAGAAGTAACACAGGAAGCTACGGCTGAAGAGGCTGAGGGAAAGAAACCGAAGGCAACCAAAGCTAAGGCGCCGGCCAAAGCCGAGAAGGCGAAGAAGTCTTCATCTCTTGATGACATAATGAATGCCATCAAGAGCATGAGCGTTCTTGAGTTGTCTGAACTGGTTAAGGCTCTGGAGGAGGAATTCGGTGTTAGCGCCGCTGCTCCAGTAGCAGTCGCTGCTCAGGCAGGGGGAGCCGCAGCTGAGGCGGGTGCTCCTGCGGCAGAAGCCGAGGAACAGACCGCTTTCACCATTGTACTCAAGGACTTCGGAGCCAATAAGATTAACGTTATAAAAGCGGTGCGGGAACTGACATCTCTCGGTCTGAAAGAGTCCAAAGACCTGGTGGAGAGTGCCCCTACAAACGTGAGAGAAGGGGTCACCAAGGACGAGGCTGCCAGTATGAAAGAGAAACTGGAAGCTGCTGGCGCTACTGTCGAGGTGCAGTAAGACCTTATCTCGGGTCGCACACTAATATCGGACCTAGTTGATGAGTGCACTTCAGGTGTGCTATCCTACCTCAATAGCCTCCCGGAGGTGAGATTTATGACTTCCAGCGGTTGGCTGATACCAGTGATTCTTGGTGGGGTGTTTATCCTTCTCGGTCTGGGCGCCGTAATCTGGGGCAAACGTGAAGAGAAGAGCTATTACGATGCCCTGACCACCCGCACCGACCTGCGCGAGTTCTTTGATCGCTGGCCGTTTCGTGCCGAACCCGGGGCCCTGAAAGCAGGCGGCTGGATAGCTATCGCCGTTGGCCTGGTCATGATAATCATCGGGGGGATATTTGGACTGGTAGGCTGATTTAGTCTAAAGGGCTATCCTTATTTCAGATATATAGTAGAAGACCGGTGCCATATCTGTTGACACCGGTCTTTTTTGCTGACTTTGATGTTTTTACTACTGCCAACCGGAGCGGGCACCAGGACGACCAGCCAATGGTAATGGGCCAGCCGGCCAGTTGAAACCGAGCATCATGGCGGTATTGACGTCCTCGGCGGTAGCGATTCCTTCCTCGACTACCTTCATGGCCTCTCTCCTGGCGGCGCCCATGACACGGTTCCCGATAAAGCCGGTGTCTCCCGGTACGTCCTTAACGCGTACCGGTGTCTTGCCCCAGCTCTTGGATAGTTCTTCGATCAGCACGATGGTATCCTCGGTTGTATCGGCCGTGTAGATTACCTCCACCAGCTTCATAATGTTGGCTGGACTGAAAAGGTGCATTCCGATGAAGTGCTCCTTACGCTGGGTGGCCGCTGCCAGGTCGGCAATGGTAAACCTGGACGTGTTACTGGCAAAGACAGCCTCTTTCTTTACTATCTCGTCCAGTTCGGCGAACACCCTCAGCTTCAGTGGCTTGTCCTCCAGCTGGCCGGTGTCACCGCCACCGATTGCCTCGATAATAAGGTCGCAGTCTTTGAGGTCTTCCACCTTGGTGGTCAGGGTCAATCTTGCCAGGGCAGCGTCCATCTCCTCCTGGGTCTGTTTGCCCCGCTCGACCCCACCCTTGAGGCCGAAGCGGCCGTTGATGATGGTATCCTTGGTCCTGGCCAGTATTTCATCGGTCAGGTCCCGGCAAATGATATTGTAGCCAGCCAGGATGGCCGACTGCGAAATACCACCCCCCATAACACCGGCGCCCAAAACGCCAATGCTCTTAACGTCTGCCAGTTTCATCTATTCTCTCCTTTAATATGATTTTTCCCACCTAAGATAATAAATAGGTTTGGGGTGTTTTGCAAGTAGCAGTAGCTCATTCAGGAGTTCCGCAAACACTCCTCACCTTCACTAATCCCACACTCAGTTCCAATTTTGTAATTGCACCCTGCACGGACAGGGGTTCATCGCTCCTACCAGCATGAAATTAGCGGGAAATGTCAGACTGCCCTGTGCCCGGCTGATGGTGATTACCTTGTCTTCCAGGGGCTGACGTAATAACTCTAACAAGGCGTGGCCGAACTCGGGTAACTCATCGAGGAAGAGCACCCCGCGGTGACTGAGACTTACCTCTCCAGGCCTGGGGAAGCGTCCACCCCCCACCAGCCCCACGTTGGAGACGGTGTAGTGGGGAGAGCGGAAGGGGCGCTGCCGGATAAACGGGCTGTCCGGTGGCAGCAGACCGCTTATGCTGTACACCTTGGTGACCTCAAGGGCTTCATCGTTGGTCATCGGTGGTAGTATTGAAGGGAGCGACCGTGCCAGTAGTGTTTTACCTGCCCCGGGAGGTCCCATCATGATGACGTTGTGGCCACCGGCGGCGGCTATCTCCAGAGCACGCTTGACATGCTCCTGGCCCTTGACATGGGCAAGGTCAGTAGTAGCCCATAGCGGTACTACATATTCATCGACTGCTTCAGCTTGGCACTCGGGCGCGGCTATCTCCCCCTGGAAGTAGCTGACCAGTTGCGACAGGGTATCGAAAGGCATTATCCGGGCACCGTCCACCAGGGATGCCTCCTGGGCATTGGCGGTGGGGACGATGATATCGGAGAAACCCTTCTCGTGGGTTGCGGCGACCATGGGCAGGACGCCGGTGGTATGGCGCAGGCTACCGTCGAGCGATAGCTCGCCGAGTAAGACTGTCTGGGAGACATCGGCAGATGCCTGCTCCAAACCAAGCAGGATACCGACGGCAATCGGCAGGTCATAGGCCGGGCCAGCCTTTTTGAGGTCGGCGGGGGCCAAATTGACGACGATGCGCTTCATCGGGAAGGTAAAGTCGGAGTTGCGGATGGCAGCCCTTACCCGTTCCCGTGCTTCCTGGACGGCGGTATCGGGCAGACCTACAATGGTGAAGGAGGGGAGGCCTGGGGAGATATCGACTTCGACCTCAATGATGACCCCCTCCAGCCCGACCGTGGCACAGCTCATTACTTTGGCTAACATGATGGTACGTGCACTATGTTACAGGTCAGGGACAGGGGTGTCAATGATGATCATTCAATGCTGTTTGGGTGTATATTAAGGGATAGAAGAAGGCTGGCAGACCATTAGAGACCTGCTAGCCTCTATTTACCCAAGCACCTCATACTTAATGCCAGAGATTGCCCTACTACTATGAGATAGGATTTGTCCTATGAAAGGAGCTTGTGTTTGGACTATTGAAACTCATCCTTGGATGATATTATAAAAAAATCGCTAGTATTCCTATAAGAGAAAATACGGAGCAGATAGAACCAGCTAGTGCCCATCTCCATTTCCTAAGTTTTCGTGCGAAGATACCACCTGCTATTGCCAACACTCCGAAAACCCCAGAAAAAATGTTTATTAATATGGCTCCCGTCATGTCAGAATCAGAATGCGTTGTGAAATTTACATAAACTGTCGAACTTATTAAGAATATACATAAATAAACAGCACCAACGACCATATCTATAACACCTGCTGTGGCAGCCATAGAACGAGCCTCTGTGTGTTTTTGTGTCTCCGTCACACGAGCGATGCTCGAAAGATTCAAGATACGCTTCCAAGGTAGAAAGATAATAATAGGAACAATGACCAGAATTAAACCTGCAATCATTAAAATAAGTGCCTCTGTTACTATATCCCAACCACTCTTAGTAGTAGCAAAGTGATAGAACAGTCCCAGCAAAAGTGTTACAAAACCAATCACAGTACTAATGATGAGTATTGCCCGCTTCATTTGAGATACCTGTCAAATCCTTCAGCAACCCAAGATTTGCCTATAGAAGTCAGTTACAACTGTGTATTAGTATTGTACAGGGGAGTTGATTGTAGTCCTTTGGAGAGGTGTTGTCAATAGGGTGATTTTGCAGTCTGATAAAGATAAAGATGAGTCCGGAGTCCATTAAGAAGCAGGAGTAAACTTGAAGGGGGTGGAAGGTAGATTGTGGGTATTTCTGAAAGGTGATTAAAGGCGATTGGTTGCTGCTATCTTTTCACCAGCGCTTTACTTCGCTGAAACAGGCGCCACAGGTAGCTACGTCTTCGTTGACGGAGTCTGTAGTAACCACCATTTGTGGCAGTATGAAAGCCGGAGCATTTTATGGCTGTCCTTCTCATCACCTATCCCCGTCCTTGGCTCGATAATACCTAATGGTTACATTAGCTTCACTACCACTACCACTATAACTCAACATGGTTACAATGACGTAAAGAATCTTGCCTAATAGAGTAACATTTAGGTAACAATTTTATCGCTAAGATATCTGGATAGTAGTTGAAATGCCTTGTTTACGCTTTTTATACTGTAACCTCTGCCCGTTAAGATGTCGGTTGTGAAAATTACACCAGTGAGGTAGACTGGACACTCCACACCTTATCGCGATTATGGATATGTTTTCGCCTATGGTGGAAAACGTGACTAACCGATAGGAGGAATGCGATGATGACATGGCTGAAGGTATACTTCAAGCTTGCCTGGGCTTGCAAGACCCCGCTGGTGCTCCTGGCTGACAAGCGGTACAAGCCTGTCACCGAACAGCAACTGGCCCTGATAATACCGGCCGCAAAAAGGGCGTGGAAGAAAATAGCGTATCAGGTAAACTTCCACGACTGTGACGACTCGGCTGATATATTTAAAGCGGAGGCGTCTAAAAAAGCGGAGAATGGAGTAGGCCGGGTGTATGGACTATGGTCTGGCCGTGGCCTGCATTACTGGAGTGTAGTCATTAAGGATAATGGCAAGGTCGAGATGATAGAGCCTCAGACAGGTGCCCGGGACAGGAAGTGGGGGAAATATATTCCTTTTGCAGTAATGATATAGCCAAGTGTGCGTACTAAGAGATGAGGGAGTCATTATCTATATTTGAAGACCGATGTCAGACTCTCTCTAGTTTCGACTCTTTGTTGTGAAATAAACACCACACCCGGCCAGTACGACGCCGATCCCCAGAAAAGTGAGTGTCAGAAAAGCCTCGTCACGTGTAACAGAGAGATAAGAAAAAACAAAACAGACAATACTGACGGCAAATGTAGATACTATTCCAATTACCATAAAATCTCCTTATCTAGCAGACCGAAATTCCATCTTTACGTAGGAACAGTTTTACTGATCCAGTATTTAACTAACAAGGAAGGGGCCAGTACCATAGCACCGGTCCCTTCCTGTATCCTGCTATCTATTATCAGTTTAGGATGTCGTATGTAACCTGTACATTCAGAGTAATCTCTGTTTCGCCCGGACTGATTGGTGTTTCTGACTCCATCGCCTCATCAACTCTTGCACCGGAAACATAGTTGGTACCTGATTGATAGCTGCTCTCTGTGATATAGGTTGGCTTGCCAAGCCTCACTCCCCCCAGTTCAGTAAGAGCTTCAGCCTTGGCTTTGGCGTCAGCCATCGCTTCCTCCCGGGCTTCCTCATAGTATATTGATGGGTCATCTACGGAGAAGCTGATGTTATTCACGCGTGTCAGGTCTCCCCCGGCCTCAACTACAGCGTCAATGATTAAGCTAATGTTCTCCATGTCCCTGATCTTGACAGATACCGTGTTGGTGACTCTGTAGCCGATAACCTCTTCTTCCCAAGTCTCGTCGTCCCAGCGAGTAATGCTGTCAATGTTGAAGTACTGGGTTTTAATATCCTCCTCAGTTATCCCGTTGTCAGTTAAGGCCGCCATTATCATTTCCATAGCGGTTGCTGCCTGGTTCTGTGCGGCGGTGACTGAGGTATCTTGAGCTTCCACACCTAAACTCAACGTGGCAAGATCAGGGACAGCACTAATCTTGCCTTCTCCGGAGACCATAATACCTTCCTGCTGGCCTGTGAGATTGACCGTACTACAACCAGCCAGTACAGTAGCGAGCAATACCAGAGTCAGACTCACAGCTAGTAAGAATCCCTTCTTCCTCATACACTTTCTCCCTTCTAGATGTTGTATTACAGCGAAGTCGCTGCAATTCGTTCCAGATAATACATACGTTTTTTCGTTTGAAGTATCACACCAAAGCCTGTCAGGGGTGACCATAAGGTAATTTTGCATTCCGGTGAGAATGCAAAGGTGTACAGGTCAGCTAGACTATAAGACCGAAATAATATACGATATAGACCTGGATGTAATGATGTAGGGTAGTATACTCATGCCTCTGTTTCGTCATAATCAACCTAATCATTCAATTTTGCTCATGCCGGTACGGCTTAAAAGTGAGCGATGGCCGAAGAACAAGGTGCGGATATTATCGTGTGATACCGAGGGGAACCTGTTCACTCAGCTTATTGGAAGGTCCGTATACCAGCGTATCAAAGCTGAAGCGCAGCGCAGGGAGTTGTCTCCGAATAATTTCGCTACCGTTTATTGGGATACTGGTATGAATCGGAACGTCCCTGTTTTTGTTGAGATAGGAGATAAGGAGAACTGGGCGCTGGAACGCTTGCTGGAACACGCTTTCAGAAGTGCCATAGTCCCCGATGTACTTATCAGGCCTGTAAGAGAAATTATTAGGCTGGGAGAGACTAAGTACCAGGAAGTCGTGACCAAGAAAATGAAAAGGACTCGCAAAACCACATCCCTGCCTTCATCGAAGGTGCTTGGTAGGTTGCCTTATTACAGGACTAAGGATATTGAAGTATCCATCCCCATTTACAAGACGGAGTATACCTTTCCCCTCATCTTACTAGGACGACTTCCTCAAGAAAGCAGTATGACACCAAGTCAGCAGCGCTTACTGGTTCTAGATAGCGATGGCGACCTTGCGGAGATTACTTTGCCTTCAGAACAAGTCAATGAGGCAGAAATAAAGCTCAGTGATTTGCGGAGAAAGGGCAAGGAAGGCTCCCTGGTTTGCTTATGGGAACCAGAGGACATTTCTGTTGATGTTGTAGAGATGAGTGAGTTACAAGTGCAGGCTTTGGAGACCGTAACTCACTATTTCGAGGAGACTGGTAAAGGTAAGCTACCTCTTTCGGCGGCTGTAAAAGAGGTACTATACGATGTAAGAGACAGGGCTTCGAGTTAACTTTGAAGGCCAGCGGTATTACCTTTTTCAGTTAACACTGTCATTCTTCTCTCGCCTTGCCGAAAAGTTTCGGCCCGGCAGGTACGATATCATCCGAGTTACTCAGTGACTCTTTTTCCTGAGATTTTTTTCTGCCAAAGATATCTGGCAGGCTTGGAGAAAAAAGCCAACCATATATTTCGTAGAATTTCGTTTTGTCAATTAGCATCACTAAAAATGATGTGATGACAATGCTCAGCAACACTACGCCATAGGTAAGATTTTGGATTAGCTCTCCCCCTAAGACACCTTGTTGTAGAGGGAAAGAGGCTAACACCACCGCAGCCAGACCTTTAGGCACCATAGCAGCCACAATAGACGTATCTTTAAGGGGTAGTGATTGTCCAAGAGATAACCTAGTCGCCGGTATACGAATTATAAAAGCTATCATTGTTAAAACGACGCTAATAATAATAAGCTCCGTACTTATAAATTCTAATGAAAGTCCAAGATAAACGAAGAAGAATGTCTTTAATAGAAAGGCTACTTCACTGAAAAATATTCTTTCCGTTTCCGTAAGTCCGACAGGCTCCTTTCCGTTTGATGGCCTAAAAATTGAAAGATTGATTGACTCGATATTACCGAGCGTTACGCCAAAGACTAGCGCTGCAATGGCCCCGCTAAAACCCAATGTCTCAACAATGCCGAATATAACGAAGACAAAGGCTGGTGTTGTGAACATTGCGTTTTTAATGGCATGAATTCTGTTTAGTAATATCGACCAGATAAAAGCACCAATAATGCCAAAGATTATTGCCACTATAAAAGAAGCAATCAGGTCACCAGATACAGACGCAACCTCAAATTTGCCGATAACATATGCTTCGACAAGGGTAACGGTGATGATGATGCTAAAAACGTCGTTGACTGATGATTCCAAAGATAGTAGCGTAGTCGTTTCTTCTCTTACTCTTAGCTGCCTGACCAGGGGGATGATTATGGCCTCTGAAGTAGAACCGACAATGGCTCCCAGAATAAACGCAGGCAGCACTTCCAGGTCCGTGAGCCATAGAGTAATTCCGGCAACGATTCCCATAGTTGTAAAATAGGTAAGAGGAGCCAGGGTCATCGCTCCACCCAGGGCAGAGCGAATAGTGTTAAGTTTCAGGGTAAGTCCACTTTCGAACAAGATGATAATCAAAGTGATTATGGTGAACACAGGCCCTACGGCACCGAAGAGATCAGGTGAAGTCAGACCTAATACCGGGCCGACACAAACGCCGATGATGACCAGAAAAAGGACATCGGGGATCTTAGTTCGCTGGAAAATGCTCGTGAAGAGATGCGCCAGAAAAACCAGAATCCCGACAAAAGCGATGGTTGAAGCAGTATCTTGCATCTAATTACCCTCTAGCCTGACCGTGGCGCAGATTATTGCTTCAGCTAATTAGGGTTTTCTGCTATGTTACAGGTCAGGGACAGGGGTGTCAACGGGGGAATGTTTTTGTTGTATTATTCAGTCGCCCACGTTATAAAATCGTCTGTGCTATCAAAACACTTATCAGAGTCTTCAGAAGAAACCTGTACTACTTCAGCACATGGCTGTGTCCGGCTTTTTGAATTCAATCACCACAATATTGGTATACTAGAGGGGCTTGACCAGGGACAAATTTTGTCAGGATATTGTCAGTGCCGTATCTAAATTATTCAGTTTCTGTTTAGTATTTAGGTATTAAACTACTGGTAAGGGATGGTGAGTCTGAGAGAAATCCCTAATCATCTGGTATAAGGATGCAGTACGCGACGTGGTATGAATTCAAGAAAGAGTGTGAGAGGAGACTGGGATACAGTCTTCTTAACCGCATTTGGCTTGAACTGAAACCAAAATCACCTCTACCGTGGGATGACTCACACCTGAGAGCGGTCCTTTCGGCCCAAGGCTACAATATGGAGCCGCAGGCTTCTCCCAGGCACGTCCTGCGTAACGAAAATATGTCCAACAGGGTTTCCCGCGTCAGTTCGTAGTGAGGTATCTTGGCCTTCATTACCTGACTCATTTCGTGGAAGTCTTCTATGGGGCTTTGTGAGTCTTCTTCCGTGACTCGGGGGAGGCCGCTACTTTTCCCCATTTACGGACAGCTTTAAACACCCACCATGCACGTATCTTTGACATGCCGTCTTCAATGCAAATCCTTCTTAGTTCCTCATCAGCTTCATCACGCCATCCTTCATCAATTAATTTGTTACGCAAGAGCTGATAGAGTGCATCGTGCACTAGTGAACCACGCATAAAGTTAGGGGTATCAATAGTGGGCCCGGAAGGCCCATCCCATGCATAGCCCTTTTTAATAACAAGCATTCCTTCGGTACTCAATTCTATGAAATCTGTTTTGATATCATTTTTGGGAGTGATGCTAACTTTAACTTGATACTCTTCTACCAGCTGGTATTTGTAACCGCTCCTATATTTTATATACGATTCTGCCATTACGTACCCCCTTATTTAAATGACTAGCATGGTGTCATTTCTGGTTACTATAATCCTGTAACCCAGGAGTTGTTGTTTCTTGGCCACGAACTCTTCTTCGGTTAAGATTCCCTTGTCCTTTAATTCGTTGCCTCTCTGTTTCTAAGAAACGAGCTGTCGGGATACCTCCATATAACCGCCTTTACCTGACAGGAATTATTTTTGGTAGCTATCTGTACTGACAGTAGCGTAGCCCTCCGGTGAGCGTGGTCTGTATTTTTTTATCTTTTCCATCCTATCAACAACGCTTTGATGTATTAAGGCTCCATCTGGAATCTCTCGTTTCCTTTTTAGTCCAGGGATAAACCAAGGGAAAGAAATACTAGAATCATGAATATCTGCCGCAGCATCCTGACTTAAGCCATTCTGCCAGCCGCCTTTCAGCCTCAAATCACACTGAGATGCTTTGTCCATCATCCAGGCGAGGGCAATATCCGGGAGAGAGCAATTGTCCTTAGAGCAGCCGCCACCTACCTCTGAATGGACCCCAGGAAACCAGACCTGTTCTATTATCTGATTCTTTGCCTTACTGCTCTCATCCCATAAGACTACCTTGTAGGGCCTTCGTTTTTCATCGACAGAAATTGCCTGGAAGCCATATTTGATTTCGGTATTCAGCGTGTTATTGTGGAACCTTTTACTCAAATTCGGTCCCAACGCACCTACTGTGTCCCATACTCCGATGAAATAAGGTACGCAATCCTGAGAAAACAAGGCCTTGAAACCTTTGATGATCTCCGGGTATTTTTTAATATCCTGCCTAAGGAGCATCTTGACGAGACGGGACATCAGGGTGTCCTGGTCTTTTCTGAAATACATTTTTGAAACATAGGGTATCAGGTTTGTATTGTATTTACGCAAAATACCGAACTGGTGAATCATTCCGGCCAAGGCGCGTGCCGTATAAGCGCCCCGGCTGAATCCGAAGAGATATACGACGTCTCCCGGTTCATAGGTATTCATGAGGTATTCATACCCTTCCTCGATGTTCTGACGAATTCCGTAACCGAATGCCAGCCCTAACAAAACACCGATTTTCCTGCCAATGATACGTCCGAATATACTGAATGTTCCGACGCCCGGGTCGTAGAAAGCAACCTGAGAATCATCAATCTCGAGTGCTTCAAATGTTTTCACTACGTTTGTGTTGTTCTTACCGTACTCATTGCTGGTGCCATCGAAGCAGACCACGATGTTCTTACCCATATTTCTACTCCTCTCTTTGTTTCTTGATATTAATATTACGTACTATAACTCAGTATGAACCGAAAGATAGAATTACGGTGACGTTCATTATATTTCCTGAAGATGATAGTGTCAATATACTATGGTCAATCTTTGCTTGTTGCTCCGGCAGTCATGATGCTACAATGGTGCTGGTGAGGGGGGATATACAGAGAGATGCCGCTTGATTCCATCATCGTCAAGGGCGCCTGTGAGCACAATCTCAAGAACATTGATGTGACTATCCCGCGGGACAAGCTGGTGGTCATTACTGGTGTTTCCGGTTCGGGGAAAAGCTCGCTGGCGTTCGATACCATCTATGCTGAGGGACAGCGCCGCTACATGGAGTCGTTGTCTGCCTATGCCCGGCAGTTCCTCGGCCGGATGGAGAAGCCCGAGGTTGACTACATCGAGGGGCTGAGTCCGGCTATCTCCATCGACCAGAAGGGGCCGGGACGCAACCCTCGCTCGACGATGGGGACCGTCACTGAGATTTACGATTACCTACGGCTCCTCTTCGCCAGGGTCGGTCACCCTCACTGTCCCAATTGCGGGCGGGAAATAACCACCCAGACCGTCGAGCAGATAGTCGACGCTATCAGGGGACTTCCCGAGCGTACCCGTTTGATGATTATGGCGCCTCTCGTCCGCGACCGCAAGGGTGAGTACCAGGCGGTCTTCGATGACCTGCGCCGGGCTGGCTACGCGCGGGTGCGAGTCGATGGGGAGACCCATGACCTCTCCGGGCAGTTTCAGCTTGATAAGAACAAGAAACACTCGATTGAGGTAGTGGTGGACAGGCTGGTCATTGGACAGAGCGATAGCCAGGAACGAATTGCCGACTCTGTGGAGACGGCGCTCAAGCTGGGGGCCGGGATTGTGCTGGTATCGATTATCGATGGGGAAGAGTTGCTCTTCTCCGAGCATTTTGCCTGTGTCCATTGTGAAATCAGCCTGGGTGAAATTGCCCCACGCAATTTCAGTTTTAATAGTCCCCATGGTGCCTGCCCGGCCTGTACTGGTCTGGGGTACCGGCAGGAGCTGGACGAAGACCTCATTATCCCCAATAAGAACCTCTCCATTGCCCAGGGGGCTATCAGGCCCTATCAGACGCATACCTGGTATCTTTATTCTCTTCAGCGTCGTGGTTTTCCCCTGAACACGCCGGTAAAGGACCTCAGCCGACAACAGTACAACATGTTGCTCTATGGTGAGGGTGGAGAGAGGGTACGATACCGAAACCGCTTCGGGCGTGTCAGGGAATACTCTAATGGTTTTGAGGGAGTCATCCCACGCCTGGAGCGTCTCTATCATGATACCGAGTCCGAGTACTCCCGGGCAGGGATAGAGCGCTACATGGTTACCAGACTCTGCCCGGTCTGTGAAGGTAAAAGGCTCAAGCCGGAGTCACTGGCGGTAACTATCGGTGGCAAGAACATCATGGCCGTGACCGGACAATCAGTGGCCCTAGCCCTGAAGTGGGTAGCTGCTCTGAGCGGAAATAGCAAGCGTGCTATCCTCACTAAACGGGAGCAGATGATTGCCACCCAGATTATCAAAGAAATCCGTGCCCGTCTGGGTTTTCTTAAGGATATCGGCCTCGATTATCTCACTCTCGACCGTCCCTCGGCTACCCTGAGCGGAGGTGAGGCGCAGCGTATCCGCCTGGCAACCCAGATTGGCAGTGGGCTAATGGGGGTTCTCTATATCTGTGATGAACCGACCGTAGGGTTGCACCAGGCTGATAATCACCGCCTGATTGAGACCTTGAAGCGGCTGCGAGATTTGGGCAATACTGTACTGATTGTCGAGCACGACGAAGCCATGATGAGGACCGCTGACCATATCATTGACCTGGGGCCCGGGGCCGGAGAGCATGGCGGCTGGATTGTCGCCACCGGAACTGTGGACGATATCATGGACTGCAAGGAATCGGTGACCGGTCAGTACCTCAGTGGGGTCAAGCAGATACCGCTTCCGAAGACACGTCGCCCCGGCTCTGGGGAGGAGATGATTATCAAGGGGGCACGGCAGAACAACCTGCAGGACATTGATGTCCGTATTCCCCTGGGCATGTTTGTCTGTGTCACCGGGGTCTCTGGCAGTGGTAAAAGCACCCTGGTAGATGAGGTCCTTTACCGTAAGCTGGCTCAAGTATTATATAAGTCGCGGGTATTACCCGGCGACTGTGATGAGATTATAGGCATTGAGCATATTGATAAGGTGATTGATATCAACCAGTCACCCATCGGGCGGACGCCGCGGAGCAATCCTGCTACCTATACCGGTACCTTCACCCCGATTCGTGAGCTTTTCGCCACCGTCCGCGAGGCGAGGATGCGGGGTTATGCCCCCGGCCGTTTCTCCTTTAACGTTAAGGGTGGACGTTGTGAGGCCTGTGGTGGTGAAGGCTTCATCGAGATTGAGATGCAGTTCCTGCCGGATGTTACCGTTCCCTGTGAGGTCTGTAAAGGTAAGCGCTATAACCGTGAAGCCTTGGAGATAAGATTTAAGGACAAGAACATCGCTGAAGTGCTCGATATGACCGTGGAGCAAGCCCTGGCCTTCTTCGAGCACTTCCCCAAGATAAGAAGGAGGCTGGAGACCCTGAACGATGTTGGTCTGGGCTATATCCGCCTGGGGCAGCCGGCACCCACTCTCTCCGGTGGCGAAGCCCAGCGGGTGAAGCTGGCCACTGAACTTTCTAAGAGGTCGACCGGACAGACGTTGTATATTCTGGATGAGCCGACCACCGGCCTTTCCTTTGCTGATGTGGCTGCTTTACTAAAAGTGCTGCATCGTTTGGTCGATGCCGGAAACACCATCGTAATCATTGAGCACCACCCCGATGTCATCAAGAGTGCCGACTATATTATCGACCTGGGGCCGGGAGCTGGCGATCAGGGCGGCTATGTTGTGGCCACGGGCACGCCGGAAAAGGTAGCACGGAAGAAGGGTTCATTAACCGGTAAATACCTAGCCCCTCATCTAGAACTCGACCGGTCGATTTCGCCCGTATCAGTTTAAGCTGGAGGAAAGATGGACAGACAGGAAGCACTTGAATCGGTTGAGGCTAATGTTGAAAACCAGAACCTGATAAAGCATATGCTGGCCACCGAGGCCATTATGCGTGCTTTGGCGAGGCGGCTGGGTGAGGATGAGGAGGTTTGGGGGATAACCGGTCTCCTGCATGATATTGATGTGGAGCTTACCGAGGGTGACATGAATGCCCACAGCCAGCTCGGGGCCGATTTAGTCCGCGAGATGGGGGCCAGCGAGGAGATGGCACACGCTATTCTATGTCATAACGAGGCGCATGGGGTTCCCGCGGAGACAAAGCTAGATAAAGCCCTGCTCTGTGCTGACCCGCTGACTGGCCTGATTACTGCTGGTGCTCTGGTGATGCCGGACAAGAAGCTGGCCAGCCTCAAGCCGAAGTCCGTCAGAAAGAGGTTTAAGGAGAAGAGCTTCGCTGCTGGTGCAAACCGGGAGCAGATAGCCAGGTGCAGTGAACTGGGAATAGAGCTCGACGATTTTATTGAACTGGGAGTAACAGCCATGCAGGAGATTGCCCCCAGTCTTGGGCTATAGCTTAGCCGAAGCTGAGCGTCGAACCGTCCGGTGTCTTGACGACATCGATGCGGGTGGGGAAGGCGTCCCGTAGTTCCTCGATATGCGTTATCACCAGTATCTTCTCGAAGTCATCTTGTATCGAGTTTATTGCTTCTCGGAGCTTCTCAATACCGATGGTGTCTTGAGTACCGAAACCTTCATCGATAATCAGGGTCGGCAGCGGTGCGCCCGCCCGCCTCGCCAGTAACTTGGACAGGGCAATTCGAATAGCAAAGTTTATCCGGAAGGCCTCCCCGCCACTGAACATCTCGTAGTTACGCGTCCCAAGTTCGTCGGCGATGTTGATATCGAGGGTCTCGATGGTGTCCCCCTTCTTTGTTTCCCTCTGCGTTTCGATTTTTACGTTCATCCGGTTGTCCGTCATCCGCCCCAATAGACGGTTCGCCTCGCTCTCGATTTCGGGGAGGGCTGTTTCGATGAGCAAAGCCTGTATTCCCTTCTTGCCAAAGGCTTCGACCAGGTCACGGTAGATTTGCTCTTCCCGGGCAGTCTCGGTGATAAGCTTCTCCCTTTCCTTTTTCCTTGTCTCCAGTTCGGCACAGCGCTCTAGCTTCCCCTTGATGCTTCCGGTCAATTCCCGGGCACGCTCTTGCTCTGACGTAAGACTCTGGTGCTCACTTTCAGCCCGGGACAGGTCATCGGATACCTGGGGGAGAGAGGCCAGTTCTTGTGCTAACTCACCCTTCTTCTTAATGTCGGTTTCGAGGCTGGTACGCAGTTGCTGGCTGGCTTCGGTTGCTCTGGCAAGCGACTTTCTTTCTTCGTCGATTAGGCGGTCGGCTTCTTCGAGCTTTCGTTTCGGCTCTTCATATTGCTCCAGCCCTGAAAGCTGCTGGCGTACCTGTTCGTGCCGCTGCGTGTTGTAGTCGAGGCTGGTGAGTTCTTTTTCAATCTGGGCTAGAAGCTCCTGCTGGGGTGCAGCGAAATCTCTCCGAGCCAGGCGCTCTTCGATTTCACCCAACCGGCCCTTTTCCTCCTCCGATTGTTTGCCAGCCTGCTCCGCCTCCTCTGTCTCCTGGGTTAATACACTGAGCCTACCCTGCAAGGTGGCCCTTTCTTGTTTCAGCCTTGTCTCGAGTTGGACGATTTCATTTTCGAGCGATTTCAGCTCGGTCTTACTGCTGACCAGGCTCGTCCTGGTTATTTCCAGGGACTCAGACTTCTGCTGTTTCTCGGAGGTGTATTTGGTCTCGATGAGTTTCAGGCCTTCGGCGCCCAGTTCTGTCTCACAGAGGGGGCACTTGGCGCCGTGCTCGGTGAGTAACAGGTCGAGCTTTTCCGCTATCTCGGTGATGTCTCGTTCAAGCTGGGACTGGCTCGTCTCCAGTCCGTGTAGGCGGGTCCGTAGCTCCTGGCCGACCGCGCTTTTCTGGCGGAGGCCCTCTTCTTCTTCGGTAAGGTGCTGCAAGTGATGTCGTGCCTGCTGTAGCTCAGTCCTCAGCTGGGGCAACCTGTCGGCCCTGGCCTCAAGCTCACTAATCGTTCTTTGGGCGACGGCATGTTCTGCCAACACGTTCTGTCCTGCCTCTTTTATCTTCAGCTCAAGCTGCACCTTCTGCCTTTCCAGATTGACCGACTGCCGGAACTTTTGTTCGAGCTCATCGTTCGACTTTTTTACCTCGACGAGTTGCGTATAGCCTGCCTCAATGCTATCGCGCCGGGTGATGAGGTCTTCGTGCTCCTTGAGACGCGATTGCTGCTGCCTGATTTGCTCGTCCCACTGCTCCAGCGTTCTTGTCTGCTGCGTGATATGCTCCTCGAGCTGTGTTAGCTGCCAGTTCTTGGTCTCCAGTGCCTCTTTCTGCTGTCGTAACTGGTTGAGGTGTGTCTCATGCTCCTTTACCGCGGCTGATATTCGGGCGAGTTCCTTTTGGGCCTGCTCCAGTTCTGCTTCGTAGGCTGGTTTCCGGGCGAGCTCTTCGTTGATATCGGCAATAGCGCTCTCAAGTTGTTCCTTCTTCGTTTCCTGCTGTTTTGCCAGTTCCTTTGCCTGGGCTTCGAGTTCATCATAGTATGAGAGCCCGAGTATATTGGACAAAACCTGCTTGCGGCGGGCCGGATTGGCCGTGGTGAACTCGTCGGCATGACCTTGCCGCAGGTAAGCGCTGTTAGTGAAGGTAGCGTAGTCCATGTGCAGGGTATCGATAATTTTCTGCTGGGTCTGCTGGATGGTGTTTCCCGTAATTGGCTTGAAGTCGCCGTCAACGGCCATCTGGAACTCGAGGATGCTCTGCCCCGATGCCCCCCGTCGTTTCGGTTTGCGGTGTCGGCGCAGGATGCGGTACTCTTGCCCGCCGACGGCAAAGTCGAACTCGACCGCTGTCTCGGTCTCGCTGGTGTGGATGAGGTCATCGTCCCGCTTGGCCCTGGTCTGCCCCCAGAGCGCCCAGGTCATAGCATCAATCAGGGCCGATTTACCGTGACCGTTACTCCCGCAGATGCTGGCGGTGTGCACACCGTTGAAATAGAGCGGCGGCACGTTATCGCGGTAGCACATGAAGTCGCTGAGGGCCAGTCTGATGGGAATCATACCGACCTATTTTAACATAGTCGGTGGGCTGTTTATTACCTTTTATTTTGATAACAGATTGCTTCGCTTCGCTCGCAATGACAAAATAGGTACATCTTTCCCGTCATTGCTAGGAGCCCCAGCGACGAAGTAATCTTTTAACTGGAAATCTTCTCAAGACAAGATTTGCCAATGAATATACCAGCACGACCACTCCGAAGAACCCGTAACCGATGTGGATTCCGAACCGGTTGGCTATGAAAGCGAAAGCCAGTCCCAGAATGATAGCGCTAATTTCCACCACGAAAGCATTGACAGAAGTAATCGTGGCACGCTCGTCCGAGTCTATCTCTCTCTGGATTATTCCCTGAGTGAGAACACCGACAAGACCGTTGAATATACAGAGTAACAATAGTATCCCCAGTAGGGCAAGAGATTTTGAGAGGGCCACAATGATTAAGATAGTACCGGTTACAACAGCGATGATGTTCAGCACCCGCCAGCTCACATGCTTAATCCTGTGCGCGTAGAAAGCGCAGATACCACTCACTCCGATACCGGCGGCCAGCCATATTCCGATAAATGAGTTCGGAAGACCCAGCCGCGAAGAAAGCAGTACCTGGTCATATTCTTCCAGAACACCGAAGGTGACAAAGACAGTCCCGGAATAGAGGAATACCCGAAGGAGTGCCCGATTGGAAAAGGCCTGCTTGACGCCACTTCTCAGGAGCGTGAGATAGCCTCTCTCGCCGGTAGACGTAATCGGTTTTACCTGTGGTAATAGCAGGGCTACCACCGCGACCACTAGAGGAGATAGTGCCGAAAACACCAGTACCAGCTCATAGGACCGCGTGCTCAGGAATCCACCGAGTGACATGGCGATTGCTATCCCGATGAGCCTGAGTGCAGAACCTCTGCCCCATATTCTTTCGAACTCACTCTCTTTTTCATGGAGCTTGAGAAAGTCGTAAACATAGGCCTGCAAGGTGCCTGACGCAAAACTCCCTCCGATTGTCAGGAAGACAAATCCCAGCAGGAACAGCCAGAACGATGAGCTGAAGAGCCAAGTGGCAAAGCCCAGGGCATCAAACACCCCTGAAAGGACAAGCATGTTCTTTCGGTTCCACCTGTCGGCGAGTGCCCCGGAAGGGACTTCCAGAATGATTGCCATAACGCTCCACAGAGCAATGAGAATGGCTATCTGGTATAGCTCCAGACCCCTTTCAAGGAAGAGCAGCTTGTCGACGGCGTAGACCAGGATAAAATCTCGGAAAAATTGAAAGGCACAGAAAAGGCGCATGAAGGTCTTCATACTCATAGCGTCCCTCCATCACCTTTATGCTGTGCAAATGTAGATGTGGCACTGCCGGGTGAAGTCAGCGATATGAATAGATGGCAGGACAGAGACAGGGTAGGGGCGATAATGTCAAAAGAGGCACGAAACGATTTAGCGTGTTTGACATAACAATGAAGGAAGCAGCTTGATGTGCTATTCGTTGTGGGATGAAACGGTCTACGCAGGGAAGGCGCTATTTTCGAGATATTGGTTGTGATTAACTCAATTCGTCAATGCCAAGACATAAAATTACTCCTCTCCGATGAAATAACGTTCACCGATTTGTATTGATACAATTCTAGCTTGATGTGTGCGTGGAGTCAATATTACTGTGCGAGATGGTGGAGAAAGGCTTGACAGTAAGGTGATAGCTCTCTAAAGTGTGCCTTAGTAGCTGCTAGCAACGATAGGAGGCTTCCGATGAAAGCATGCCAGGGACAGATAGGCCGGGTCTTTGTAATGCGTTTGGAGGATGGGGATGTGGTGCCTGAGTGTATTGAACGCTTTGCCGCTGAGCAGGGGGTGTCGGTGGGGCATGTTGTCCTGATAGGTGGTATTGGTGGTGGGGAGGTAGTGGTCGGCCCCCGCCGTTCTGATGAGATGCCTCCGGAGCCGATGCTCCTGCCGGTTGACGGTGCCCATGAGGTTGCTGGAGTCGGTGTTATCGGTCCCGGTGAAGACGGTCGGCCGGTACTGCATATTCACGCTGCCCTGGGGCGCTCCGGCAAGACCACCACCGGCTGCCTGCGTCCCGGTGTTACCACCTGGGTGGTAGGGGAAGCCATTATCTACGAGATTCTGGGAACAGATGTCGCCCGCATCATGAACGAGACGACCGGGTTTGCCTTGTTAGAAATTGCTTCGGAGTAATCCCCTCGATTCGTTGTTGACATAAAATCAGTTACGAGACTGGCGTGCAGACTGACTATCCGACATTTAAGCGTAAATACGGATAGCTGAATCCCCCCAAAGGCCGATTTACTGACAGTTGTCATGGTGATACTGTTAGTGTACAGGCTGGCTGGCGAGAGAGCGGCCACTTTGCTTTTTAGGGGTGCCGTAGATTTGCAAATGCTCCTTGCAGAGGTGCCCGGCCGTCCAGTCCTGAAATTGTGTGTGGGGTGGTGTGGTGGTGGTCCCGGGGCAGCGGACTAAGTCCGCTGCCCCCAATATTTCTATCATTGAGAGCAGGACAGGTTTCGTTAAGACAGCGTTTGGGTTTTTAGTTACTTCTCAGGAACTTATCGATATCGGCAGCAGCGCGTTTACCGGCACCCATGGCACTAATGACGGTAGCGGCCCCGGTTACGATATCACCCCCCGCCCAGACCCTGTCCTTGTTCGTCTTACCGGTTTCTTCGTCAGCGACAACCGTGCCCCGGCGTGTAGTGTCCAGTCCATCGGTTGTGGAGGCGATTAGCGGATTAGGAGTTGTGCCCAGGGCGACGACTACGGTATCGACGTCTATGATGTACTCGCTTCCCTCCTTGGGAATGGGGCGACGCCGTCCGCTGTCGTCTGGCTCGCCGAGTTCCATTTCGATGCACTTCATAGAGGTTACCCAGCCCTGTTCGTTGCCGATGAACTCCACGGGATTGGTGAGGAACTTGAAAATAATACCCTCCTCCATGGCGTTCTCCACTTCCTCACGGCGGGCAGGCATCTCTACCTCAGACCGACGGTAGATAATGTAGACCTCTTCAGCACCCAGTCTAAGAGCACACCGTGCCGAGTCCATGGCGACATTGCCGCCACCGATGACGGCTACTTTCTTACCCGCACTGATAGGAGTGTCATATATAGGGAAAAGGTAGGCCTTCATCAGGTTGGTGCGGGTGAGAAACTCGTTGGCGGAATAAATGCCACAGAGGTTTTCACCGGGGATATTCATGAACATTGGCAGACCGGCGCCGGTTCCAAGGAACACTGCGTCATAGCCACTGGACAATAGCTCATCGACAGTGTCAATCTTGCCGATTACGGCATCGAGCACCAGCTCCACACCAAGGGACTCGACATATTTCACCTCGGCCTGGACAATTTCCTTGGGCAAACGGAACTCAGGGATACCATACATCAATACACCACCACCGACATGGAGAGCCTCGAAGATAGTAACGCTGTGGCCCATCTTGGCGAGGTCGGCAGCAGCTGTCAGTCCTGCCGGCCCTGAGCCGACAATAGCTACCCGTTTGCCTGTAGGTTTAGGGGTATCAGGTGCTTGTGCCTCTGTTGCCGGTTGGTTTTTCCTTTCCCAGTCGGCCACGTAACGTTCGAGGCGGCCAATGGCAATCGGTGCGCCACGTTTGGCCAGTGTGCAGACCTCCTCGCACTGAGATTCCTGAGGGCATACCCGGCCGCAGATGCCGGGAAGGGCATTCTTGCCTTTCAGTATCCTGACAGCCTCGGGCATATCATCTTCCCGGAGTGCTTTGATGAACTCGGGGATGTCGACGGTTACCGGACAACCACTGATGCAAGGACGCTTCGGGCACTGGATACAGCGGTTGGCCTCGTATTTGGCCTGCTCCTCATCGTAGCCGAGGGCGACCTCGCTGAAATTTTTGGCTCGCTCTTTAGGGTCTTGCCGGGGCATTGAGACCCGGTTAAGGTCAAGTTTTGCCATAGGTATTCACTTCCTGATTGGTATTGTTGGTATATATCAGCTAGAACCCGTGCTGACGCTTCCAGTCTTCAAACGACGTTTTCTCTTGTTCCAGGTAGCTACGCTGGCGGGTAAAGAGAAGTTCCCAATCTACCTGGTGCCCGTCAAAATCAGGACCATCAACACAGGCGAATTTGGTCTCGCCTCCCACGTTTACCCGACAGCAACCGCACATACCGGTGCCGTCGACCATAATGGGGTTGAGGCTGACAATGGTCTTGATTCCATAGGGCTCGGTGGTACGGGAGCAGGCCATCATCATTATGCTGGGCCCGATGGCAATAACACGGTCAATCTTCTGGTCACCATCGAGTAGTTCCTTTAGCGGCTCGGTAACCAGCCCCTTACGGCCGTAAGAGCCGTCATCGGTGGTGACTATCAACTCGTCGCTTACGTTACGTAGCTCGTCCTCCCAGAAGATGAGGTCTTTATTTCGGGCACCCATAATTGAGATAACACGGTTACCCTTCTCTTGCATGGAGCGGGCAATCGGCATGATGGTAGCTACGGCAAAACCGCCAGCAACACAGACGACCGTACCAAACTTCTCGATGTGTGTTGGCAGACCGAGTGGCCCGATGAAATCAGAGATAAAGTCGCCGGTCTCCAGTTGCGCCATTCGGTGGGTAGTGGTGCCGACTGACATGACGACGATGGTAACAGTACCCTCTTCGCGGTCCCAATCGGCAACGGTCAGGGGGATGCGCTCTCCCTTTTCGTCAATCCTGATGACAACAAACTGGCCGGCCTGGGCTTTTTTAGCGACGCTGGGCGCCTCAATCTTGTAGAGATTTACATTGGGTACCAGATTTTGTTTGAGAGCAATTTTAAACAGTTTTTGGCCTCACTTAAACTTTTCATTTGCTATCGTGCCAGATGCTTATTCAGGGGTTGGGTCTAATCATCATCGCTCTTGGCGATTTTCACGGCGCTGACCTTGAACTCCGGTATCTTGGCGACCGGGTCCAGTGCCGGATTGGTGAGCACATTAACGGCGCTTTCTGCGAAGTGCATGTTCATGTAGACGATGCCTTCGTCCGATACCTCGGTAACGTTGGCGCGGGCATGTACACTACCACGGCGCGAAGTGATTCTCACCCGGTCTCCATGGGCGATACCGAGCTTCTCGGCATCCGATGGGCTGATGTCTACCCATCCCTCTCCGAGCAGGTCGTCAAGGCCACCAACACGGCGTGTCATCGTACCTGTGTGCCAGTGGAACAGGTTACGGCCAGTGGTGAGCAGCAGCGGGTATTCCTCGTCGGGCAGCTCCGCAGAGGGCTTGTATTCCAGTGGCACGAAATGTCCCTTACCCCGAGAGAAAATACCGACGTGAAGGATAGGAGTACCGGGGTGCTCTTCAGTAGGACATGGCCATTGCAGTCCCCCCTGTTCGAGACGGTCGTAGGTAATGCCGCCATAGGTCGGCGTCAGGCTGGCAATCTCCTCCATTATTTCTGAGGGGCTCTCGAATTCAAAGCCCTTTATTCCCATCTTCTGGGCTATCTGGCAGGTGATTAACCAGTCTGGCCTGGTCTCGCCAACTGGTTCGAGTGCCTTGCGGACTCGCTGCACCCGGCGTTCAGTATTGGTGTATGTGCCGTCTTTCTCGGCAAAGCTGGCCGCTGGTAGCACGACATCAGCCAGTTCGGCCGTTTCTGACATAAATATATCCTGGACGACGAGGAAGTCCAGCCTCTTCAGGGCTTCTATGGCGTGGTTTGCGTTGGGTTCGCTCAGTGGCGGGTTTTCGCCCATGATATACATTGCTTTTATTGAGCCCTCGTAAGCTCCATCAAACATCTCGGTAACGGTCAGACCTGGTTTGTCGCTTAAAAAGGCATCCCAGGCTCTCTCGAACTTGTCCTTAATTGCGGAATCAGCAACCGCCTGGTAACCGGGATAGACATTGGGCAGGGCACCGAGGTCACAGGCGCCCTGGACATTGTTCTGGCCGCGGAGCGGATTGACTCCGGCAGATGGTTTACCCATGTTTCCGGTGAGCATTGCTAGGTTAGCGGTGGCTATAACATTGTCGGTGCCGTGGGTATGCTGGGTAATACCCATCGCGTAGAAGATGGCCGCCGGACTGTTGGTGGCATAGGTGCGGGCAGCCTCGACTATCTTCTCGGCGGGCACCCCGGTGATACCCTCGACAGTAGCCAGGTCGAAAGCCTTGAGTGATTCCTTGAACTCCTCGAAATTCTCACAGCGCTCGTCGACGAAAGTGGTGTCAGCCAGCCCTTCATCTACGATAACCCTGGCCATCCCCATGAGTAGGGTTACATCTGTACCGGGACGGTGTCGCAGCCAGATGGTGGCGTCTCTGACAAGGTCAATCTCTCTTGTATTGGCAACAATCAGCTTGCCTCCCTTATTGACTGCTTTCTTCATCTCCAGGGCAATGACGGGATGAGCTTCGGTGGTATTGGTGCCGATTGCCAGGATGCAGGCGGCATTGCTGATGTCGCGGATGGAGTTGGTCATGGCGCCACTGCCGAGTGTCGTGACCAGACCGGCCACGGTGGGGGCATGTCAGAGGCGGGCACAGTGATCCACGTTGTTGTGACCGAGACCTGCGCGAGCGAATTTCTGCATCACGTAATTATCTTCGTTGGTACACTTGGCCGAGGAGATAACGACTATTTCATCCTTATTGAAGCTGGAGAGCTTGCTGGCAACCAATTCTAGGGCTTCGTCCCAGGTGGCTTCTTCAAAGCTCCCGTTCTTCTTTATCAGCGGGGTGGTCAGCCGGTCAGGGTGATGGACAACCTCAGCGATACTGAAGCGCCCTTTAACGCAGGCCTGTCCCCGGTTTACGTCGTTATCTCGTAACGGGATAACTTCCATTATGCGGCCATCCTTGAGTTCCAGCTCAAGCTGGCAACCGACACCACAGTAGTGGCACGTGGTAGCTACCTTACTGTCAGGTATGCCCTTGTACTTGCGGTGGCGCTCAATCAGCGCCCCTGTGGGGCAGACATCGACACAGGCACCGCAGTACTTGCAGTCGGAATCCCGAAGGGGATGTCCGAAAGCGGTTCCGGGTAGGGACTCGCTGCCCCGGGAAGTGAAGGCAATCGCACCGACCCCCCTGACCTCCTGGCATACTCTGACACAACGGCCGCAGAGGATACAGAGATTATAGTCCCGCTCAAAGAACGGGTTCTCGCGGTCAATGGGCAGCTCCCGGGAGGTGTAGGGTAAATCTACGTGGTCAATTCCGATGTAGTCGACCACGTCCTGCAGTTCACATATCCCGTTGTTAGGGCAGGTAACACAGCGTTGTGTCACGTCGACGTTTCGCAGGCAGATGTCGTATGGGCCGCACCTCTCCCGGCGCCAGCAGGTGAGGCAGGGGTGGGGGTGTTCACTGAGCATAAGCTCCAGAATGCCCCGCCGGAACTCCTGAAGCTGTGGGGTCTTGGTCTGCACCACCATGCCATCGGTGGCTGGTGTTGTGCAGGCAGTTGGCAGGCCACGCATTTTCTCTATCTCGACGATGCACAGTCGGCAGGCACCATATGGGGCCAGGTCCGGATGGTAGCATAATGTCGGTATGTAGATGCCCGCACGTTCGGCGGCATCTAGCACGGTCATACCTTCATCTACCGTGATTTCCTGTCCTTCAATAGTTAGTGTGATTTCACCCATTGTCGCTGACATCCTTTGCTGTTATATATCCGGCTGGGATTGCCGGTCGTCACTCAATCTGTTTCTTCCAGGTCACACCTCAAGCAGCGGCCTGCTTCCTCGACTGCCTCTCCAATTTCATAACCGAGTTCCACCAGGTCAAAGCAATTACCCCTCTTCTCAAGAGGTAGCAGCTTCATAGCGATACGATATTTTTCACCTTCGGCCTCTTCGACGTTGAATGGCTCCGCCTCTCCTTCGGGTGGGGCCAGCACTTCGTCGATGTCGCCATCACCGCCGAGGTACTGGTCAATCGAAGAGGCGGCTAGTCTACCGGCGGTGATGGAAGCAATAACGTCAGCAGGGCCGGAGACGACATCACCCCCGGCGAAAACGCCATCGATATTGGTCTGTAGCGTCTCCGGGTCTACCTGAAGCGTATCAAAGCCAGTAAACTCAAGTTCCTGTGGTAACGTGGACTTGGGTACCTCCTGACCAACGGCGATGATAACGTTATCAACTGCTACATCGAATTCGGAGCCTTCCTGAGGTACGGGGCGTCGGCGACCACCGGCATCAGGCGAACCCAGCTCCATACGAATGCATTGCAGGCCGGTCAGACGCCCGTTGTCGGAGAGTACCTTGGTTGGTGCTGCCAGGACATCGAGCTTGATTCCTTCGTGTTCGGCTTCCTCAATTTCCTCGCTCAAGGCGGGCAGCTCCTCCCGCGAGCGACGATAGATGATGCTGACCTGCTCAGTCCCAAGGCGCAAGGCTGTCCGGGCAGCATCGACAGCAG
>SMTZ1_10000844_pt1 | contig 75715 bp, 60 predicted proteins | sample DeeMarSWOR136_30_FD_25667 | JGI IMG/M metagenome (IMG submission 25667) | reverse complement strand
GGTATTGAGATGATCAAGGTTGCTTTGCGTGTCTTTGACCCGAAAGGCATGATGAATCCTGGAAAGTTGGTGACCTAGTGAAGCTTAGCCTCAAACCGAACAGTTCGCGACGCAAATGTCCCCTTGCCTGACGCGGAGCGATGCTGGATACCGGATGCTAGATTCTGGAAAAATCTTAAAAGAATTCCTTCTAAATTCAGTATCCAGTGACCAGCATCCAGTATCTCTTTGACCCTGGCATCACAATATATGCAAAATTGACATAAATGGTAAGATGTTGAGCTACGAAGACAGCTAGTACTCAGTTGCAAAAGTTCGCGTTATGTCATTTCGACCCCTTCGAGTACCTCAGGATAAACTCTGGGAGAAATCTTTTCTTGTGTTATCAAAGATTTCTCAGTCACTTCGTTCCTTCGAAATGACAGGGTTATTTATGCAACTGAGTGCCAGTATCCAAGTAAAAAACAGGCAGACAGGATGAGATGATGGTAGAGACGAAGGTTTTCGACATCCCCGGAGGGCGTCAACAGGCCTGGTCGAGGCTCACCAGCCGAGATTCCCGGGGAGTAAAACCTTGGGACCTTCTGGTGATCGGCGGGGGTATCACAGGGGCCGGTATTCTGCGGGAGGCTGCGCGACGGGGGTTGTCTGCCGCTCTCATTGAACAGCGTGATTTTGCCTGGGGCACCTCCAGCAGGTCTTCCAACATGGTTCACGGTGGCCTGCGTTATCTTGAAACGGGACAGATGAAGCTGGCCCGTGCTTCGGTTCGAGAAAGGAGACGGTTTTTATCGGAAGCATCCGGTTTGGTGGAGCCTATGGGCTTTCTTTACAGCGATTACCGGGGCACCTGGCCGTCACGCGGGGCTTTGGCGGGCCTGCTGACGGTCTATGACCTTCTGGCAGGACGATGGAATCATCAGTACTATCCGGCCCATCAGTACTTGTTCATGGCACCCCACATTCGCCTCACCGGCCTCAAGGGCGGCACACGGTTCGGTGATGCAGTCACCGACGATGCAAGGCTCGTCTTCCGCGTTCTCCGGGAGGCTCAACGGGATGGCGGTCTTTCACTCAATTATGTGACCGCTGAAGAGCTCATGAAGAAGGGGACGCGAGTAAGCGGCGTGGTTGTAAGAGACACTCTTACGGGAGATACTGCGGAGGTTCCCGCAACGGTGGTGGTGAATGCCACAGGGGCATGGGCTGACCGGCTTCGAAAGGAGGTGGGCGGTGGCCGAAGCATTCGACCGCTGCGGGGGAGCCATCTGGTGTTTCCCTTCTGGCGCCTCCCTGTCGGCCAAGTGACATCGTTGGCTCACCCCACGGACAAGCGCTACGTGTTTGCTATGCCGTGGCAGGGCGTTACCTTGGTGGGAAATACGGACCTTGATCACGACAAAGAACTCACTTCTGAGGTTTCGATCACCTCGGAGGAGGTGGATTATCTGCTGGCATTTGTGACATTCCAGTTTCCGTCTCTGCGCATCAATCGGGAAGACATCCTGTCCACCTGGTCGGGTGTGCGGCCTGTCATCGGCACAGGCATCTTGGATCCATCCAAGGAGAAGCGGGATCATGCCATATGGGTCGAACAGGGCCTGGTTTCTGTGAGCGGTGGAAAGCTGACCACCTTTCGTTTGATTGCACTGGACGTTCTCCGCCGGGCCGCCGCATTTATTTCAGGACTGAAAATAGAGGATAGGGGAGCCCCTGTCTTTCGTCCGGCGAAAATTAGAGGTTCCTCTTTCGAGAAACTGGAGGCCTCCTCCCGAGCGCGACTCACCGGTCGGTACGGGGTGGAAGCAGAAGCGGTGGTTCAGTGTGCCAGAGAAGGGGAGCTGAGCCGGGTTCCGGGCACGAATACCCTTTGGGCTGAAGTGCGTTATGGGGCGGGCAAGGAGAATGTGGTGCACCTAGAAGATCTTCTTCTCCGCCGCACAAGATTGGGTCTTGTTCTGAAGAAAGGAGGCGCGGCCTTCTTCGATCGCGTTGGGGCGATCTGCCAGGAAGAAATGGGATGGGACGATCGTCGCTGGCACAGCGAGGCAGAGAACTATATTGCTCTGTGGAAGCGCTGTCACAGCGTGCCTTCCGAAACAGGCTGATGAAAAACGCCCATCTCCCCGCTAGGGCGGGATTTCGCACGCCTCAAGCGGCGTTAACCTCATTCCTCGTCGTTGCGGCGTACACAAACGTACGCCTCACTCCTCGCTATTTCGGTTGCCTTGCATCTGGCCATTTTTGATCAGCCTGCACGGATATTTTTTCCGCAACGTGTTTTTAGCCGTCTAAACAGCCCAAGATTTTAGCATTTATCTGCCTGAGCCGTGCTAATGTGATAATCTTGGCGAGCCGGGTTGGCTGTTCCCCGAAAGGGGATAGCTCTAAAGAATTCCACCGGACATTGCAGCGGGCTGATCTTTGAGGGTTTGCACCTCGAAAGCCCTGGCAGAATGTCTCGTTCCGAGAAAGTCAACACTTTCTCAAACCCTCAAAGATCAGTCCGCCTCCGCAGAACGCTATAGATATCGCCTTGAGGGGAATGGCCATCCCTGGCGAAGGCTCCTTAGGCTAACTTCTGCTTAGCGAGTTCTTCTTCCTTGAGCACTCGGCGGAGAATCTTACCCACCATGGTGGTGGGAAGCTCATCCCGGAATTCAACGATGGAAGGGACCTTATAGTGAGTCATGTTGTCTTTGGCCCACTTTTGTATCTCCTCCGAAGTGACTTGCCCTCGTTTTGTGGGGTCCAGGACGACAAAGGCCTTCACGACCTCACCCACTTTCTCGTGGGGGACGCCGATAACCGCAGCCCCCTGAATATCCGGATGTTTGTGCAGCAAATCCTCGACTTCAGCCGGGAAGATGGCATAGCCTTTGAACTTGATCATATCTTTGGCACGATCCCGGATGATGGTGTAGCCGTCTGCGTCGATGCAGGCAATGTCGCCTGTGTACAGCCATCCATCGCGAATCGCGGAGTCCGTTTCCTGCGGGCGATTAAGATATCCCTTCATGACCTGCGGCCCCTTAACGACCAGTTCACCGGTATAAGCTTGGGCCTCTTCCGCTTGTTCCTTGGTCAGTCCACCGGTATCAGCCACCGCAAAAGGCAGGGTCGGGAGTTCCTTGGTCCCTGTCTCCTTGTCCATAATCTTGATGTCTGTGTCGGGATAGGGAAGTCCGATGGTCCCCTGCTTGCGATGTCCAAAGATGGGATTGGCGTGGGTCACCGGCGTGGCCTCGGTAAGACCGTAGCCCTCTACGATAACGGAGCCGGTTATGGCCTCGAACTTGTCTTGTACTTCTAAAGGCAGAGGCCCGGCCCCAGAGACGGCCATTTTGAGGCCGCTCAAATCGTAGTTTTTGACCTTGGGGTGGGTGTTGATCTTGTTGAAGAGAACGGAGACGCCCGGCATGATCAATCCGCCCTTTGCAGAATACTTCTCAATGGCAGCACAGAGCTCTGCCATGTCAGCCGGTGGTCTGGGAAAAAGCAGTTGAAAGCCCCCCATGCGGATGGACGCGTTCATCACAGTGGTCATGGCAAAGGAGTGGAACAGGGGAAGGACTCCGACCACACCCATGCTGGGATCTTTCTTCCAAAGCCATGCATCACACATCACAGCGTTGGAGACCACGTTTCGGTGGGTTAGCATGGCGCCTTTGGGCAAGCCCGTTGTGCCTCCGGTGTATTGAAGCACAGCCACCTCTTCAGGGTCAATGGCCACCTTGGGCGGATTGGGCTCTGTCTTCAAAAGGTCGGTCAGCTTGACGGCATCGGCAGGCAGTTCACCGGTTGGAATCTTTTTGAGCAGTTTGCCGAGGAAGGTTTTAAACCCCGAAAACCCGCAGAGGTCCACCACATTCGTTCCGATAACGGTTTCCACACCCGTTCCCTTAATGCCGTCCCGGGCCTCCTCAAAGACCGCATCCAGGACGATAAGGGCCTTTGCAGCGGAGTCCTTGAGTTGGTGCTGGATCTCGAGGGCCTTGTAAGTCGGATTTATGGCTGTGACCGTCACACCTATGAGCTGGCAGGCATAATAGGAGGCCACGAATTGGATTGAGTTGGGCAACATCAGAGCGCACACGTCGCCTTTTTTCAGACCGAGGTTGGCCAGGGCTGTCGCAAGCCGTTGGACCATCTCCCACAGCTGGCTATAGGTCACCTGGGCATCCAGAAAGAAAATAGCCGGCTCGGGGCCATGTTTGGCAGCCGTCTCCCTGAGGAATTCGGCTAAAGTACATTCCGGATAGTCAAGGCATTTGGGAACCTGGGAAGGCCAGTTCTTGTACCAGATCCGTTCACCTAAAGCTTCTTTGGCCATGGGAACCTCCGTTTCTTATCATTTATCACAAGAAGATCGATTGCCAGTACACTGTCCCACAAGCAACGCTGAAGGCCGAAATCCCGATCGTGAAAAACAGTCTCCGGTGGGGGACAAGGCTTGCCCGCCAGAGGCGGGTAAAGGTGAGGGGGAAGCGCGGCCTTTTTGACAGCGGAAGTATAGGGGCAAAGAAATTTTCCTGTCAAGCAAAAACCATGGAATATTTGGGGCTTAAGACAGGAAGAGTGATTTGACCACCTTACGGCGTATGCGGCTGGTGGTGGTGGGAAGAGAGCCTAAGGCCTACGATTCATAAATTCGCTAACGAATTTATTCCCTCAGGACTTAGTGCTGCCCTTGGCCATGAGCTCGGGCCGAATGGAGTGAGCGAATCGCTCGTATAGTCTTAGGAAAATATGTGACCGTATTTGCGAATCGAAGCACTAAGAACCGGCTTCTTGAAAGAGCTTTTGCACCCTAATCAAGGAAGGAAGATCATCCACACCCATGACCTCGTTTTCATCGTGCGCAAGCACACAACCAACCTCGACACCGTCTTGGTACATCAGCTCTACCAGGTCGGTTATGAAGAATTCGTTGATTTGCACGGGCTTTCCGTTTTTTTCTTTGAGGACCGAATGCGGCCTTTCCTCAAGGATGGGGAGATAGTCCACCAGGTCGCTTTTCCGAGCTGCGTAGATCCCGGAGTTGCAGATCTGAAGCGTCTCTCGTGCCTCCGCTGGAAAAGAGCGCCAATACTTCCATTCCACAATCCTTTTGACCCTCGGGCCGTCGAATTCCAAAACACCGTATTGTTTCTTGTCTGCAGGCTGGAATCCCAGCACGGCCAAAGAACTCGATTTCAGAGCTTCCATGAGATTTCGATAGGTGACCGGCTTGACAAGGGGTATATCCCCCATTGTGATGAGGAGTTGATCATAAGTTTCAAGCTCAAGGAAATGCCGGGCGGCAAGCAACGCCCCGCCCGTTCCGCTCAGCACGGCTTGCTCGTAATAGGAAAGTCCAAGAGAACGGGTTGCTTCGATCACAGCTTCTTTTTTATGGTGAACCACCACAGCTTTAGGGCCGGGGGGAAGATTCTGGAGAATATGCATCAAAATGGGGCGCCTTCCCTCAAATGGCGCCTTATCAGGCACCAGAGGGAGGAGGGTCTTGTTTCCCTCATAGCCCTTCATGCGAGTTCCTCTTCCGGCAGCAAGAATCAGGGAGCCGGTCATCGAATCCTTTCTCAATTCACTCCCCCGGCTGGTCAAAATTTGAAGACAATTTACAATCCTCCTCAATGAATGTAAAAAGAATTGTTGAAAGGCTCGGAAAAAAGGAGGGCAAATGGCTCACAGGAAAACCAGAATTTTACTGGGTAAGCTGGGTGAAGGGTACAGGGATGCTTTGTTCAACTTGGCTGAAGCCTTTCGGGAGGCCGGCTTTGAAGTCGTATTCACAGACCTTCAGGATCCGGAGGCCATTGTGAGGTCAGCTATTCAAGAGTCGGTCGACCACATCGGGATTACGATTCTTCCAGGGGCTGGTATTCAGGCGTTTTCAGAAATCCGGGATATTCTCAAACGGGAAGATGTTGGGTATATCACCATCACTGCCGGTGGCTTCTTGGATGAGAAGGATGTGCCCGCATTAAAGGACATGGGCGTTATGGAATTTTTCCCGAGAGGGACATCTTGGGAAACCCTCATTGAATGGTCTCGGAAGCATATTGAACCCAAAGACGACTAGCAGGCTCATGAAAAGCGCCCATCTGCGGCGTTACCCTCATTCCTTGTCGTTGCGACGTACTTGTATGTACGCCTCACTCCTCGGAATTTCGGGCGCCTAGCATCTGGACGTTTTTGATGAGCCTGCATAGGGCTGTCTTTCAGCATTCTGCCAAGCCGTCTCTCCACAGTTCCAAGACTAGGATTTTTTCGGCCCCTGGCTGCTTTTTAGTTGACCAGCCCCGCCCAAACTGATAAATGATCAAGCGAAGCGTTGTCCACGTCAGTAAGGGTTCATTCTGTGGGAAATCGATAAGCCATTTTCAGAAGCCGGATGCTCTTAGCCCTTGATGACGCCCAGTGGCCTCAAGCGCGCCACTTTGTTGGCGAGGCCAGCTCTGTGAACCACTTAGATTCCTTTGTCCTCAAGCTCGCGATTTATGGCTCGCCCTTTTGCCTTTTTGACAGCCTGAGTCCGGCTCAGGAGACGGCCAGCCCCATGGCAGCTGGAGCCAAAGCTTTTGTCCAGGGCTCCCTTGGCGCCGGCCAGCACATACGAATGGGTTCCCATATCTCCCGGGATGAGCACAGGCTGGCCAGCATCATGGTAGATCTCCGGCACATTCGGGTGACCGGGCGGCAGAGAACGGGTGGCGCCCTTGCGATGAACACAGAGCATTCTCTCTTGACCATCCACCTCATGAAGCTCTTTTTTCGCAATGTTGTGGCATACATCGTAAAGAAGGTTCATCTTTAAGTCCCTGGGGCTGATGGAGAGGGCCTCCTGGAAGGTCTCCCGGGTGAGATGCATCAGGACCTGTCGGTTGGCCCATGCATAATTGGCCGCACAAGCCATGGCTGCAAGATAGCGGCGACCCAGATCTGATTTCAGGCGGGCACAGGCAAGCTGCCTATCAGGAAGCTCAATGCGCAGGGCGGAGACCTGTTTGCCCATCTCCTTTAGGAAATCGTCGCAGATCTGATGACCAAAGCCTCTTGAGCCTGAGTGGATGAGAACCGTGATTTGCCCCTCAAAAAGGTGAAAGGCCTGGGCCAACCGTTGATCAAAGATCTGGTCTACTACCTGGACCTCCAGGAAATGATTGCCTGAACCCAAGGTGCCGAGTTGGTCGAGCCCTCTTTGAATGGCTCTGTCACTGAGGACGGTAGGGTCTGCGCCCTCCAAGGTTCCCAGGTCCTCAGTCCGTAGCAGGTCTTCCGGCTGTCCAAACCCTTTTTTCACGACCCAGGCAGCGCCCTCGAAGGCCACTCTCGCTTCATCTTTTTTTGACAGGCTAATAGAGCCCCTTGATCCGACGCCGGTTGGTATGTTTTTAAAAAGTACTGATACCAAGTCCCTCATGACAGGCCGTATTTCATCGGCTTTGAGGGCGGTGCCCATGAGGCGGCAGCCGCAATTGATGTCATAACCGACACCCCCTGGCGAGACGATACCCTCGTCTATGTCAAAGGCGGCTACGCCGCCAATAGGAAAGCCATATCCCCAGTGGATGTCCGGCATGGCAAGGGAGTGTTTCACAATGCCGGGTAAAGTGGCCACATTGGCCACTTGGACCAGGCTTTCGTCTCGCTTCAGCTCCTTGGCGAGGTGTTCGTCCGAGAAGATAACGCCGGGAACGCGCATAGTCCCGGTCTTGGGGATGCGCCAACGGTAGTCGTCTATCTTTTCAAGTTTGATGTCCATGGCATGACCTCATATGTCAAAGATGACTTTGGCTTCCCAGTAATCCCTTTTAGGGGCGACGTCGATTTGATGGTAGGTGACCGCTTTGATCTCACTGAGTATTTCGTGGATCTCCGGATCGAAAGGGACGGTGTTTACCCAGGCTTTGAGAGCGGATGGCATAAGGCTTTCAATATGCAGGGAGGTGACCACTTCTTTTTCGCCTTCAAAAAGATAAAGAATTTCGCCTAACCACTGTACCATGAGGTCAGCCAAGTCTTCACCTGAGACGCTAATTTTCCTGGGAAGGGTTTCCTTAAGGGACTCACCCTTGACCATCAAGTGCACCAGAACTTTTGCCGCGTTTTCAAAAAGGTTCTTGACATCAGATCCGCGCACTTGGATCCCAAGATCTGCGGTATGGTTAAGAAGCGTAAACTCTGGAACTCGTCTACCCATGTTTCCATTTTAATGCGAGTCCGTTGGATTGTCAAAGTTGCTACGGGGGGACTTCCATCCTTTGCATGAGACGACTTTCCGCACACAGCTGTTGTCCCGTTAGTTTAGTTGGTAACACTGAAAACAATATTATCCCCCCTGTAGGAGGTGCCCTGGTTCCAAACTGGATAATGCCTTTTTCGAATTGAGAGGGAGAGATGTTAAATTGTGCTTTTTGCAACGGTGTCCTCAAGATCACCGGAAGTGTGGGCAGGCAGGATACGTGTCCCCATTGTGATCGGGATCTTCGCTGCTGTAGGCAATGCAAATTCTATGATCCCCATGCCTACAATGAATGCAGGGAAGTGTCGGCAGAACGTATTGTGGACAAAGAAAGGGCCAACTTTTGCGACTATTTCGTTCTGAGAGGTACAAAAGGGGCCGGACGTGGCTCTAACAAGGTAAAAGAGGCGAAGGAGGCCCTGGAAGCCCTTTTCAAAAAGAAGTAGTTTTGGCGCTATGATACTTGGGGGATGATGTTACCGCCTGAAGGGAATATGGCCACAGAAGCATCCGGCATTTTTTCGGCCACCTTTTCAATGCCCGCTTTTACGTCCGGGGCATAGGCGAAATTCATCATTCGAACCTGGTCTGCCGAAAGCCCCTCCGTGACATGGACCACATTGAACTTTTCTGCGAGTTCTTTAAAGTAAACCACCTGCATAATGTAGGAGATCCCGAAAGCTTGCAAATGATCAGGGATGTTTCCGTCGATCAAGCGGCGATGAAAGTCGCTCGCGCTCTCCGGGCTTCCCATTTCCTTGATAAGCGGCATGATAGAGCCGCTCTCTTTCTCCGGAGCGATCCAGATGATTGCCCCTCCGGCTCGCGTACAAAAGCCTGCCATGGTTAGGGCCTTGGTGGCCTGAACCCCGATTTCCAGCGGGAAAGCGGACGTGATGGTCACATCGGCCAGTTTCGGAAGAGGAACCAAATACAGGGAGGCTGCAAACTCAGAGGCCTTTCGATGTTCCTCCACAGGATCTCCGGCAAAGGCCCGGATGATCTCCTTTTTGTCGTTCATAACCAGATCAAGTTTGAATTTCATTCTTGAGAGCCGCCCGGCGTCTACAATCTCCTCATAGAAGAAATTGCCGTCCAGGAGGTTTACCCGGCTGTCTCGGTGACGCATCCAGGCGAAATGGTGTTCCGCCACAGTTCGGTATGAGCACACGCCGGGCATGACCAGTTTGTATCCGCCCCCGAATCCCGCAACAGGGTGGGGCATGCATTCGCCGACACCGATGGCCAGATCGGCGAGGGCCACGTGCTGGTTCATCTCCACCACGATGCCGCGGTGGGTTTTGCCCAGGATGATGTTGTCCGTGGCGCGCGGATCATGGGAGAAAAGGCGGCCCTTCAAACGGGAGAAGGCTTGTTCCCCGATTTTGATCTTCATTTGCTCAAGGGTAAGAACAGCGTGGGTACCAAGGGCGCAGACAGCCTTGATTCTTTCATCCGCCACCCCTGCACGGTTGAGGCGGTTCATGATCTCCGGCAGTGCGAGGTGGGCCGGTGTGGGGCGTTGGAGATCATCGAAAAGGAGGACAACCTCCATGCCGGGGCGCGCGAGGTCTTCAATTTTTGGCGCCCCGATAGGGTGGTCTAGAGCACGCCTGATTTCTTCCTGGGGATCATTTACGCCCGGAACAGGCGGTTTGTCTGTCTGAGAGATGACATCCCACGATGCCGGCAGGGCAAAGGATATCTTTTCTCCTTCGTAATTGATATAGGTTTCCACTTCATGGCCTCCCGTTTGATGAAAACTTCAAGAGGAAATCTCAACCCACTACAGGCTTTCTCTTTTCCTCTCCTCCATTCTGAGTTCTCTTCGGAGGTATTTGCCGACCTTTGACTTTGGCAGCATGTCTCTAAACTCAATATATTCGGGTACTTTGTAGGATGTCAACCGGGATTTGCACCACTTGATGAGCTCAAAACCTGTAACACCTTTCGCATCCTCTTTGAGGACGACAAAGGCCTTGATTCTCTCCCCCACTTTCTTGTCTGGAATGCCGACAACACAGGCTGCGATGGCCGAGGGGTGGTCTTTCAGGGTCGCCTCTATTTCAGAGGCGGATATCCTGTACCCCTTGTGTTTAATGATATCTGCTGTTCTGTCCACAAAGTATGTGTATGCTTTTTCATCAAGCTTGACGAGGTCGCCCGTCCTATACCAGAGCTTTCCATCTAAATTCAAGAAACACTCTTGGGTTTCTTCGTCTTTGTTCCAATAGTGTCTGATCATGTTTCCCGAATGGGCCAAGAGTTCACCCGTTTCCCCAACGGCAACCTCTTTCAGCGTTTCCGGATCTACGATTTTCACTTCTTTTTCGGGCAAAATCGTACCGATAGTATCTTCCGGAGGATCCCCCGCCACCGGCACCATGGTGACGCCGCCGCAGGTCTCGGTAGCGCCATAACCCTGATATATGGGAAAACCGAATTTTTCCTTCCACCGCCTCAAAACTTCCAAGGGAATCACGTCCCCACCGGTGAAGCAATATCGAAGAGAGGACAGGCGATAGAAATCCACTCTGTCGTGCTCCAGGATCATACGATAAAGGGTCGGAACGCCGAAGAGGGTCTTGGCTTTGTATCTCTGGATGTATAGGAAGAGGGCGTCCAAGTTTACAGTCGGCATAATAATCACAGTTGCCCCTGTGAGGCATAGGGGTCCTAAACCAAAAAGCTGACCCAAGACATGAAACAGGGGTGCTCCTTGGACAATGACGTTTTCCTCCAAGGGTATAAGGGGCTCACTCACTTTCAGTTGAGATAGAAAGGATTCGAGGAACACTTGATGGTGGATGGGTACCCCCTTGGGGTGTTTGGTCGTGCCTCCGGTGTAAAGGATTTCCAACATCTCACCGCCACGACATATTTTCCCCTCAGATTGTTGGAGGGGCGCATGGAGAAGTTTCCTAAAGGGTATGATCCGTTCCTGTTCAACTTTGCCGTTGGGGATCCTGTCAAAGCTAAAACCAATGACTCTCTTCCACCAGGGCAACATGTCTCCGAGATTGGTGACGATGATTTTGTCCAGAACGTTTCTTTGCTGTAACGTTTTAGCGTAACCGAAATTGGTGTCGGCACATAGGATCACTTTAGCGCCGGAATCTGTCGCAATATACTGTAGGTCGTGTAATGTATAAATAGGGGTTATGGGAACAGCGATGGCCCCTATTTTTTGTAAGCCCAACCATGTGACGACCCACTGTGGACAATTGGCGATATAGAGGATTACCCTGTCCCCTTGATTTATGCCAAGGGTCAAGAATGCAGAAGCGATTCTTTCGGAAAGTTCTCTGAGTTTGTCATAGGAGAATCTCTCACCGAGGTAGATAAGGGCCGTTTTGTTACCATATTGTGAGGCCATATCGGTAAATGCTTGGTAAACGGAACTAGAGTTCATCGTAATCCACCCCAAAATATGCTTTCCTCACATCGGGATTCTCGTAGAGTTCTTCGTTGGCCCCTTCGAAAGCAAGCATCCCGTTTTCGACAACATAGCCCCGATTGATTATGGGAATTAACGGTCTCGCAAACTGCTCGGCAACGAGCAGTGTCAGGCCCGCTTCCTGATTGATTTTTTCTATGGCCTCGATGAGATTGAGCTGTATGACCGGACTCAACCCGAGGAGCGGTTCGTCCAAAAGAAGGAGCTTGGGGTTTGCCATAAGGGCCATGCCGATAGAAAGCATTTGCTGTTCGCCGCCGCTCAGAAGTCCCGCTTTTCGTTTCCTGAGATGGGAAAGGCGGGGGAAAACGTCGTAGACAGAAGATATGGCCTGAGCCATTTCGCGCCGCGGTCGAAGAAAAGCCGAAATTTTCAGGTTTTCCTCCAAATTGCTCTCCCCGAAGACAGGATGCCTTTCTCTGCAAAGCACGACGCCTCTCTTCACCCTCTGATCAGGCCATACGTCGATCATACTTTCACTGAGATATGTAATGTCGCCAAAAATAGAAATTCTTGTCCCCCCTTTTCGATCTTCCTTCAGTTTTGTGTCCAGTATAAGGCCTGATATAGTGTTCATCAACGTGGTTTTTCCAGCGCTGTTGGGGCCGATGACGCCGACGATTTCACCACGTTCGATTCTTAGTGAAATGTCATTGATAGCAATGGCATTTTCGTAAAAGACCGTCAAATGGCTTACCGTCATCATCGCTTCAGTTCCACGCCCAAATAGGCTTTTTTGACCTGTTCGTCTTGCATAATGTCCTTCGGCGATCCTTCAGCTATTTTTTTCCCCAGATCCATGACAATGACTTTGCTGGCTATCCTGAAAAGTTCTTTAAGCCGATGTTCTATCATGATCACCGTTTTACCCACTTCAAATAAACGTTCAATGAGTGGGGATATGCTGGCCACTTCCGCCAAGCTGAGGCCTGAAAAGAGCTCATCAAAAATGACCAACTCACTTTGCAATGCCACAACGCGGCCCATTTCCAGCCGTTTCAAATATCCGTGCGGCAGCACACTCGCAGGTTTGTAAGGCACGCTGGAGTCTCTTTCAAAGCCGATATCTTCAAGAATATCCAGAGACGTGGAATCCTTATCCCCGTAATGTTCGCCCATCCTTTTGACCCTGGGCGAGGACAAGGGGACGACAAGATTCTTAAAAGCAGGTAGGCGATAAAAAGGCTTTACCATCTGGAACGTTCTGCCAATGCCCAAGTTCGTGATCCTGGAAGCGCGGAGACCCGTTATGTTTTGACCATTGAAAAGAACGGTCCCCCTGTCAGGCTTCAGGAAACCCGTGATGACGTTGACGAGGGTTGTTTTGCCGCTGCCGTTCGGGCCTATGATCCCGACAAGGGACCCCTTGTCGACACTGAAGCTTACATCATACACGGCCATGATGCCGCCGAAAGTCTTGGTAATACCTTGTACGTTCAAATATTCCACTATTTCACCTCAACCCATCTCTCGATTTGCTCGTATTTGCGCCTTACATAGTGAAATAGTCCTTCTGGCAGACCCACTATGAAGACCACGAGCAGGGCGGCATAAAAGACAATCCTGAATGTGCCAAAGCCCCTGAGGGCTTCGGATAAGGGTCCCAGGATCAGGGCTCCCAGCAGCGGGCCAGCGAGTGTTCCCATGCCTCCGACAACGGTTGCGGCGACCGGAAATATAGATAGGTCCAGGGCAAAGGCGGACATGCCCACACTCATGTAGTAATGGGTCATGAAAGCACCGCAGAAAGCACATATAGAACTTCCGATAAAGATGGCCTGTATTTTGAACCACACGATGTTGAGTCCCGATGCTTCGACGGCCCTGTCATTGTCCAGAAGGGCAACAAAAATGAGACCATAGTCGGAGGTGATGAAACGCCTCAAAGAAAAGAGCACCACCCACATGGCGGTCATGCTAATAGCGATGCTTGACGCGAGTCCCGGCAGCGGGCTGAGGGCGCTGATCCCCTCAGTGCCGCCTATGATTTTGGTGGCCTCGATAACCCTCATGAGCATGAGGGGAATGATGAGTGTGACGACGGAGAAATAGATACCCCGCAACCGGAGAGCCGGGAAGACCAGCATACTGGAGATCACGCCGCCCAGAAGCGTGGCGGCAGGAAGGGTGACGTATACCGGTAACCCGAGATAGTGGTTCATCGCGCCGGCGCTGTATGCTCCCATAGCAAAGAAAAGGGCGTGTCCCAGGGAAATCAATCCGCAGGATGCCAAAAAGTCCCAACTGATGGCCATAATGGTCATGACGAAGGTAATCACCAGAACTTTTTTCCAGTAAAGGGAGACGACAAGGACCAGGAAAAAAACCAGCACGACGGGAAGTATCCTCGGGACGAGGAGATAGGATATCTCTCTTAGGGAAGAGAGACAAAAGATGTCATCGGTGCAGGCCTTAATGCCTCTGTCAATTCTCTCCTTCCTTCTTTTTTCGATCATATTCTCTCTTCTATTTCCTTGTATTTACCGAACAGCCCAGAGGGCTTGATGAGAAGAATGGTGAGCATGCATGCCAGAACGGCCACCATGGTCAGCGATGAGGAGATGTACATGGCTGTCAGCACTTCCACATACCCGATGATAAAGCTGGCGATAAAGACGCCCAAGGTGCTCTCCAGTCCTCCGATGATACAAACGGCCAGGGACTTCAAGAGCACATCGTAACCTTCATCGACGGATATGGTGCCCAAAGGAAGGATGAGTATGGCTGCGAAAGCGCAGAGCATGGACCCAAGGGTCAAGCTAAATATAGAAATTCTCTCAGGATTTATGCCGACGGAGAGCGCTGTGTGGTCGTCTTGGGCTACCCCCCTGAAGGATAGCCCCATTTTCGTATGGTGGACGAAAAAGTGCATCGTGAGCATGAGCAACGCACCGGCTGCCACGATGATGATGCGCTGTATGCCGACGTAGGTGCCGAATATTTCCGCAGAACCGGGTATAAAAGAGGGCAGCCGGTATTGAAAGCCCATAACGCCAAAAACCCTCAAAAGCTCAAGAATGACGATACCTATGGCGAAAGTGGTAATGACCTCGGAAAGAACCAACCCTCTAAGCCTGACGAGGAGGAAGCGGTACATCAGCGCGCCGATGATTCCAACAACCGCCACAGCGATGATGGCTGAAAGAATATAGGGCACACCGAACTTCATCAAAAAAAGCCAGGTGAGGATGCCCCCGAGAACATAGAAAGCACCATGGGCAAAATTGGCGACCCCGCTAATCCCGAAGGTAATACTAAAACCCAGGGCCATGAGCGCCAGAATGAGGCTATTGATAAAGCCGTATACCAGCATTTTCTCCTCGCAAGTGTCTGCTTGCTGCTCCTATTGTGTTCCAGAAATTCCTTTGATCATTCCCAAAGACCGAATGCGCACGATAAGCTATCCACCGGGCCATCTTGAAGACATCACCGGCCAACCTGGAAAGAGATGTAGGGGAGGGGTTTATCCGCCTCAGGCGGATGAAGCCCCTCCCTTGCTTTACTCCATCCAACTGGGCTTTTGAACCCCTTCTTCGGCTACGCTCTCGGGAAAGACAGGGACCCTTCTGCCTTTTCTCCATTGATAAACGACCAGTATTGCCTGCGATTGGGGGTCCTCCCCGAAGATGAATTCATGATTATTAAAACGGATTCGGCCGACAGCGCCACCAGGGTAGTCCGTGCTTTCCAGCGCCTTGATCAGTGGCTCCCGTTCCAAAGTCCCGGCTCTTTCTATGGCATCGACCAACACATACACGCCGTCATAACCCAAGGCAGGGAAGTGCCCCGCCTGAAGTTCTTCGCCCCACCTGCTTTTGTACGCTTCATAAAATCGCGTGGAAGGCTCATACTTCTGCAAGGGAATATTCCCTGCCTGGAAGATGATGTTCATCATGCCGTCGATGGCGTTGCCGAAGGTGGTGAACGCTTTGGATCCCATGAGGGGAGAGACGAAGCCAACGGGCACCGCGGGAACCCGCATATCCCTCCACTGCAAAACAAGAATGCCGCTCGAGGCCATGTCAAATATGGGTAGAATGACTTGAGCCCCTGCCTTTTTGGCTTTTATGAGGGTCGTGGAGAAATCCGTGGCGCCCGTAGGGTAAGCGTCATAACCCAAAACTTCCCAGTTATTTTCTTCGAACCATTTCTTCATGCCGGCGCCAATCGAGCTGGCCCAAAGGACGTCCTGAACAACAATATAGGCCTTGCTGAAGCCATGATCAGCAGCCAATTTGCTCATGATTTTTCTGAGATAGACCACAACATGAACAGCATTGAGCATTCTGAAAGAACCTTTATACTTCTCGGGATCTTCCTTGTACTTTTGGACAAATTTGGGGGTCATGGCGACGTTGATGCTGACCATATTGTATTGTGCATAAAGGTCCATGGCGGCCAGCAAAACCTCGGATCTGAAAGGCCCTATCACGACAGCGTGGGGTTTTTTCTCTAGAAAAAGTTTCTCAATAGCCAGAAGGGCGTCCGAGATAGGCACCCCCGGTTCTCCGCCTCTTGTATCAATGGACTCAACCTTCAGCGGCCTCATCTGGTTTCCAACCTTGACGCCGCCTTTGGCGTTGATTTCTTCAACAGCGAGTGTAATGGCTTTGAGCCCTTCAGAACCCTCTAAAGTCCTTAGGGAAGTGGGAACGCCAATGATACCAGCGGTTGCATCATGGTGATTGCCAAAGCCATTGCCATGAGTGTTCCGAATACGGTTTTCCGCATTTGAGGACCTCCTTTCATGCTTTGTCTTTGTTTCGTTTTCGGAAGTCAGCATTCCTTACAATTTTAAATGCCCTGTGGCACGCATAAAACGACATGATTACAATGTGAAACGCCTAAACCACCTCCTTTCCATTCATGCGGAACATTTGGACAGCCCATTCCACGCCAGGCGTAATTGAAAAACACCGGAAACCCTGGCAAGATTCTTGTCTGTCATCAAATGGGATAGGGTTACTCCTAGTGTTTTGGTATACAAAGAAGTTGGAGTTTCAGGGATGGTAAAGGGGTCTTTTGGAGTGACATTGGCGCGGTCACACAGAAAGGAAGTGTCTACATGCATTGGAGAAAGAGCACTGTCCTGTTACTACTCGGAGCATCAAATTGTTTACATGGAACGTCCGTGACTTATCTGTGGGGGAAGCCGCAGCTCCGCCGCAGGCGGAGAATGCGGAGGGGGCAGAACTCCCCCACAGATAAGTCGCTGAAAAGACCAAGCCGGGAGCCTCGGAACGTAAGAAAAGCCCCCTGACCCGTAGAAATGTAAACAGTATTTTGCTCTCCTTAATAATTGCTTTTGCGGCGAAGTCCTCGACAATAGCATAGGCCTCAAGACCCCATCGCAGGTGTCGCATTACGCGTGGACGTCTTTACAACCTAGGATCTCAAAAGTTACTCGCTTGTGGCGAATCGATGTCAAGTTATGAAATCTTTAAGCGATTCCCTGCATGGAATCGTGATAGGATTCTATAATTCGTCGGTTTGCCCGTCCCGGACCCGCATAGACTTAGAAGAGGGATCTTGGCCAGTGATTCACACCGATCCGAATTAAATTCTTGAGCTATACAATGAATTGAAATGCTTCGGAGTGGTCTTATACATATGGAATATAGGGCAATTGGGATTGTATGTCAATTCAAAATATTTGATTGAAAGTGCCGGAGAATTACTTTAGTTTGGTTTTGCTGCACTTTACGAAAAATGCCAGAATGCCCCGACCTTTGGTCGGAGAGCTTCACTTGATACAGGCCGTCAATCGCCGGAACCTGGGTGCGTAACCATCTCGTTATTTTGAAGGAACCCCGGGAGAAGCAGGATGATTGATGGCTCTTTGACCGCATTCTTGGAAGGGCCAATTTTGCATCTGAAATGAAAAGAAGCGTCATGGCAGGCATTTGTGCGACAGATCACGCAAGAGGAAGAGATGAATTCACAAATGGGTTTTCAATCTATTGAACAGGTTGCTGAGGAACTGGCCAAGGCCCATTACATTGCCGACCGTGCTCTGGCGACGGTCATTTTCCTGGCGCACCGCTTACAAAAACCCATATTTCTGGAAGGTGAACCCGGTGTCGGGAAGACGGAAGTGGGCACGGTTATGGCCAGGTTGTTTGACACGGAGCTTATTCGTCTTCAGTGCTATGAAGGTCTGGATGCAGCCACCGCTTTGTACGAATGGAACTATCCAAAACAACTTCTCCATATCCGGCTGGAAGAGCAGGAAAAAAAAGGGAAAGATGAGATCGAGAAGGTCATTTACGGGCCTGAGTTTCTCATAAAGCGTCCTCTCTTGGAGGCGATTTTGAGTTCCAATGAAAAGACGCCCGTGCTACTTATTGACGAGGTGGACCGTTCTGATGAGGAATTCGAAGCTTTCTTGCTTGAAGTTTTGTCCGATTTTCAAATAACCATTCCGGAGATCGGTACCTTGAAAGCCAAGGAAAGGCCTATGGTGGTGGTCACCTCCAATCGGACCCGTGATGTGCACGATGCGCTCAAGAGGCGGTGTCTCTACCACTGGATAGACTACCCGTCTTTTGAGAAGGAATACCGGATTGTGGTCACCCGTCTGCCCGAAATTCAGGAGAAACTGGCCATGCAGGTTGCCCACTTCATGCAGAAAATACGATCCGTGGATTTCTTGAAGAGACCGGGTGTATCCGAGACGCTCGACTGGGCGAGTGCGCTCATTACCATGGAAAGAAAGCGCCTGGACGAAGACGTGGTCAGGGAGACACTCGGGTGCATTCTCAAATATCAGGACGACATCAAGAGATTCAATGAAGAAATATGGGCGGATTCTGAAAAACGGGTGGCCTATCTCCACGTGGCCAAAAGCGATGGGTGAGTTTGATCTTACAGAACGGGTTATTCTCTTTTCCCGATTCTTGAGGGATCGAGGTTTCAAGGTTTTTTCATCCAGTATCTCAGATGCTCTCCTCAGTCTCGAACACACCGATCTCACCATGAGGGGCGATTTCCAGGCCGTTCTCCGGGCCAATTTGGTCACATCCGAGACGGAGTGGAAGCTTTTTGCTCACCTTTTCGAAACATTCTGGGGCAGAGAAGAACGCGAGGAGGAGAAGAGAAGGGAAAGGTCACGGGAGGATCCGGAATGGGATGAAGAGATGTCCATAAGAGAAGAGTCTGGGGATGTTCTTCCCGATCGAAAGGCCCGCACAGAACCCGCTCCCCAAAAGGAGACCCTTGAAGGGAAGACCTATAGCCCGGTGCAAATCATACAGAGGAAGGACCTTGCCCGGTTTGAAAGAGGGGATATCCAGATCGCCCAGCTTATTTTGAAGAATATGATCTCGCCTTTCCGGATTGCGGCAACACGCCGCTTCAAGAGATCCAAGAACCCGGGTGATATCGATTTCCGCCGCATTCTTAGAGAAGGCCTTAAAGGCGAGGGAATGCCTTTTGCGTTGCTCTACCGAAACAAGAAGAAGCGGTTCAAAAGGGTGGTGATCCTTGCTGACGTAAGCGGCTCCATGGACCGTTATGCCCGTTTCGTCATGCCCTTCATCATGGGACTCAGAGGGATCGGGTCCAAGGCGGAGGTGTTTGTTTTTTCAACCTCCCTCACGCCGATAACGCCCATTCTCAAACGGCATCCAATCGATAAAGCCCTGGAGATGATTTCCCAAGAGGTTCCGGACTGGTCCGGTGGAACCCGAATTGGGTATTCCCTCCACCAGTTCAACGAGCAGCATGGCACACGGCTTTTGAACAGAAGAACCGTCTTGGTCATCATGAGTGACGGATGGGATCTTGGCGCGCGAGATCTACTGAAAAGGGAAATGGAGACGCTGTCTGAAAGGGCCCATTGCATCATCTGGTTGAATCCTCTGGCTGGAGACCCGGAATACAAGCCCCTGTGCCGCGGGATGCAGACAGCACTCCCCTACTTGGATTATTTCTTGCCTGCGGACAGCCTTGAAAGTCTCAAGAGGGTGGGCAAAACCCTCTCAAAGGTGATGGTTCAATGAGGCGAAAGGCGAAAGGCACAAGGCGCAAGGTACATCGTTTCGATTTTTTTTTGCCTTATGCCTTACGCCTTGAGCCGTAATGGCATGCTATGGATCATTCTACGACGCATCGACTTATTTAAGTCTATTTGTTTATGATACATCGCACTAGTCCTCTCTAATGACCTGAACATCTTCTGGCGGCGTAAAAGTGAAGAAACCACCCTCAAAGTTCTCCTCTGTAATCTCTTTTCCCAGTTTGAACCGAGTCATCCCGCCCAGGACATTGTAGATCTCAATCCTTTTTATGCGGCAATTCTCTGAAGCAAGGTAGAGATTGATGTGATCAATGTCGGGCCACTGCGGGTTGGGGGTGAGTTCGAGTTGGCGCTCTTTGCTTTGATCATCACTGCCGAGGGAAAGCATAAAACTTTCTTCAACCTTTGTGAGCCCTTGGAAGATGTCACTAAAAATCTTGAGCTCTCGACCCAGTTTCTGGGATGGGTATCGGTAAGCCTGCTTTTTTTGTGGAATATACCACCACAGGGTACGCTCATCGGAAATGATCGATTCTGGGTTTGGTGTCTCTTGCTCTACCCGCAGATAGTGGGGCGGTTTGAAATGAATTCGCCCGGCAGCCCGATCCGAACCGGTCTGGTCACCGAGCATGGCCATGGACCGGGTTAGGATTTCCCGTTCGTAGGTGACGGTCAAGCCGGGAAGACGGCCGTATCTTTCTCGGATGCATTCAATGACCGATGATATTTGATCCCCCGCAAAAGCGGCATTCACTGAAAAGAACAGCAGAAATGATACCATGATGGGGGTGCGTCTCAACATGTTTTCTTGTGCAACTCCTTGTGTTTTTCTTGCTAAACAAAAGCGCGACTTATTCTTCCCTTCTACCGTAAACCTCTCTTGGGCGGACGCCGTCAGACGGCCCCACGAGACCGTTCTTCTCCATGGCTTCGATCATGCGAGCGGCGCGGTTGTAGCCCACCCTGAGTTTTCGTTGGATCATCGAAATTGAAGCTTGACCAGTCTGAATAACGAGCTCCACCGCTCTGTCGTATTTTTCGTCAAGCTCGATTTCTTCATCAAAGTCCTCTTCCTCTTGTGAAACTTCAGAGAGGATCGTGGCGTCATAATCCGGTTTCATTTGCTGTCTCAAGAAGTCGGTCACCCTTTTCACTTCTTCTTCGAGGATGTAGGCGCCGTGAATTCGCATAATTCGACCGACCCCTGGAGGGAGGAAGAGCATGTCCCCTTCCCCCAGCAAATGTTCGGCCCCGATAGTGTCGAGAATCGTTCGAGAGTCAACCTTGGATGAAACCTGAAAAGAGATCCGAGCCGGAAAATTGGCTTTGATGATGCCGGTGAGCACATCGACGGACGGTCGCTGTGTTGCGATGATAAGATGGATGCCTGCGGCTCTTGCCATCTGAGCAAGGCGGGTGATCGCCTCTTCCACCTCCCGCGAGGAGGTCATCATCAGGTCGGCCAGCTCGTCGATGACCACGATGATGTAAGGAAGGTTCTTCTCAGCGTTCTCATCCGGAGTGCCCGGTTTCCTCTCTTTCAGGATTTTCCGATTATAGGCGTCGATATTTCTCACGCCTTTATCAGAGAGAAGCGAGTAGCGCCTTTCCATTTCTGAAACAGCCCATCGAAGGGCTTTGGTGGCATCCTTTGGCTGGGTGACAACGGGATGGAGAAGGTGGGGAATGTCGCTGTAAACTGAGAGTTCAATCCGCTTGGGGTCGATCATCAAGAAACGGACCATATCGGGCGACGCTTTGAAAAGGAGGCTGTTTATCATGGCATTCAAAGAAACGCTTTTTCCGGTCCCGGTAGCTCCCGCCACCAAAAGATGGGGCATTCTCGTGAGATCGGCGATGACCGGTGCGCCGGTAATGTCCTTGCCCAGCCCAATGGTCAATTTGTAGGTGGAGTCTTTGAAAGCGTCGGAGGAAAGGATCTCTTCAAGACAGACAAGGCTCCTTTGGTTGTTGGGAATCTCTATTCCTATGGCTGCTTTCCCTGGAATGGGAGCTACAATTCGAACGCTGGGCGCCCGGAGAGCGAGGGCCAGATCATCAGAGAGACTGGCGACTTTGCTGATTTTGATTCCTGGTGCGGGCTTGTACTCATACATGGTAATGACCGGACCGGGAAGAATCTCCATCACTTCCCCTTCCACGCCAAAGTCAGCCAGCTTTTTCTCCAGACGCCTGGCATTCATTTCCAGGCTCTCCCTTTGGACCTGCACACCCTTGTCCTGAGGCGTCTTATTGAGGAGATCCAAGGTCGGGAGCTTGAATTCCCCCACCACGTTCATGAAAGGAAAAGACTCCTGCTGCGGCTTTTTCACGGGTTCGGTTTTGGGCTCCACAATGGTGACCTTGCGCTTGGGTTTGGTTCGCTCCTGTTCAATGATTTCTCGCCTGACTTTTCTTTTCCGTTTTCTCTCCTTGCGTTTTTGTAAGATTTCCCTGAGGCGCCTTATCATGGCGGAAAGCCACAACCCTATCTTTGTAAATAGCCAACCAAAAGAGAGGTTGGTGCATACCATCAGGGATATGATGAAAACCGCGAGAAGGAGGACAAAGGCTCCAAAGTCATTCAGGAACCCTCTCATGAAACCGGCAACATAGTAACCCGCAAGCCCACCGCTGATGACCTTGCCGCCTCGATAGAGGATCTCCTGGGGAAGCCTAAGTACAAGCATTCCCGAGAAGGAAACGACCAGACAGAGGATCGCCACCGTGCTTTTTGCAGGGGATGAAAGGGCGCGCCCTTGGAGGGAAAAGAAGGCCATAACAAGAAAGACAGGGATCAGCCAGAAGGATGAAAAGCCTATAGCCAAAAAGATCCAACCTGAAAGATGGGCCCCAAGGGTTCCAAAAAGATTGTGGGCCTTGGCCGAATGGACGGTTTTGATACCAAAAACAGGATCAGCGGGATGATAGGAAAAGAGGCTCACCCCGAGAATTATGGCAACGAGCAAAAAGATGATCGCCTTTATCTCTTTGCGCACAGGCTTGAGTTGTCGTTGACTTTCGTCTTTCTTTTTTTTACCCAAAGGACGTCGAACCTCTTCAGAATACGACCCTGGTCGAGTCAAAACTCGATTGGGCGCTACTGGTTATTCAGGCCCCCACCGATCCCATCCACCTTGTCATACCGGTATAATGATCGGTAAAATGAGTGGCCGTCTTTCTAAAAGGCTGTTGAAAAAACGTTTCAAATTCCTTTTGATTTCCAGTCCTATTTCTGCCCAGTCAATGTGGGCTGGGTTTTGGATCTCATCAAAGATCTCCAGAACAACACATTTGGCCTCCTCAAGAACAAAGCCACCTTGATCCTCAAATACGAAACCTCTGGAAACGATATCCGGGCCGTAAATGATCTGCCCGGTCTGCTCGTCCACAGCCAGAAGAACAATGACAACCCCATCTCCGGAAAGCCTTCTGCGGTCTCTCAACACCAAATCTCCCACATCCCCGACGCCTTTTCCATCCACCAGCACTCTCCCTGAGGGAACCTTTTCACCCATTGAGGCTTCTCCTTCACGGAAGAGAATCGGTGAGCCGTCTTCCGCTAGAATGAGCCGATCCGAGGGCATGCCCGTTTCCATGGCCAGTTGAATGTGTTTCACAAGATGCCGGTACTCCCCGTGTATGGGTATGAAATACTTGGGTTTTACCAAATTGAGCATGAGCTTAAGCTCTTCCTTGTAAGCATGACCGGAGGTGTGAATGTGAGAGACCTTTTCATAGACAACCTCTGCCCCCATACGATAGAGGTTGTTGATAATCGTGGTGATTGCCTTCTCATTACCGGGGATAAAACGTGAGGAAAGGATGATCGTATCCCCTTTTTTCACTTTGAGGCCCTTGTGCCTGTTCTGAGCCATTCGCGTGAGAGAGGACATGGGCTCACCCTGGCTGCCGGTTGTAATCATCACAACGGTTTCATCCGGCAGCCGCTCAATGGCCGATTCATCAATCACGGAAGACGCCGGTATCTCTAGGAAGCCTTCCTCTTTGGCTATTCTCACATTGGCCTTCATGCTTTTGCCGCTGAAATGCACTTTTCGACCGTACTTGAGAGACAGATTGACGACCTGCTGAATCCGGGTGACGTTGGAGGCAAATACGGCCACAATCAATCTTCCTTTGGATGATTCAAAAATCGTTTCCAAAGTTTTGGTCACTTCTTTTTCGCTGAGGGTGAACCCTTCTTTCTCAACATTGGTCGAGTCAGAGAGCAATGCGAGGACGCCCTGCTGGCCGTAATGGGCAAATCTGACGAGATCTGTAAATCGGCCGTCCACAGGGGTTTGGTCAATTTTGAAATCACCCGAGTGAATGATCATACCTTCAGGCGTATTGATCGCCAGCCCTACACCGTCAACAATGCTGTGGTTCACACGGATGTATTCCACATTAAAGGGGCCGAATTCGGTGGCATCTCCGGCGGCGATCTTCTTGAGGATCGCAGTCTCGAGAAGGTCATGCTCTCGAAGTTTCTCCCTCAGGAGCTCGATCGTAAAGCTTGTACCGAAAACAGGGATGTTCAGATCTTTGAGGAAAAAAGGCATGGCGCCAATGTGATCCTCATGACCGTGTGTCAAAATAATGGATTCCACTTTTTCTTCGTTATCCCTGAGGTATTGAATGTCGGGGATAACCACGTCCACACCGGGCATATAATCCCCCCAATGGAATCAGTTTTAGCATAGCTGAAAAACCTCATGAATTAACAGTAGCTTATATTTTGAATTCTTTCCAGTCAATATGTAAATCATCACACCAGCTTAGCTCTTTGAAAAAATTGAAGGTCTCTGCCCAGATCTATTCTGTCGCGGCCATGTCTACAAATGTGCCACAGGGCACCGTTATAGAAAGAGACGGGAACCGCGGATATCTCTATTTAGAGAAAAGGGGACGACATTTTTTCGAAGAGCTCAGCTCTTACAAACCATCTAATTCCCTTGATCTGACGAAAGGAATTATGATAATGGTGCATCGTTCGAAAACTCTTCCCTTCCACCCTGTATTTTTCTTGAGGAGGTCACGGCATGGCGAGCGTGAACAAAGTGATTCTCATTGGAAACCTTGGCGCCGACCCCGAACTCAGGTATACGCCTGGGGGCAAAGCGGTAGCCAATTTCAACCTTGCGACCCATGAACAATGGACCGGCAAGGACGGAGAGAAAGGAGAGCGGACCGAGTGGCACAGGATCGTGGCATGGGCGCGATTGGGCGAGATATGTGGAGAGTACCTCCACAAAGGGAGCCAGGTTTATATTGAGGGAAGGTTGCAGACCCGGTCCTGGGAAGATCGCGACGGGAACAAGCGTTATACCACAGAAATCATTGCTCAAACCATGCAGATGTTGGGGGCGCCCAGTAAAGGGGGTCAGGCAACTTCCGCGGAAGAACGCTTTCCAAATGAGGAACCCATAGCCATTCCCGACGATGATATCCCATTCTGAAAAGGGGTGTCATGAAGATGCCACAAGAGAAGAGACTCAAGTCTCCTCCTTCTTCTGACTTTCCTCTTCCTCCGGAGGGGCGATTTCGTCGGGTTTTTCGTTCGTCGCCTTTTTGAAGTTCTTGATACCCTTTCCTATGCCACTTCCTATTTCAGGAAGTTTCCCGGCACCGAAAATAATCAGAATAATGATCAGGATAATAATGAGCTCGGGCATGCCTATACCGAACATTTAAGACCTCCGCCGTTTATGAGTCACGGTTGATTTCGTCCAGCAACACCTTGAACTCAGGTGAAGCGATGAAGGCGGTAATCGCTTTCCGATAATTGAGCCAAGCAGACCAGATGTTCAGCCACTCTTGGTTGTGCCAAAAGAGCTCGGGGTTTTTTTCGCCTCTCGAGATAGCCACAAATTCCTCAAATTCCGCACCGCAGTCTTTGCACATGGTGAGACCGAGGGTTCTTGAACGGGAATGCTCTAAGGCGTCCTCTCTTTCCGCCTGTCTTCCGCACATGGCACATCTGAAATGGCATGAGGAGCACTGAACGATCTTCTGAACGGCCTCGACCCTTCCGCGGTACCCTTCCAGACGTTCCTTTTGCCTTTTTCTCTCAATGCGCTGCTTCATATCAACGATTTTTTTCATCGTTTCTCACCTAAGAAGTGTCAAGAATATGTGCCCGTCCCCTGGGTCCCTCATGAAATGCAACGGTTTGGGAAGTGATGGTGGAGGAGATTCAAGTCTAGGGGGCAGATGAAAACTGAGAACAATACCCTGTTATCACATCTCGATTCTAGCAGTGGCCATGCTCCAAGTCAAGCAAGGGCTTCTCAGGGCCCTGCCATGACCTCCGCGGCCGTCTCGCCGAATTTCCCGAGATTGCGAACCACCGTGATTCCCACCGATTCGAGCGCCGTGATTTTGTCCTCAGCCTTCCCTTTTCCTCCTGATATGATAGCGCCGGCATGGCCCATGCGCTTGCCGGGAGGAGCGGTTTGACCTGCAATGAAAGCGATGACCGGCTTATCAAATTCGTTTTTGACGTACTCTGCGGCTTCTTCCTCAGCAGTGCCACCAATTTCACCGATAATGACCGCGCCCGCTGTGTCGGAATCTTCCTTGAACCTCTTGAGATGGTCCACAAAGGTGGTCCCGATAATGGCATCTCCCCCGATGCCGATGCAGGTGGATTGGCCAAGTCCCGCTCTGGTCAATTGGTCCACCACCTCATAGGTGAGAGTGCCGCTCCTGGAGATGACGCCGACATTTCCGGGCTTGTGGATATGGCCGGGCATGATGCCGACCTTGGTTTTCCCTGGAGAGATGATGCCCGGGCAGTTCGGTCCTATGAGCACGCTCTGCCCGTCTTCGAGAAAACGCGCCACTTTCAGCATATCCAGAGCGGGGATTCCCTCTGTGATGCAGACAATAACGCCTAAGCCTTCAGAAGCGCTTTCCATAATGGCGTCGGCAGCAAAGAGGGGCGGCACAAAAATGCAAGACGCATTTACAGCCTCATATTTGACGGCCTCGTGGACCGAATTAAAGACAGGCACCCCTTCGACTTTTTGGCCTTTTTTTCCAGGCGTCATGCCCGCTGCCACCACGGTTCCATAGGCCAACATCTGCTTGGTGTGAAAGGTCCCCTCTTTTCCCGTTATCCCTTGAACCACCACGCGGGTCTTTTCATCGACAAGGATACTCATAACCCAGCCTCATGATTGGCCATTGGTCATTGGCCATTTGTCATTTGTTTGCCCCGTGGAATGCGCTTTGCTTGATTCCACCAATGCTCCTCATTCCCCGTCAGTACTTTCCTTGTTTCTAGCTTCAAGCGTTTCCGCCATTCCAATGGGGTCATTTGACATTCGTCATTGGTCACTTGTCGAGCGCAAACGTCTCGGAATTCCCAGCTCAACTTTAGGCACTCTAGTAAGGAGTTGCACAAATAACCGTGTCGTTTCGAGGGAATGAAGTGACTGAGAAATCTCTGATAACACTACATAAGATTTCTCTCTTCGGTCGAAATGACATATCGCGAACTTCTGCAACGAAGTACCAGCTTACTTTAGACACTTTAGGCACTTCTTTATGATACTTGTTGTGTGACCATGGCCGCCGCTTCTGCCATGGTCCGGGCGACCAGGAACTCGAGGTTAGAATTTTCGAGGATGCTCCGGCCTTCCTCAACGTTGGTCCCCTCCAGTCTCACAATGAGGGGGACCTTGATATCCGTCTTCTCCGCAGCCGCAAGGACGCCTCTTGCCAGCACATCGCACCTGAGAATGCCGCCAAAGATGTTTATGAGAATGGCTTTAACGTTCTTATCCTCCAGAATGATTTCAAAACCTCGGGCAACCATCTCTTCACTGGCCCCGCCACCCACATCCAGGAAATTGGCCGGTTCTGCTCCGGCCAACTTGATCACGTCCATGGTGGCCATTGCCAGCCCTGCACCATTGACCATGGCGCCGATATTGCCGTTGAGGCGAATGTAGTTGAGATTATACTGTTCCGCTTTGGCGTCGAGAGGATCCTTTTCCCTCGGATCGTCGAGCGCTTTCATGTCCTTTTGCCTGATGAGGCCGTTGTCATCAATATTTATCTTGGCGTCTATGGCCGCCGCTTTTGCCTGTTTTGTGATGACCAGAGGGTTGATTTCTGCAAGGGAACAGTCGAGGGTCATGAAGACCTTGTACAAGCGACCCATGATGGCCGTCAGCTCCTTGATCGTTTCGGGTGCTGGCAAGGGATCAAGACTGTAAGCGAGGGTTCTGGCCAGATAGGGCATCCAACCGACGCCGGGATCCACAAACTCCTTGAGCACCAACTCCGGCGTTCTCGCCGCCACTTCCTCGATCTCCATGCCGCCCTCCTGACTGAAGATCATGACCGGCCTGGCCCGCGACCGATCGATCACCATGGCGAGGTAGAGTTCCCGATCGATCTCGACACCATCCTCAATGAGAACCTGGTGTACCTTGCGACCCTCAGGACCTGTCTGGGGGGTGATTAGGGGATTCTTGAGAATGCTTTCAGTGGCCGCTTTCAGGTCATCCAGGGCGTGAACCAGTTTGACACCGCCCCCTTTTCCTCGGCCACCTGCATGAACCTGTGCTTTGACCACCCAGGGTGGACCGCTCAAATTTTCAGCTGCTTTCAGGGCCTCATCGGCCGACGTCACTACCCGGCCCTCGGGCACGGGAATCTCAAACTTCCTGAATATGTCCTTGGCCTGATATTCGTGCAGTTTCATAGCCTTATCCCCTGCTGCGTGGTCTTTCAGTCAGAGGAACCTTATTGCCTTTTCCGGGCTAATTGTCAAGCTCTTAGAAAACCGGGAGAAGGAGTACGAACTCATTCACTCCCTTGTCACTCCTTTGAGCCCCCTCACACACCCCTCTCGCCTCGCCCGTCCGCCTCTCTCGCTCGGCTGGAGGGCATGCCCGCCATCGCGAGCCGCTCAGGCAACGCGGGCGGGGATGAGGGGGAGCGGATGTCACTTACTCAACTGCGTTTCTACTTGATGATTGAATTTCACGTAAATACGTGATAATCTTATTTTCAATAATAAAACAAATGAGGTGGGGCCTATGGAAAGACAGAATGTAACGCTTTCTTTGCCCAAGGCGTTATTGAAGAAGGCCAAGGTCATTGCTGCAAGCAAGAACAAGTCTCTGAGCGAATTTCTGAGAGAATCCTTAGAGGAGAGGGTCAGGGACGCAAATGGTTACAAAAAGGCCAAAGAACGGCAGGTGAGGTTGCTCAAGGAAGGTTTCGACTTGGGGACAAAAGGCCGTATCCAAGTAACGAGGGATGAGCTCCATGCCAGAAGATAAGATATTTCTGGATACGAATATCATTATTTATGCCTATGATAGAAGTGCGGGCAAAAAACACAGCCGCGCTAGAGATATTCTGCTGGATTTATGGGACTCCGGACTCGGGGTTATTAGTACGCAGGTCCTCCAGGAGTTCTTCGTCAATGTAACCCAGAAAATACCTAATCCATTAGACAAGGGAACAGCACGCGATATCGTTAGCGGCCTCCTTAAATGGGATATTGTGGTCAATGACGGGGAAACGATCTTAGAGGGAATAGATATACACCTTCGGTACAACTATTCTTTCTGGGATTCCCTGATTATTGGGGCGGCTCTGAGAAGTGAAGCCTCAATTTTGTTTTCCGAGGATCTCGCTGATGGACAGGTAATTCAGGGGGTGAGAATTACAAATCCTTTCATCTCCCCGTGAGAAAAGAAGGCCGCACAGGAATATATCGATCTTTTGATGTCTTTCTCTCGAAATTACTTCAGGCGCAGTGCGAACGGAACGGCAGGTCATTTCCCAAAGATGGATCAGGGGTTGTAGAAAAGCTGCCGGTTGCAGTAGCACTCTTTGAAATTGAGTCGATTTTACGACTCTGTGACGATAAGCTAACTGGACATAAATTCAGGTGTGACGGTCTTCGGTCTTTCTTCAGCACCTTTCTATGTGAGCTCATGACCACTCATATCCGGGCGCATGACGTGGACGTGTCCGAACTAGGGTTGGAAACGGAAGATGAAGAGGCTTACGGAGGCGAGCATGGCAAAAAAGCCGGTGCACTATCATGAAGGCGATTTCCCGCCCAAGCGGATCGATTGGGAACGGCTGATCCCCTTGATCGGCCCGGCAAATGCGGCCCTGGCCCGCTACGACGGGACCTTGGCTACGTTGCCCAATGCGGCCGTTCTGCTTTCGCCCCTGATGACCCAGGAAGCCGTGCTGTCCTCCCGCATCGAAGGCACCCAGGCGACCATGGGAGAAGTGCTGGAATTCGAAGCCGGCATCGTCCCTGATTCGCCACAAACGGAAAAGACAGCGGATATCCACGAAGTATTGAACTACCTCAGGGCCATGGGGCGTGGCGTGGAACTGCTCAAGGAGTTGCCCTTGTGCCAGCGAGTAATCAAGGATGCGCATCGCGTGCTGATGGAAGGTGCGCGGGGTCAGGGCAAGGCGCCCGGTGAGTATCGAAAGATCCCCAACTGGATCGGACCGCCGGGAACCCCGATAGAAAAGGCAACGTACGTCCCCATATCCAGTGAGAAACTGCCCACAGCCATGGATCGCTGGGAGCGCTTCATACACGAAAACGCTCCGGAGAAGCTGGTACAGCTTGCTATGCTTCATGCGGAATTCGAGGCCCTGCATCCCTTTCTGGATGGAAACGGGAGACTGGGGCGGATGTTTGTACCGCTTTTTCTTTACACCGTCAAAGCCCTTCAAAGCCCCATGTTTTACATCAGTGCCTATCTTGAGGCCAGGCGGGATGTATATTATGAGCAGCTTCTGGCGGTCTCACGGGACGGCGACTGGACGGGTTGGTGTGTTTTCTTTTTGGAGGCCTTGACCGAGCAGGCCAGGGAGAATCATCAAAAGGCCAATGAAATCTTGAACCTTTACGAGGCTGAAAAAAACCGAATCGTTGAACTGACACACTCGCAATACGCGATTAAGGCATTGGACTTTATTTTTGTGCGTCCGATTTTTCCAGCTTCTGCATTTGCAAGCGAATCCGATATTCCCAGAGCCACAGCCAACCGCATCTTGAAAATCTTGAGCGATAATGGACTGTTTCGTGTCCTGAGACCGGCAGCAGGGCGAAAATCTTCAGTTTTTGCCTTTCGTGAGTTGCTAAACATCGCTGAAGGAAGAGAGGTTTTCTAATTTTATTGATGAGCCACAAAGATATTTGTGGCTCATAATATTTAATTTGTGAGACGCAATGCCGCTTATGTCTCACGGGTGAGCCGCAACGCGATTTGGGGATAACAGAATGCAGTTTCCTTATCATCAAAAGAGCTTTTGGTCAGTCTGTGCCCAACAAACAGGGACAATAAGTGGTGTTATGGGGTTTAAATGGTGTAATAGCATAGGAGTTATTACCCCATTAAAGGGACAAAACCGGAACGCTCATCATGCCCAAACCGAGGGAACACAAAACGGTTCAGGCACGGATTCTGGAATATGCCCAGGAGATCGGCTGGACTTTCCTGCCGAGGGCGGAGACCTGGCGGGGCTTTGATCCGGGTGTGGGCTCAACATGGACACAATCGAGACGGTATTGTGGATTTGTGAGGTAGCGCGGAGGAAATGCGACGGCGTTTTTTCTTCCTCCCCTGGCGGGAGAGGCAAGAGCCTGCGGCATTCGCATGGGGGCTGAGGGCCTTTGCAGTCCAGATATATCGGATATGTTGACACTGATTGAACTGCCGGACGGGCTGGTCATACCCAAAAGCATGCTTTCGGATGTTGAAATCGTGTATGAGATGGCCGATGATGAGGAAGCCGAGGAAATCAAAAAGTTCTTAGAAGAGCAAGAGCGTATCAAGGAGCGCGAAGCTTTGGAGAAAAAGGCACGAAGAACAGAGATCAATCGCAAAATCGCCGAAGAGAAAAAAAGGAAAAAGCAGGAAAAACAGCTCGTTCTTTTTGATGAGTTTTGATCATCTCCAAGATTTCTCCCCCGTTTCCAGGGGGGTCGAAAAGACAGAAGAGGGCAGAAAGAGCAATTGATTGGCAGGTTCTCTGTCAAGCGTTGAGGTATTTCTTAAGATACCTGGCCGTATGAGACCCATTGGGATGGGCAAGGATTTCAAGCGGGGAACCGGCCGCCACCACCCGTCCTCCCCCTTCTCCCCCTTCAGGACCCAAGTCGATGATGTAATCCGCCTCTTTGATCAACTCCATGTTGTGTTCGATGACAGCCACGGTGTTTCCCTGATCCACGAGGGCCTGAATCACTTCCGTGAGGCGCTTGACATCAGCAATGTGCAGTCCCGTGGTGGGCTCATCCAGTATGTAAAAGGTGCGTCCCCGGGAGGGTTTGGCCAGTTCTTCGGCCAGCTTGATGCGTTGGGCCTCCCCACCCGAGAGGGTCGGGCTGGGCTGTCCGAGACGGAGGTATCCCAGGCCGATCTTGCTGACCACTTCAGCCCCACGGCGTATGGGAGGGATGGCCGAGAAAAAGGTCGCCGCTTCTTCGAAAGTAAATTCAAGGATTTCGGATATATTCCTGCCTTTGTACGTCACATCGAGCGTTTCCTGGTTGAAGCGCCGCCCATCGCAGCTCTCGCAGTGAACGTAGACGTCGGGAAGAAAACTCATAACCACCTTGATGGAGCCGTGCCCTTTACAAGCCTCACATCGACCGCCGGAAAGATTGAAGGAAAAACGCCCCGGTTTGTAACCCCTGGCGCGCGCCTTAGGCGTACCGGCAAGGAGTCTCCGAATGTCATTCAGGAAACCAACATACGAGGCGGGCACTGATCGGGGTGTGCGTCCTATGGGGCTGTGATCAACTTCAAGTACCCGGTCCAGGGCTTCCCATCCCTCAATTTTTTTGCAGGCGCCGGCTTCATCGTGGCGCCTGAAAAGCCGGTTTCGCAAGCCTTTGTAGAGAGTCTCCTTCAGGAGTGTGGACTTGCCGGATCCCGAGACGCCCGTGATGCAGGTCAGGGTGCCCAAGGGGAAACTTGCAGTCAGGTTTTTCAGATTGTGCTCCACTGCTCCGCGGACCCGCAGGCTCGGCTGCGACTTGTGAGGTCGGAGACGAGAGGTCAGCAGGTGGGGGTGACCGTTGAAATAGGCGCCGGTCACGGATTCCGGAACTTTTTTGAGATCGGTTAGCCTTCCGGATGCAACCAAGCGCCCTCCGTCTGCGCCTGCGCCCGGTCCGAGATCAATAATGTGGTCGGCTTCACGGATGGTTTCCTCGTCATGCTCCACCACCAGGACGGAATTGCCGCGATCTTTCAGCTCCCGGAGTGCATCCAACAAGAGGCGGTTGTCCCTTGGGTGAAGTCCTATGGTGGGCTCATCCAGGATGTAACACACGCCGGTCAAGTTGGACCCAAGCTGGGCGGCGAGGCGAATCCGCTGGGCTTCACCGCCGGAGAGGGTATCCCCGCTTCGACTGAGAGAAAGGTAGGAAAGGCCGAGGTGATTCAGGAAGGCAAGGCGCACAAGGATCTCGGCCATGATCGGGTCGGCGATCGGGTTCTCATGGGGCTCAAAAGAGAAAGCTCTGAGTATGTCATAAAGACGATGCGCCGGTCGTTGAACGAGGTCCCAAATAGAGTAGCCCTGCACTTTCACAGCGAGCGGCTGAGGCTTCAGGCGACTGCCTCTGCATTTGGGGCAGATCTTGGACTTTCGATCATCGGATCCTCCCAAACGACCCAGGCCGTCGCATCTGGGACACGCCCCCTGTTTGCTGTTGAAAGAGAAAAGGCGAGGATCTAGGGCCTGCAAGCCAATACCACAGACCGGACAAATCCCTTTAAGGCTGAAGACTTCCTCCCCAGCCTCGCTGTCTGTGACGATGAGATTACCGGCCCCTTCCTCAAGGGCTTTGTGGACTATCGCCTCGAGACCTTTGGAGGGGAATTTTCCTACGACGAGCTCGATAGTGTGTTCATGGTATCGGCTCAGAGACATGTTCTCCTTAAGGGAGGTCAAGGTGCCGTCGATACGCGCTTTCCTGTAACCCTTGCGATAGGCTTTCGCCAACAAGTCTTTGTGAAAGCCTTTACGACCGGCTATTTTGGGTGCGAGGACGAAGGCTTTTTGTTCACGGTAGCGCACCTGAATCTGATCCACGATTTTATCGGGGCTTTGGGCCGTTAGTTTTCGGCCACATCCCAGACAATGCTGGGAGCCCAGCTTAGTGTAGAGTAACCGGAGGAAATGATAGATTTCCGTCAAAGTGGCCACTGTGGAGCGCGGGCTTGCGTGGCTGATGCGCTGCTGAATGGCGACAGTGGGTGAGAGCCCGGAGATGGCATCCACCTCAGGCCTTTCAAGAACCCGAACATACTGGCGGACATAGGGTGCGAGACTCTCCAGATAACGTCTCTGGCCTTCAGCAAAGAGAATGTCGAAGATCAGTGTGGATTTGCCTGATCCGGATACGCCTGTCACGACCACCAGTTGCTGCCTCGGCACGGAAAGGTTCAGATTCTTGAGGTTGTGTTCCCTGGCGCCAGTGACGGCAATCGCCGCGGCCGCTTCGGGAGAAGGTGCGGGAATGGGGCCTGTTGAAGGCGCGATCTGCTTCAGCCGTCCCGGCCGGGAAAGATAGGCTTTCAAGAACCGACCCGTGTGGGATTTGTCTTCTTCTGCCACCTTTTCAGGCGGGCCGGCAGCAACAATGTGTCCTCCATCATCCCCGCCCTCCGGACCCAAGTCAACGACCCAATCCGCTGCTTTGACCACATCCATGTTGTGCTCAATGACCAATGCGGTGTTTCCCTGGTCCACAAGCTTCTGTAGCGAGGATAGAAGTCTTCTCACATCTTCAAAATGCAGCCCGGTGGTGGGCTCATCAAAAATGAAAAGGCGGGAGCGGCCCTGATCGGTTTTGAGATACTGGGAAAGCTTCAATCGCTGCGCCTCACCGCCTGATAAGGTGTTTATGGGTTGACCGAGTCGCATATAGCCGAGACCCACATCAGCGAGAGGTGTAAGGGCGTCTCTCACCTTGGGCTGATCTCCAAAAAAACGCATGGCCTGATCCACGGTCATGGAGAGGATATCGTCTATGTTTTTTCCTCGGTAGCGAACATCCAAGATCTCCTTCTTGAACCGTTGTCCACCACAGTCCGGACACGTGATGAAAACATCGGAAAGGAACTGCATCTCTACCTTTTCATACCCTGCCCCTTGACAAGTCTCGCATCGCCCCCCAGCCACGTTGAAAGAGAAATGGCGGGTCTGGAGATTCCGGGCTCGGGCTTCGTCGGTGCCGGCCAAAAGACGGCGGACGGGGTCCATGGCCCGGATGAAGGTTAGGGGGTTGGATCTCGGCGTTCGCCCGATGGGTCTTTGGTCCACAAGGATGACGTCATCAATATAATCGGCGCCTTTAATGGCGGCGTGCTTTCCAGGGCGACCCTGAGGGTCCCCTTTGATGCGTTTAATGCCTTTGTAAAGAATCTCTTCAGCCAGGGTGGATTTGCCCGAACCGGACACACCGCTGAGACAAACGAAGAGCCCGAGGGGCACTCTAAAGTCGGTTTTTTTGAGGTTGTTCTCCGTGGCTTTCTTTACAACAAGCCATTGCTTCTTCTTGGGTTTTCGCCGAGTCGCAGGAACCGGTATGGTACGCTTGCCTTTGAGGTACTCTCCAGTCAGTGAATCGCCCACCTTTGCGGTGGGGCCGAAATACATGACGTTTCCTCCCTCCTCACCGGCCCCCGGCCCCAGATCCAGCATGAAATCGCTTTGGCTGATGATCTCAGGGTCATGCTCAACCACAACAACCGTGTTCTGCAGACCTCTCAGCCCTTTCAGGATGCGGATGAGACGGTGGTTGTCTCTTGGATGAAGACCGATACTCGGCTCATCGAGAATGTAGAGGGTGTTGACCAGGGAAGAGCCTAAGGCAGAGGTGAGGGCGACCCGCTGGACCTCACCGCCGGAAAGGGTCCGAGATTGGCGATCCAGGGTGAGATAACCCAGACCCACTTCTCCAAGGTACCGAAGCCGGCTCCGCACCTCATCGAGGACGAGAAGGCTGGCTTTGTCCTCAGGAGAGACAGCAAGGTTCTCGAAAAACCCAGCTGCCTCAGAAACGCTCAGGGCATAGATTTGCCCGATGGTGAGATCCCCCAAGCGATAGAGAAGAGCCTCTTTTCTGAATCGCGTGCCCCGGCAATCGGGGCAGGTAAACGTGCTTCGGTAGCGGGAGAGATAGACCCGCACATGCATTTTGTAGGTCTTGCTTTCCAGCCAACTGAAAAAGCCCCGTATCCCGTAATAGGTCCTGTCTCCTTGGATGATCTCCTCCTGTTGCGACTTGGAGAGATCTTGAAAAGGGACCTTCATGGGTATTTTCTTGCGCCTGCAAAAAGCCTTTAAATCATCATATTCCAAACGGTCCTCTTCACGTCCCCCCCAAGGCTTGATGGCCCCCTGTTCAAGAGACAGGGAAGGGTCGGGGATGATGAGATCCAGGTCGATATCAATGGTTCGGCCAAATCCCCGGCATGTCTCGCAAGCACCGATAGGGCTGTTAAAGGAGAAGAGGTTGGGAAGGGGGGATCGATAGGAGATGTTACACTGAGGGCAATCAAGCCTGCTGCTAAAAGCAAGGTGCTGATAGGGTTTGTTTTCTCGTCCCCCTGGGGACGGCGGCTTGATCCAGATATCCAGTCTCCCGCCTCCGAAACGAAAGGCTTGCTCTAAAGAGTCCACAATGCGCTTCCGATCCGAATGCCTCAAGAAGGCCCTGTCCGCAACGACATGGACCTCATGGTTTTCGTCCCCCTGCAACCGTCCTTCAACGGGCCTGATCTCGCCATCCAGGAACAACCGCCCGAATCCCATTCTTCCCAGTTCTTTTTCCCACTGTTCCGCTGTGGCGCCGTTTGCAAAGGACGGAAAGGTGATGACCAGTTCCGATCCTTCGGCGAAAGGGTCTAGGCGACGCCACACATGCTCCGGGCTTTCCGGGACAACGGGTTTGCCGCATCCTTTACAGAAAAGTTGACCCAGCCGGGCATAGAGGAGTTTTACGTAGTCGGTGAGTTCGGTCATCGTGCCCACAGTGGAGCGCGAGGTTCTGACCGGGTCTTTCCGGTCTATGGCAATGGCGGGTGGGATATTCTCAATGCGGTCCACTTGGGGGCGATCCATGCGTTCCATAAACTGGCGCGCATAAGGGGAAAATGTTTCCACATACCGGCGTTGTCCCTCAGCATAGAGCGTATCAAAGGCAAGGGATGATTTACCAGATCCACTCAACCCGGTGACCACGGTGATTCGGTTCAGAGGGATCTCCAAATCGAGGTTTTTCAAGTTATGTTGTCGGGCACCCTCGATGCGGATAACACCAGGGTTCGCCTTGTTTTTGCTCTTTTGGTTCTTCATGGACGTTGCCTTTTTGGAATCGGAGCCTTTTCTGATCCCCACAGCAGGGATTTCTGGATGGGGACTAACGAAAATTAAAACTGAATTACACGTCTCGGAATTTCTACAACTTATTGACAATAATAAAAGCTTTTTGGTGCCTGAATTTCTGCATCACACATGGGATAATAGAATGATGGAATATTGGAATGTTGGTTTTGAAAAGGGAGTGCTCATTTTTTAAACATCCTTTACTTCAATGTCAAAAGGATGTCAAAACGGGTACCAAATAACCCAGTGTACCATCGTCCCAAACCCCAGTATTCCAACACTCCAGTTGTGAGCAAAGCGAACCAAGTTCTAATATAACCACGAAAAAATGGAACCGTGGAAAAGAAAAAAGTGGATCAAGAAAGACAAATCCGTTTATATCAATTCCTGGGTTCCAACCCCTTAGATTTTTTCAAGATTGACTTTTGCTCGAACAGGTGGTTATCAAATGGTCCAACCCCACAAACGCACTTTGCTGAGTGCCATTCGCACCTCCTCGCCCCGGCCCTGTCCCCCACCTGGCAGAGGGAGAGGGAAAGGGTCCGGGGGGCCTCAATGGCGTGTCACGGGAATTAACGCGTTTCTATTTTTAGAGAAAAAGGAGCTTTTTGAGCATGGTCAAGAAGCTACTTGAAACGGGTGCCATTTTCTTCGTATGCGCTGCATGGGCTTTGCCTTTTGCGAGTTGTGAAAAAGAAAAAATGGAACCGCGAAAAGAAGCAACGCCTGTGCCGGTGATCCTGGGCGAGGCTTCTGCGAGGACGGTGGAACATGTTTTCAACCAGGTCGGAACCTTTCAGGCGAGCAGAGAGGTCACGCTTAGATCAGAAATTGACGCTAAGGTGGTGAACATCCTATTCCAGGAAGGTAAAAATGTGGAGAAAGGGGATGTTCTCATCCGGTTGGATGCGGCCAAGATTCAGGCGGGCATAAGAAGCATAGAAGCCGGGATTCTACAGCTCAAAGTCCGGCTCGAGAACAAGGTCGTGACGCTCGAACGAAACCTGCAACTCCTGAAACAGGAAGCGGTCTCCCGGCAGCACTTCGACAACCTGGAGAGCGAAATCAAGGAAATCCAAGCACAGATCAGCGCGTCGGAGGCGGAGCTTGCACGACAAAAGGAACTCCTGTCCTACACGGTCATCAGGGCGCCATTCAGGGGAACCGCTGGGGCAAAGCGCCTTTCCGAAGGCCACTACTGCAAGGTCGGAGATCCTGTGGTGACCATTCTGACCCTGGATCCTCTTGAGATCTGCTTCCCGGCTCCAGAGAAACTTAAATCCAATCTTTTTATAGGCCAGGACGTTCATCTCTCTGTTGACGCCTTTCCGGCGCGGATATTCAAAGGGAAGATTTTCTTTATTTCCCCGCAAGTCAGCACGGACACGCGGTGCTTTCAGGTAAAGGCAGGGGTGGCAAACGAGGATCACTCTCTAAACCCCGGCATGTTTGCTCGAGCCAAAGTGATCACGGAGGTTCGTGAAAACGCATTGACGGTCCCCTGGGAGAGTGTGATTCAGACGGAGGCGGAGAGTTATGTCTACGCCGTAGACGGAGAGGTGGCCCGAAAGGTCCAGGTGCGGCTCGGCCAAGTGACAAGTGAGTGGGCTGAGGTCGTGAATTCGGGTCTTTCCGTGGGTTCAAAGGTCATTCTCGAAGGCAAATATGCCGTGAAGGACGGCATGAAGGTGACCTTTGCGCAAAACACCGAACCAGGCAAGGAAATCGCCCGGTAAGGCTTCAAGCAGGAGATACCGATGTTCCTTTCGGATTTTTCCATCAGACGGCCTGTGGCAGCGACCGTTATGATTATCTCCCTTGTGGTCTTTGGTATCATCGGGTTGAACAGGGTCGGCATTTCTTTGTTTCCCGATGTGGATTTCCCCATGGTGACCGTGAGCACGGTGTGGCAGAATGCTAGGCCCGAGGAAGTGGACAACGAGATCACCGATGAACTGGAAGATGCTATCAGCACGGTGAGCGAAATCAAGCATATCACGTCCCAGAGTATGCAAGGGAGATCCAGAATAACCATTGATTTCGAATTGACCAAAGACCTGGATGTGGCTGCTCAGGAAGTGCGCGACAAGGTCTCAGCCCGCATCTACAAGCTGCCTCGGGATACAGAAACGCCGGTGATCGACAAGCTGGATATCAACGCTCAGCCCATTATTTGGCTTGCTGTCACAGGCCCTTATGCGATCGAGGAACTGACGAGAATCGCCGATGAACAGATTCGACCCCTCCTTCAGAAAATCCAGGGCGTTGGTGAAGTGCGTGTAGGCGGCGGTCGGGAGAAGGAAGTGCAGATCTGGCTCCATCGCGAGGAATTGGCGGCCTATAACATAGGCGTCGACGAGGTGATCGATGCGGTTCGACAGCAGCACATTGAGATTCCAGGCGGGAAGATTGAGTCGAGCAAGAAGGAATTTCTCATTCGCACTCTGGGAGAATTTGAAACCCCCGAAGCCTTCAACGATTTGATCGTGGCTCATCGGGACGGCGTGCCCATCCGACTCAGGAACCTCGGCTATGCAGAATCAGGCCGGGAGGAGGGGATGGCTGTGGCCAGGTTCACCCATAAAGAAGGAACGGAACGGGGGGTGGGAATGGGGGTATCGCCTCGCTCCGGGGCCAATGAGGTGGCTATTGCCCAGAGAGTGAGAGCCGCACTTTGGGAGATCCAGAGACAGGTTCCCGAAGGCATGATGATCCAGATCACCAACGACAACACCCGGTTTATCGAGGAGTCCATTGCAGAGATCAAATTCCAACTTTTGGCAGGAGCGATCATGGCTGCGCTCGTGATCCTTCTGTTTTTGCAAAACCTTCGAACCACCCTGATCAGCGCCGTCGCCATTCCGACCTCGATCATCGCCACCTTCGCCTGTATCTATTTTATGGGCTACACATTAAACAACATGACCATGCTGGCCCTTGTTACGGCCGTAGGGCTGGTTATTGACGATGCCATCGTGATGGTGGAAAACATCTTCCGGCATCGCTTCAGCATAGGAAAAGGACCCATGCAGGCCGCCTTCGAGGGTTCATCGGAAATCGCCTTTGCCGTTGTGGCGGCCACGGCAGTCCTTGGAGGGGTATTTATCCCGGTGGCTTTCATGGGAGGGATGGTGGGGCGCTTCTTCATGCAGTTTGCCTTGACCATGGCCTTTGCCATTGCCTGCTCGCTTCTGGTGGCTCTCACCGTGATCCCCATGCTCTCCTCCCGCTTCCTGACGCCTGCAAAAGACGACAGCAGGACTTTACACCTCTTCAACTGGATGATGTCCGGCCTCTCCCGCTTATACCGGCGACTTTTGAGCTGGTTCCTTTCTCACAGGGTGTTTGTCCTCTCTATGGCGGTGGTGAGTCTCATTCTGGGCGGGTACCTTTTCACTTTGGTGGGCAAAGAGTTCATCACGGCCGAGGACCAGAGCCTTTTTCTCGTTCGGGTGGAGGCCCCTCTCTCCTACTCTATCGACAAAATGGACGATGTCATGCAGCGTCTGGAGTCAAGGCTCCGGCCTATCCAGGAGATCCAGAGTTTCTTTTCCATTGCCGGCGTGGGGGGAGCGGGAGTTGTGGACTCTAATAAAGGCATTGTTTTTGCCACCATGGTTCCGAAAGAGCTGCGGGTGAGAACCCAGAAGGATGTCCAGTCTCAGGTCCGAGCCATACTCCGGGAGATGCCGGACATAAAGGGCGGGGTCACGGATATCTCGCCCCTCGGAGGCATGGCGCGCAACGAGGACGTCCAGTTGGTGATCCAAGGACCAGACATCAGCGCCATTGATCGGTATTCAAAGGAGATCATGGATCAACTGGTCAAAAGGCATGGGTTCGTGGGCATCACGCGGGATCTGGAGCTCGGGAAGCCGGAGGTGAGAGTGCACATCGATCGAGAAAAAGCCGCGGACGCGGGAGTCAGGGTCCAGGCCATTGCCGCAGCGATAGGGGCACTTCTAGGAGGGCAGGACCTCACGCCGGCCACGTACAAAGAGGGTGGAAAGAGTTACGACATCCGCCTCAGACTTGCTCCGGAGGAACGCCTCCTACCCCAAGACGTGCGGAAGATCTGGGTTCGAGGCAATAACGGCCAGGTCGTGGACATTGGCAATTTTGTACGGCTGGAGACGGGCGTGGGTCCCAATGTGATCAATCGCATGGATCGGCAGCGCTCGGCAACCGTTTACGCCAACCTTGAAGGAAAACTCATGGCCGATGCCATGGAGGAGGTCACGGCCATTGCTGACAAGATCCTGCCCGAAGGATACACGTACAAATTCACGGGAAGGGCCGAGGCGTTTTCTGAGACCATCGGGTATATAGCCTTCGCCTTTATTCTGTCCACCATTCTCACCTATCTGGTTCTCGCAGCCCAGTTCGAGAGTTTCATTCAGCCGTTCTCGATCATGACAGGCTTGCCTCTTTCCTTTATTGGAGCCTTCGGCCTGCTGCTTCTTCTCAACAACACCCTGAACCTTTTTTCCATGATTGCTATGGTTCTTCTGGTGGGGCTGGTCACCAAGAACGGCATCCTCCTTGTAGACTACACGAATCAGCTCCGACGCAAGGGAATGTCCGTCCATGACGCTCTGGTGCAAGCAGGAGCTACGAGGCTGCGACCTATTCTTATGACCGCCGTTTCTACGATCGCAGGCGTCCTACCCGTGGCCTTGGGGATCGGAGTGGGAAGCGAGAGCCGGCAGCCTTTGGCTGTGGCCATTGCCGGAGGGATGATCTCTTCCACGTTTCTCACTCTGGGAGTGGTTCCAGTCATTTACTCTTGCTTGGATCAGGTGGCGCACTGGCGAGTGCTGGGAAAAGTGAAGGAAAAGGTCATGGCCGAGGATGATCAGCGGAACGCAATCAGCACCTCAAATGCCTCACAAAAATAAGACCGGGTCTGCTTTTTCTTGACATGCTGTTTCATTGATTTGTTCTCTTTTGAGAGTCGTTGTCTTTAATTCAACCCGTACATATGGCTGAACAGCATATCGGCCTCGGCGATGTGGGATTTTTGGTCCTTGTCGCCGGAATCTCTGCACCAGGTTACGATTCTTTTTTGGGACCGGAGCCGGTCCATAGGTGTCCGCCACATAAACGGGTACGGCAGTCACACCTACAGCATGATCAATGCAAAGAATGAGCGGTTCTGGGTGAAGTGCCATTTGAAGACACCGCAGGGCCGCAAATGCTGGACCAATGCCGATGGTGCCGAGGTTGTGGGTTGGACCCGCAAGTCCAGTCAGGAAGATCTCCGGCGACCCCAGCCCCGCCAGAAACTTGACACAAATGTCTTCACACCGCGCTTTTTTACATCCGGCTGCGCCTCAGGATGGAAACAAGAAGCCAGAAGCCCATAACGCCGGCAACAACATAGCCGGCAAGACCAATGAGCGGCACGTCATGCCATTTTGGAGGGATATCGGCATGGATGATAAGAGAAGAACCTATGATCAGGGAGGCGATCACAATGGCAAAAGCAAGCCGGTTGCTGGTGCGGTCCAGGGTCGTGAGCAAGGGCTCGAGGCCCTTGTGCTCAAAACCGAGCTGGAGTTTGCCTTGCCTTGCCAATTTCAGCGTCGCCTGAATGTCGCTGGGCATGGTCTTGGCCAGGCGGATCATTTGGACGCCGTATCCGAGGAAGTCTTCAGCAAGTCGGCGAGGGTGCAATCGCTCCTTCTGGACCTGCTCAACAAAGGGGGTCGCCCTTTCGATGATGTCGAAATCCGGGTCCAGTCCCCGACCGAGGCTCTCTATTGCGTTGAAGACTTTGATGAGAAGCAAAACGTCCAGCGGTAGGCGGAGGCGGTGCTTGGATGCCATGTCAAAGAGTTGTTGAATGAGTTTCCCAAACTCCAATTCTTTGAGAGGTCTATAAAAGTGCCTGTCCACGAACTCGGAAACATCCCGCTCGAGGCTGTGCCGATCCGGCTCCGTGTCCCAGGAGGTGATCGTTAAAAGGGCCTCCGCCACAGCTGAGGCCTCCCGTTCCGCCAGCCCCATCAACAGGTCGGCAAGGTTCTCCCGGCTTTCACGATCCAGGCGGCCCATCATGCCCATGTCAAGAAAGCAGATCACGTTTTGCGGCATGATGAGGAGGTTTCCTGGATGGGGATCGGCATGAAAGTAGCCGTGAATGAATATCTGTTTTAGGATCAGATCGCCGCCGCGATGGGCGATCTCAACCAGGTCATAGCCACGGCTTCGGAGGATGTCCAGTGAAGACGATTTGATGCCATGGACGTGCTCCATGGTGAGCAACTTTGCTGTGGTGGCTTCCCGGAATACCTTTGGAACATAAAGGTCGGGGTCATCGAGAAACAGGCTGGCGAAGTGCTCCATGTTGGCCGCCTCAACCGTGTAGTCCAACTCCCTTTCCATGATATGGCCGAATTCTTCCACGATTTTGGTCGGCCGATGGAATTCCCAGCCTTCAAGGTGCTTCTCCATCAATGTGGCAAGATGAAAAAGAATTTCGAGGTCCACTTCTACGGTTCGTCTTATCCCAGGGCGTTGGACCTTGACCGCCACCGCCTCACCGTCAGCGAGGTGGGCAAGGTGGACTTGGCCGATGGATGCGGCGGCCAACGGTTCCTTTTCTACATCTCGGAACACCTCGTTTTGGGCGCCCTTGAGTTCCGCGGCGAGGACTTTTTCCACTTTTTCATAAGGAACGGGGGGGACATCGTCTTGCAGTTTGGTCAGTTCACGGATGAAATCATCCGGCAGCAAATCCGCCCGCGCACTGAGTACCTGCCCCAACTTGATAAATGTGGGTCCCAGTTCTTCAAGGGCCATTCGCAGACGCTCCGGTCTTTTGAGGGTCTCCAGCCTCTCCCGGTCCTTGCCCGAGAAAACGCGCCGGCCCAGGTCCAGGTACTGTTCGATTTTGAGACTGCTAATCAGGTCACCAAAACCGAACTTGAATAAGACGCTCAGGATCTCTGCGTACCGCTCCATATGGCGATAGGTTCGGCCAATGGTGCCTATCTTGCGAATGATCATGGGAACCCCCTTTTAAACCTGAAGAGCGTGACGGAAATCCTCAATAAGATCTTCCGTCGATTCTATGCCAACGGATAAGCGGATCAAACTGTCGGAGATACCCAGGCGTTGCCGCTCTTCGGGTGCCATGCCGGAGTGAGATGTCGTTGCAGGGCGGGTGACCAGGGTTTCAATGCCCCCTAGGCTGGGGGCAATGATGGGCAGGGTGGTCCCTTGCATAAAACGCTCCGCTGCTTCCACACCGCCTTGCAGTTCAAAACTGAGCATCCCGCTGAAACCCTCAAAAAGATCTCGGGCCCTCCAGTGGGCAGGATGGCTTTCCAGTCCCGGGTAGTTGACCTTTGCAACCGCCGGGTGAGCTTCCAGAAATCGCGCTATCTCGAGGGCGCTCTCGTTCTGATGCCGCATGCGCACGGCAAGGGTTTTCATGCCGCGGTGAAGCAGAAAGCAGGCATGTGGGTCCAAGGACCCGCCCAAGTGATTGAGTTTGTGGGTGATTTTTTCGATCAGATCTCCCCGGCCAATGACAGCCCCAGCCACGATGTCGGAGTGGCCGTTGAGGTACTTGGTGCAGCTATGGAGCGAAAGATCAAAGCCCAGTTCAGGGGGCCTGAAGTTGATTGGGCTTGCAAAGGTGTTGTCTATGATGGAAACGAGGCCGTTGGCCTTTGCAAATTCAACGACCGCTTTAAGATCGGCCACCTGGAGAAGAGGGTTGGTAACGGTCTCCACATAGAATGCTTTTGTATTCGGTTTCAACTGATCTTTCCAGGAGCCCGGCTCATCCCCGTCGACAAAATCATAGGATATGCCAAGGCCTGGTAAATCCCTGGTGATAAAATCATGGGTCCCGCCATAAAGACAGTCCTGGGCGAGCAGGTGGTCGCCGGATCCGAGTAAGGTTAAGAGGGTTGCTGAGATTGCCGCCATACCACTGGCGGTGACAAGAGCGTCCTCGGCGTTTTCTAGAGCGGCCATCTTCTGATGAAGGGCTACATGGTTTGGCGTATTGTTCAAACGGATATACCTGAGGTCGTGATAGCTGCTTTGCCCCTTGTATTCGAACGTGGAGGATTGGAAGATGGGCATGCTCACAGCGCCACCGATAAGGGGGATCGGTTCACCTGCATGGATCAGTTTGGTGTCGATGCCTTTGTATTGTTTTTCCATGGTCACTTTCTCCTGGGTCTTTTATTTAATCATAGAAAACCTGGTCCTCTGCGCAGGGTCAAAAACAGCGGCTTTGTCCATAAAGATAGTGAGCTGTTTTGGAGTATTGGAGTCACGAGATTTGCGATTTTCGATTGACGATTTCAGATTGAGTCTAGGCTGCAACCATTCGTCAATCTGCAATCGAAAATCGACAATGGATGACGCTCCACTACTCCAGTACTCCATTCTCCTATTCGGCCGGTTTCCGACAGACGATCTGCGCTACGGCCCTCTTGGGACGATCCATGATGCCTTCAAAATGGTGAATAATGGACCACCCCGCAAACCAGCGCACCAACTCCCCGTGCTTGAGCAGGAAATGTGGGTTGTGGGGTTTTCCGAACTGAGGCTGGTCTACAGTATATGTTTCGTAAAACAGAATTCCCTGCCTTTTCAGAGCCTTTCCGATGCACGGCATTAAGGGCCGGTGGAGATAACGAAAAACAAGGATGCCGCCGTAGAAGTCCTCTTGTAAAGGATTGCCCCCATTTTTCTCCAGGTCCACGTGCCAGAACTGGACATTCACCCCTTTCTTTTCAGCCCTTGTCTTGGCTTCCTTCAGAGCTGTGGCGGAAACATCACCCAGTATGACCGGTACCCCCCTCGTGGCCAGGAATATCCCGTTGTGTCCATCCCCGCAGGCGAGATCCAGGACCGGTCCCTTGAGCGGTTCTTCTGTTAAAATGCTTATGTGGTCAAGGAGCAAGGCATCAGGATAGAACGCCTTTTTATCATGATCGTCCATAGGACTCTCTCGTATCGTGTCCTAGATGTTCTTTTATCATTCTGAAGGGGCGGATTTTCAGAAACCCCTATTCATGGGGCCGTTGGGGGGTGGTCTCCAAAATACCATCATGGAACCATGAATCTCATGTAGGAGAGGGGTTTATCCCCTCCCGCGGGCGGGCTTCCCCCTTCACCAACCGCCGCCGCTAAAGCTATGGCGGTCAAGAGCCTTCGGCGCGACAAGGGACGACCACCCCCCAACGGCCCCTTTCGAGAAGGAAGCATCTCATCTGAATGAGAACTTTTTCAAGGTGTTTCTGGGACACGATACTAAATGTCTTTCCCAATGGAAAACGCTTTGCCCAGAAAATCACCGATGCCGTAATACTCCTGGCTTTGCGGTGCGAATACGATGGGCCTTATGCTTCGAATGTCGGGAAGACCCCCATCTCCGAGGGCGGCCTCTTCCACTTTGATGTCCATGATCTCCCCGACAAACTGGGTGTGCAGCCCTATTTCAAAGGTGTGAAGCAGTCTGCACTCCAGAACAAAGGGAAATTCCGCCACGTAAGGCGCATCTACAAGGTCACTTCTGACCGGAGTGAGTCCGGTTCTTGAGAACTTGTCCACCTTTCTCCCTGAGACGATGCCGAAGTAATCCGCTTCCTTGGCCTGGTCTTCTGAGGGAATGCTGATGGTGAATGCGCTTCGTTCCACAATATTGCCATAGGAGTAAGTGGCCTTCCTCAAGGAAATGGCGACACAAGGTGGGCTGGAGCAGCAGATTCCGCCCCACGCAGCGGTCATGACATTGGGGCGGCCGTCCTTGTCATAAGTCCCTACCACAAAAACAGGCGTGGGATAGACGAGCGTCTGAGCACCAATGGATTTTTTCATGGATTTTCTCCGTCCAAGTGGATTTTTGATCAACCTTTCATTTCGTCAGCAACAAGGCGGATGATATGCACAGCTTCCTCCACCTGAGCCCGGGAGACATCCAGATGGGTCACAGCACGGGCCCAGGTGCCTCCCAGGATGGAGACCCGAACCCCGTGGTCCATTAATCGGGCATTGAAGGCCTCGGCCGTTGTGCCCAAACCCGAAACATCAAAAAAGATCAGGTTGGTTTCAACGGGCTCGACTGTGATGCCTTCGATCTCAGCCAATCCGCGGAACAAAATTTGTGCATTTTCGTGGTCTTCCGCCAACCGCTCAATGTGGTGATTCAGTGCGTAGACCGCACCGGCCGCTATAATCCCTGCCTGACGCATGGCCCCGCCAAACTGGTGTTTCCACCGCCAGGCCTCTTCGATAAAGGCTTTTGACCCGGCGAGAGCTGCCCCTACAGGGGCGCCCAATCCTTTGCTGAAAGCGATCCAGAGGGAGTCAAAGGGTGCCGCATAAGCCTTTGCAGGGATGCCCGTTGCCGCGGAAGCATTGAGAAGGCGCGCGCCGTCCATGTGACAGGCCAAGTTGTGCTCTCGAGCCACGGCGCAGATGTCTTGAATGGTATCGAGAGGCCAGATGGAGCCACCGCCCAGGTTGGATGTCTGTTCAATAAGGGCCACCCGGGACCGAGGGAAGTGTATGCTCGCGGGGCGAACAGCGGCTCTAAGCTGTCCTGGGGAAAAGATACCGCGCCTACCTTGAATGGGATAGATGGAGGCCCCACTAAGCGCAGCCGGTCCGCCTGTTTCGTAGTGCCGCGGATGGGCTGTTTCATCCATAATGATTTCATCGCCGGGCCGGCAATGGACACGGAAGGCAATCTGATTGCACATGGTGCCCGAAGGCAGGAACACGGCATCCTCCGTGCCCAGAAGATCACAGACCATTTCCACAAGCTTGTTTACGGTGGGATCTTCCTTTTGCTGCTCGTCCCCGACCTCCGCCATGCTCATAAATTTCCTCATCTCCGATGTGGGTTTTGTGATGGTGTCACTGTAAAGATCAATGCGAATCTCGTTCATAACGCCTCACCTGCCTCCTATATGCTTTAAATCTAGCGAAGCTTCACCTCAAACCGATCCATCCTCCGTAGCAGTCCACTGCGGAGGACCGGCGAGCCTTTTGCCAGGGATGGCCAGTCCCCTCAAGGCGATATCTATAGGCTTCCCCGGAGGCGGACTGATCTTTGAGGGTTTGAGAGATCTTCGACTTCGTCGGAACGAGAAATTCTGCTAAGGCTTTCGTGGCGCAAACCCTCAAAGATCAGCCCGCTGCAATCTTCGGTGAAATTCCTTTGAGATATCGCCTTTCGGGGAAAGGCCATCCCGGCTCCGGCAAAACTTGACATTAAGCCGCCTATAATTGTGCGCCTTATGCCTTGTGCCCTGAGCCTTCTTCATTACCCCGCTTTTTTTCCGGTCATGCTCTCGATGTCGACCTTGATGATCATGGTTTTTTGGAACCCTTTTTCACGGTACGAAAAGAGTCCTTTGGCCGAGTAATGTTCCAGGATGATCTCAAGGGCTTTCTCTTTTGATTCGGGTTCATCCAAAAGGGAGGCTGTCCCGTATCCGATGACGCTCCGGTATTTCATGCCCCAATCGCAGGCGTTCTCAGATGCCACCAGTTCATGGTCGGTGTCGAATTCAAAACAGACATTGTTATTCTTCCTAAGGATATCCAGTTTCTTCCCTTCCCGGGCGGAATGAAAATAGAGGGCATTGTCCTTGTACCCAAAACAGAGAGGGACCAGATAGGGTTGCTTCCCGTCCGTCATAGCGAGGCGACAGACGGAGGCTTTGTTGATAATCGATTCTATCTCGGCCTTGTCCTTTATCTCCCTTTCTTTTCTTCTCATGTCGTATCCTTTTCAAGCGCTTGACTGAGTGCTGTTCTGGCAAGCAATCGTGTAGAGTCCAGGGTGGGAAGGGGGCAGTCATGGGGATCCACAATCAAGGGGATTTCAGTGCAGCCCAAGACCGCGGCGTCGCATCCGCGGGTTTTGAGCTTCTGAATGACCTCGTTGAAGTAGAGTCTTGAGTTTTCAAGGAACACGCCGTTTACGAGTTCCTTGAATATGATGTCATCGATCCTTTCTCGATCTTTTTCCTCCGGTATCTCGAAAGAGATACCGAATCGGGTCAGTGCGTCAGGATATACCGGTCCAGTCATGAGATATTTCGTCCCAAGGATGGCCAAGCAGGTGTACCCACTCAGTCGGGCTTTTTCAGCGACGTTTTCCGCAATGTGGATCCAGGGTACGGGGGATCCGGCTACAACATATTCAAAAGCTTGATGGATGGTGTTGTCTGGGCATATGGCGAAATCCGCACCGGCTTGTGCCACTTTCCGGGCTGAAGAGAGCATGAGGTCTGCAACCTTTTTCCACTCTCCTGAGCGGATATAGACCATATAATCAGAAAGGGGGTGGGTATGCATGGTGATCTCCGGGTGGTGGTGCTCGCCCATCTCCCGAGGCGCCTCTGAGCAGATGGTTCGGTAGCAAAGGGCCGCTCCTTCGGCACTGCAGGCCACGATTCCGATGTGTTTTGCCATGGTTCCTCCTTTGGCAGTCATTCAGCAGCGGTTCCCTTGAGCCGCATCGCCGGTTTATCCATAGGGAACCGGGGTCATTGCGGGATTGTTTCCTTTTCAGAAAAACAGCACCCATACTAACCAGGACTTGAATCCTATTGCAAGGGCAATATGGGTTTTGGGAGAAGGCACCCCGAGCTGCAGTTTTGAGCGGACCGCCGCACCTCGGAAGAAAAGGCAAGCCCGAAGGGCATTGCATTCAAGAGAGGCGGTTATTTTTCGACGTGGAACGGTTTGTTCCCAAACCGGGGAGGTGGGGTGTGAGGTTTAGTGGGTTGAATCCTCTTCTCGACCGTAGTTCTCAATGAAGTATTCGAGCTGAGAGCGTTGCGATGGGGTCAACGTAGCGAAACGCGCGCCGCGTCGCCTCATCGTCGTTTTAGTGATGCTGAATGCGGCGGGCATGGTGAGGTCATAAACGGTCTTGACCGGTATTTTCTCTGTGGAAAAGTCGTCACGAGACGAATATATTCTTAATTCGAAAGTCTTGCTTGGTTGTTTTCCTTTGGACATATAGCGGAAGGAAACGCCGCCTTTGCTGATGTCCACAATCTGACCTGTACCAGGAGCATCCAAGGAGAATTCCACGAAAGCGGGACCCTCAACTGGGAAACGCCTGGATTTTCTTCGTTCTGTGGGGTCTCTTTTGGTCAATGTGATGTCCTTAGGGGTTGCGCTGCTTCTGTTTTTTGTGAACACTATTGAACGTTACCAAGATATTGCTCAAATGCTCTGCGGGACGGCGGCTCGAGTCCGGTTTCCAAAAGGGTCGCGGAGTCGAGTGCGCCTTTTTCTGTCTGGACGTACATCATGGCTTTGCAAGAAAAGCACTTGACGGAGCCTCTGTAATCATCAAAGACGCTGTGGTCCAGATTGATTTCCCGCTCGCAGGAGAGACATTGCATTTTCACTCCCATGCCCTCCTTTTTTGTAATGCAGACAGAAATCGAAAACAATAAATCTTTCTCAGCAAATTCCGGCCAGGTAAGCCCAAAAATTAAATCATTTCGTGGACATACCCCGAACATACCGTAACCCTGTTTACACGGATGCGAAAAAGGTGCCAAAGGGCATTTGAAATAAATGTGATGTAATGTCAAAAGGTTAGTTTGTTGAATAAACCCACGGCGCCATCGAATAGGCAATAAAATACCTAAGAATGAGAACTCATCTTCCACTTTTTGGTAGTTTTTTACACAGCGGAAGCGAAGGTTCCCGCGCTCCTTGACCCTCCGCAGTAGCGCCGCTGCGGACGATGGATGCTACGAGGGATGGACGCCACATGAACACAAGCTTCAGGAAGTTCGCCCCTTCAGAATGATTAAAGAAACTTCTGGAACAATATGCCAGTACCCAGTTGCATAAATGACCGTGTCATTTCGAAGGAACGAGGTGACTGAGAAGTCTTTGATAACACTAGAAAAGATTTCTCCCGGAGTTTACCCTGTCTTCGACTCTGTCGAAGACCCTGAGCAAGGTCGAAGGGAGGCAACCTGTCCTGAGCGTAGTCGAAGGGTCGAAGGGATCGAAAGGACATAACGCGGATTTCCACAATCAAGTACTAGATGTATTGCTGAGCCCATTGCCCGAGAAGAGCTAGATTCACACCGGCGCCGCCGCAGACAATGACCAACACAGGATTCTTTTTCCTGAGGGGCTCGGCTCGGTTGTAGATTGTGGAAAGGGCAGCGCCACAGGCAGGCTCCACGAGAATCCTATGGTCGTCAGCAAAGCGCACGCAAGCGTCCACAGCATCCCGGTCAGAGACGATCCAGGGCACGATGGGGTGTTTGTGAGACCAGGAAAGGGCCTCCGCAGCAACGGTGCGGGCGCCGAGGGTTGTCGCCACTGTGGTGATTCTGTCGAGGGTAATGAGACGACCCGCTTTGACGGATCCCGCAAAGGAGGCTGCACCTTCGGTCTCAACGGCAAGGACCGGGATTTGATTCCATCCAACGCGGTGAAGGCCTTCGAGGACCCCGCAAAGAAGACCGCCGCCGCCGACGGCGAGAACTATCGCTTCGGGGCTGAGCCCGGCATCGGCCACTTCATCAATCATAGAGGCATGCCCTGTCCAGATGAGGGGATCATCAAAGGGCGGGACATAAGCGGCGTCTTCTCTCCTTGCCACTTCAGAGGCATGGGCGTGAGCGTCATCCCAAGAGACACCATACTCGATCACCTCTGCGCCTTCACGGCGTATGATCTCCCGCATCCATGCCGGCGTGGATTCCGGCACGAAGACACTCACCTTCATGCCGAGCATGCGCCCGGCATAAGCCACAGCATAGCCCGCATTGCCACCTGAAGAAGCGATGAGGTGTTTCGCTCCCTTTTCATGATGCGCCTGACAGGCATAACCGATGCCCCGGATCTTGAAGGACCCCACCGGCTGAAAGGCCTCCATTTTGAGGAAAACCGACACACCCAGTGCGTTGGTGAGGGGCAGGGATTCAAAAATGGGCGTGGATGTGTGAAGGGGGTTCATCTCAGACCCTTTCCCCTCGGAGTGTTTGTTCATCAAGAATGAATTGAATCATGGGAACCTTCAAATGCGGTGAAATCGCAAAACAGGTTGTCTATGATAGAAAAGCGTCCTGTGGGTGTCAATCGGCTAATCGTAACGGTGCGAAGACCCCAAGCTTCCCCATCACAACCGCTTTGGATAATAGTGCTTTTGTATCAGAAACTTGAAATCAAAAAGATTGGGGTCTTCCGGCAAATTAGTACGCATCGCTTAAAGGGCTTCGCATGAATGACGGATATAGAAGGCCATGAAGGGTTTTTTTCGATTCCAAGGCTCACGGCCTGGTCATTTCAAAAAATTACGGACGGGTGAAGCCCGCCAAAAATCAAGGCGGGCTAGCCTCCCCCCTCCCTGTTCCCCTCGACTTCGCTCGGGGCCAGGGGGTCCCCCATTCCGTAACTCCATGAAATGACGAAGGCCTCCCGCCAGTCACTCAAAAAACCCTTCGCGGCCTTCTTCTGTGGTCAACGGCTTTCCCCTGTAATCTGAGATTGCCTCGCTGAGTTTACCCCGAGGTACTCGAAGAGCTCGCAATGACATGGTAACAATCCTTAATGCGCTCCCATTAGTACTAGCGAACCCGACAGACCAGGCCTTTCAAATAGCGGCCTTCAGGAAAGTGTAATCCCGTGGGGTGGTCCGGCGCTTGGGCGAGAAACCGGATGATTTGGGCCTCGCGTTCAGCATCCAGTGCGGCGTCGGCCACAATCTTTTGGAACAAGTCCGTTGGCATGGCGCCTGAGCATGAAAAGGTGAAGAGCAGGCCACCCGGCCTGAGCAGCTTGAATGCGAGAAGATTGATATCTTTGTAGCCACGACTGGCGCGCTCCAGTTGGCTGCGGGAATCGGCAAACTTAGGCGGATCCAGTATAATGAGATCGAATTGACGGGATGAGTCCCGAAAAGACCGCAAAACGTGGAAAACATCTCCTTCAATGTTCTCCATGGTTCGATCGCCGAAGCCATTGAGCACGCCGTTGCGTTTTGCAAGATCGAGCGCCGCAGAAGAGGAGTCCACGTTGGTGACGCGTATAGCGCCGCCGTTCAGGGCCCGAATGCCAAAAGCGCCGGAATAGGCGAAACAATTCAGGACTTCGGTTCCCCGGCTATAGGCTGCGACAAAGGCGCGATTCTCACGCTGGTCCAGGTAAAAGCCCGTCTTTTGGCCGCGCTGGATATCCACCCAAAAGCGACAAGGACCTTCCTGGATCATCACCAGGTCAGGCGGCATCTGCCCTGTGAGAAGACCGGAACGCGGAGTCAGGCCTTCCTTGGTGCGCACGTCGGGATCGGAACGTTCATAGATACCCTTGAGAGGCATCAAAGCCCGCAATTGGTCAACGATTTCCTGTCTCCAATACTCAGCCCCCGCTGTAAGGAACTGGCAGACCAGAAAGTCGCTGTACCGATCAACGATGATTCCCGGCAAACCGTCCGACTCGGCGTACACAAGCCGACCCGCACTGTCAGGATGGATGTCCATAAAGGACTGACGGAAATGGAGCGCCTGCTCGAGACGGGCCAGAAAAAAGGAAGCGGACACCTCTTCGTTTGGATCAAACATCCAGATACGCACGGTGATCTGCGAATGGGGCGAATACGCACCTCGGGCAATGAAATCCCCCTTCGAGGTGACCACCTCGACCGTCTCTCCCGCCTGGGGGTCACCTTTTACTTCGGCTATGGCCCCGGAGAAGACCCAGGGGTGACGCCGAAGAAGGGATTTCTCTCGTCCTTGTTTGAGAACTATCGAAGCCATAAATCAGCCAGTGGTTTTGGCACTTGGCCAAAAAAGGGTCTTTGTGCTACATTGTGCACGTCCTGATGAAGCCGGTGGAAAGCGTAACATAAACGACGCTATAGGGTCGAGGCAAAATGGTGTGGACGGTTTTTCAAAAGCCTCAGTTGTAACTAAACCCCCCAACTGTGGTGGACAGGTTTTACGATCCGGAGTCCAGAAGGGTCTGTATGTGTTGAATCATGAGGCTCAGGAAGGAAGCCTTTTCTGAAGTGACTGGTGAGAGGGCGCAGAAAAGACCAGCCCGGAGCCTCGGAACGCAAGAAAAGGCTTCGTCCCTAAGCCTCCGTTGGGGGGTTACCTGATACCTCCCGCTCTGCGGGATGACAATCACTTGAGCTCGGGGAGGAAAGAAGCATGGAGATTCGGTGTTGGGGTTCTAGAGGCTCCATCCCTGTTTCAGGCGCGGAATACGTTAAGTACGGGGGTGATACGACGTGCATGGAAATCAGAACTCAGGACGATCAGATCATCATTATCGATGCGGGCACAGGCATACGAAGACTGGGAAACCAACTGCTGGAGGAGGGCCGATTTGTCTATGATATGATCTTTACCCACGCCCACTGGGATCACCTCATGGGTTTTCCTTTTTTTAAGCCCCTCTACGTCAAGGGCACGGAGATTCGTCTTCAAGGGTGCCCCTTTGCCCAGAAGTTCGTGGAAACCATGATCTCAAAGGTCATGTCCCCTCCGAATTTCCCGGTGAAACATACAGACGTCCAGGCGCGCATTCTTTATGAACCGGTGTGTCCCGAAACCTTCGAGATCGGCACGGTCACAGCCAAACCCATACGCTTGAGTCACCCGAATGAAGGCAACGGCTACAAATTCACGGAAGGTGATCATACTTTTGTTTTCATCACAGATAACGAATTGGACTTTTGTCACCCGGGGGGTCTTTCGTTGGATGCCTACCTGGAGTTCTCAACGGGAGCAGATCTTCTGATCCACGATGCAGAGTTCACGGCGGAGGAGTACAAAATCACAAAGCGATGGGGTCACTCGGTGTACACGACGGCACTGGAGCTTGCCATTCGAGCGGGGGTTCAAAATTTCGGGCTTTTTCATTTGAATCAAGACAGGACAGACCCCGCCGTGGACCAGATGGTTGATGCATGCCGAAAGATCGTGAAAGAGCAAGAGGCCAAGGTGAACTGTTTTGCCGTCGGCTCGGGGATGACGTTCTCATTGTAAATTGCCACACCAACTCGCAAATAGTTTTGGAGAAATATGGAGGCACGGTCTTTATATCGATCACGTCTGTGTCCTGGGGCGGAAGAAGAAGAGCCAGATCAAAATCCCCCCTTTAGCAAGGGGGGTTGGGGGGATTTTTGGTTTTTCTGCCGTCCGCGATAGATGAGAACGGAAAAAGCGTTATCACCGGAACGCGGTGATTCATGGTTCTTCTTTGGAGAAACGGGGCAGCAGGGAAGCTCAGGAGAGCCTACAACAATCCGGCATCTACAAGGAGCTGGCTGATCGAGTCTCCGACCTCCTTGCTCACAGGTTGGAGGGGTGAACGGGGTTCACCGCCGAAATAGCCCAAGAGATTAAGGGCGTGCTTTATTCCAGGAACGCCGTAGCTGCCAACGATTTTCTGGTTGACCTCCATAATCCGGAGCTGGATCACTTTCGCCTTTTCCAATTCGCCTGCGCGAAACAATCTAAAGATCTCCACGGTCTCTGCAGGAGCCATATCGGACAGGGCCAGGATGGCGCCGCTCGCACCCAGAACGAGGGAGGCAAGAAGCACGGATCCCGATCCCTGAAGGATGCTGAAATTGGGAGGGCATGCCCTGAGGATTTGGCCCAGGGAAGCGATGTTTCCAGTGGAGTCTTTTAACCCCACGATGTTTGGGTGGGTCGCTAGGGAGACCACGGTTTCCAGGGGTAAATCCAGGCCGGTGAATTTGGGCACGTTATAGAGGAGGATGGGTATTTTTGCCTCCTCTGCGACTTCTCGATAATATGCTTCTAGGCTCCGTGCCGTCATTTGGGCCTTGAAGTAAAACGGGGTCACCACCAGCGCGTAGTGGGCCCCTGCCTCACCAGCCCGATTGGTGAATTCTATGGTTGCCCGGGTAGACTGGGCGCCGGTTCCCACCACAATGATTTTGCCTTCAGCGGAGGCGGATCGAACAGCCTCGATGGCTTTAAGCCGTTCGGCCTCATCCATGAGTATGCCTTCTCCCGTAGATCCCAGGACGAGATAACCGGCGAGGTCTAACCTGTTATACTTCTCAATGTTCCCCGTCAGTCGTTCCACTGAAAGGTTGCCGTTTTCAAAAGGGGTGGTCAGGGCTGGAAAGATGCCCGAGAGGGATTGGATCATCATGTTCTGTCCTCCGTCCCTGATCCACCATCAAGGCATCGTCTAATACCTTGCTGGTGATCAGGAGTACTGCATAACCTGTTCATTGCACGCCTGATGCCTTAAATAGACGGTGGATTTACGTCTCCGTCAGGGGGCTGGTAAGGCTATGAAGGAGATCAAACCAACACGCGTCACGATCCAAGCTTTACCAGGCTTTGTGGTACAGTTCGATAATCTGTTGCGCTTCCGGCACAACGGGGTTGTTATTGGGACTCCCCGAGGCGAGGGCATCATTGGCCATTTTCTCCACCTTTTCACTGAAAACGCTGAGATCAGCCTTCACACATTCCCCCAGCCTCGGGATTCCGAGCTTGTGGTTCAGCTCCTGGAGGCCCTTGACCAATGCGGAACAGGCGACCTCATCGGAATCCTTCTCTCCTGCAAGTCCCATGATACGGGCCACGGTCGCGTAACGTTCAGAAGCGCCCGGTAGAGAAAACTCGGTCACCGCGGGGAAAAGCACGGCATTGGAAAGTCCGTGAGGGAGATGGTAGAGGGCTCCTAGGGGGCGGCTCATCCCATGAACAAGACAGACGCTGCTGTTTGCGAAGGCCATACCACCGTGGCAGGAGGCCAGCATCATGGCTTCTCTCGCCTTCGCGTTGTTCGGTTCCTTGTAAGCTGCATACAGATTTTCCGAAACAAGGCGAATACTGGACAGGGCCAAAGGGTCCGTCATGGGGCTCGCCTTCTTAGACACATACGCCTCTACAGCATGCACCAGCGTGTCAACGCCCACGTTAGCGGTGAGGGCCGGAGGCATGGTCATGGTTAATTCATAGTCCACGAGAGCCACCGTGGGGAGCAGGTTAAGGTCAAGCATCATCATCTTCACATCCCGTTCCGTGTCCGTGATGACCGCCACCTTGGTGACTTCGCTACCGGTACCGGCTGTGGTGGGAATCACCATGACGGGAATTCCCGGATTGGGGATTTTGTGAAGCCCTGCATACCGGCTCATGGGTGGGTCGTTGTTAACGAGAACAGCGATGACTTTGGCCGTGTCCATAGGGCTTCCACCCCCAAGCGACACAATGATGTCCGCGTTGCTTTCTTTGAACATCTTGAGCCCATCAATGACGTTTTTGTCGGTTGGATCGGGCTGCACACCGGAAAAAACGGTGGTGCCGATACCTTCTTTTTCGAGTGAAGCGGTGATTTGACTTGCCAGACCGGCGCCCACCATATGGGTGTCTGTTACCAGAAGCGCGTGTTTGGCCCTCAAGCGTTTGGCTTGCGCACCGGCCTCATGACTGGCTCCTGCACCAACGATGACCACGGACGGTATATTCAACTGTGCTAACATGCTTCATCCCTCCTTTACAGTGCAAAATTGTCAGCCTTTATCTCGGCATACAAAACTCCCGCCGTGCAGGGGTTTTGTAGTGAGCTGTTTTGGAGTACTGGAGTGTTGGAGTATTGGAGTGAAGGAAAAAGGGAAACTTCGAGGTTCAACTCAAATTGGTCCTTTCATTACTCCATCACAATATTACTCCAGCATCCAATAAAGACAGCAGAAGCCCCCGCGGCCCAAAGACCGGTTCTGGGGGCCTGGATTCTTTACCTCAAACCCAGTTCCTTGAGTTTGTCGTCGGTGGGAATGCCATCCGGAGACCATCCTCTCAAGGCGTAGTATCTGTCGAGCATTTTATCGAGTTCTTCCTGAGGGCAGTGCCTGCCCTTGGCAGGGCCGCCGGGTATGGGTTCGTTCATGACCCGGTAGGGCAACGTGTCATCTTTTCGACTGACACCGCGCTGCACATTGATGAGGCGTTCTTGATTGTAGATCCTTTCTCCTATTTTTTCGAGATCTGGAAGGGAAAGGCTCCAGCCGGTGACATAATTTACAATTTTTGCCATGTCCTCGTTAAGGGGTGTCCCGATGCCGCGTTCGGCGATAAAGCGGCAGAGAACGAGAGAGTCGCCTACGGCTGTAAAATAGTTGCTCTTTAAGATGTATTCCGGCTGCGGATCAAAACCGGGGTCCGGATCAACAGCGGCATAGTTCGGCCTGCCGTCATGATGGCTGCCACCCCTCGTGCCCACGGCGTAAGATAGGGACATGCTCCTCAAACCTCTGGGAGAATGGCCTGCAATTTCGAGCTTCTTGACCGCATGGAGGTATTTGTCTGCGTCATGGCCGAATTTGCCCGCGAGTCTGGCTGACCCCACGGAAAGATACGCTCCTATGCCCTCTTTCAAGGCTGTCTTTTTGATGAGGTCAAACAGGCCTTCCGGGTCTGCAAAACGGACCTTGCCTCCAAGTTCCTTTTCCGTGCAGATACCCCTTTCCATACACTCCGCCGCAAAGGCAAGGGTTACACCCATGGAGATCGTGTCAATACCCATAAGGTCGCAGAGGTGATTGCCATTAATGATGGCATCGATGTCGCCGTTTTCCGTCATAGAGCCCATGGCGTAAAGCGTTTCATATTCAGGCATTTTGACCGGTTTTCCAGCATATTCGCCCTTCGCTGCGCTGACGTTCTTGCCGCAAGCCACGGGGCATCCATGGCAGGCAATGTCCTCTTTCCAGTGTTGTTCTTTGATGCGCTGGCCGCTGATATCCTCTGCGCGAAAAAATTCCTCATTGCCGTTGTTGCGGGTCCCCAGCATGCCCAGTGCGTTAATGGTGTTGACAAGTACAGGGGTTCCATAAGTGCGCAAGGCCTTGGTATTGCCTTCGAAAGCCTGGTATTTACTCTTTAGAAGCTGTGAAAGGGAGTCCCGATCGGCGATCTGTGTTTTCCTGTTCCCTTTCACAACAACCGCTTTGACATTCTTCGAGCCCATAACCGCCCCCATGCCGCCCCTTCCTGCAGCGCCGGGCCTTTTCCCGCCACAGATCACATTGGCAAAGAGAACACCCCTTTCACCTGCCGGACCAATGGCGGCGCAAATTGCGCCCTTTCCCTCCTGGGACTGCAACAGGGTGATGGTCTCTTCTGTACTCTTACCCCAAAGAGGGGTTGCATCTCTGATTTCACCACCCTTTTCGGTGACGACGAGATAGACCGGTTTCGAGGCTTTTCCGGTCACGCAGATGGCGTCGAAGCCGGCCCTCTTCTGAGCCGTACCAAACTGCCCGCCGTAATTAGAATCGGCAAAAAACCCGGTCATTGGGGATATGGCGGCCATGTGTCCACGGCTCGTCCCCCACACGGGGGTGTCTGTAATGGGGCCTACGGTAAAGATGAGGGCATTTTGCGGTCCAAGAGGATCTGCATCAGGAGGAACCATGTCATAGATGATCTTGGCCGCAAGCCCGTTTCCTCCCAGGAACAGTTTCACCAGTAACTCATCGTAGCTTTCCTCCTCTACAACTCCCGTGCTCAAATTCACTTTGAGGATTTTTCCGTTGTGTCCGTACATGACTTCATCTCCTTTGATTTGCCGGTGTGAACAATGGATTCCTCATTTGCCTGAGGCCGAAGCGGCACGACGGAAAGACCGGGCAAGCGAGAAGCCCGGTTTGCCGCCAGGGCCATTTCGCCTTGGCGTTGAAACTACCCAATTTCAAGAAAAAAGTAAAACCTTGATTTATGGTCATGAAAGCCATTTAAATAGACTTGTGGGTGGGGCATGGGTCAAAAGTGGCCCTCAAAGGGTTGCCCGAAGAACGCTTTTTCGGCTATGCGTTGGACGCAGGCCCTTTCGGAAGGGGGAGAGGGGGTCGTTTCGGGAGAGGAAACCATGTTGGGAAAGAAAATCATGAACCAACCGGGAGGTGGGGTGCGTGGAGATAGCGCCATTTGTTCGCTGGATCCTTGAGGGTTTGCGTGGTGCGGGGCATGAGGCCTTCATTGTGGGAGGAGCGGTCAGAGATGTCCTCCTTCATCGCTCCCCAAGTGACTGGGATGTGGCCACTTCCGCACCTCCTGAAGCGATTAGATCCCTGTTTCGCGACGTCCCAAGCTTTTCCTTGAAGCACGGGACAGTGACCCTGGTGCATTCCGGCGAGCACTTTGAAGTCTCCACCTATAGAGGTTCTGAAGACTTTGGCAAGAGCATTGATGAAGATCTGGAACACCGGGATTTCACCATCAACGGCATGGCCTATGACGCCCTCAAAGGAGAGATCTTGGATCCCTGCGGCGGCAGTGCAGACATTCAGCGTAAGCTTGTGAAGGCTGTAGGAGACCCGAAAGAGCGCTTTCACGAAGACCCCCTTCGCCTTTTGCGGGCAGTGAGGATTGCCGCCGAGCTCAATTTCCGGATCGAAAAAAGGACCATGGGAGAGATATCGCGCATGGCCGGTTTTATTTCCTTGGCGGCAGAGGAGAGGATCAGGGATGAGTTGATTAAGCTCTTGATGTGTCGGAAGCCTTCTCAAGGGCTCTATCATATGGTCAGGGCCGGTCTGCTGGGAGAGATCATGCCGGAATTGCTCGAGGGGTATCGAAAGAAGCAGAACGAGCTTCATCGGTTCACTATTTTCAGGCATATCACGGAAACGGTGGACCGGGTCAGGCCGGAACCAGTGTTGAGGCTAACCGCACTCCTCCACGATATCGCGAAGCCAAGGGTGCGGCAGAAAAAGGATGGCAGATTCCGTTTCATTGGCCATGAAAGGGCCAGTGCGGAGTTGGCTGCGGAAATCATGACGCGGCTAAAGTTTAGTAACCCCATGATACAGAGGGTAACAAATTTGATCGTGCACCACATGGACGTGGTGGGCTATGATACAGGATGGAGCGACGGTGCGCTGAGACGCCTGATTCGTCGCGTGGGTCCTGAGAACATAGAGGATTTTTTCGCCTTCCGTCGCGCGGATCTTTTGGCCCATGGGCTGAAAAACAAGGAGAAGCTTGATCTGCTGAATGAACTCGCAAAGAGGGTGGAAGGAATGATGAAAAGCCCTATCGCCCTGGAAAGCGGAGACCTTGCCATCGGCGGGCACGAGGTGATGAAGGTCTTGGGCATTGGTGAAGGACCGGAGGTGGGAAAGGTTCTCCATGTTCTGATCGAAAGGGTCGTTGACCAGCCGCAATTGAACACCAAAGAAGCGCTCTTGGCTCTGGTGAGGGATATGAAAAAAGCATGAAATGCACGCCCAAGGCGAGGGGCGTAAGATCCAAGGCTGCTAATGTAGAATTTGCTGAACTCCTAACGGGCAGACCGAGACGGTGTTGTTCGGTTTTCTCAACGACCTAAATCTCACATTTCAGCGAAATCACTCCTGAAGGCCAAAGAGCAGCACGTGGGTTGAAAACGGGGTTTCAGTCCGAAGCTCTTGGCGAACTTCACGGTCTCCTCCGACCATACAGCCATCCGATTGACCCCACCCAAAATGGCCAGTTTCTCCAGCAGAAGACCCGCCTTGTCTCTGGGCCTTTCGCAGCCTAAAGAGATGGGAATCCCCGGCAAACTCAAACGGGCCGATGCAATCAACCGACCGACTTGCATGGGGGAGGGCGGGTCGATGCCAGCCATGGGGGTTCCTTTGAGGGGGGTGAGCACGACGATCACCAGTGACGCGGGGTTATACCGTCTGACCATTTTCAAGGCCTGAAATTCTCCTCTCATTTGGCCGTAAAACAATCCTGCCACGATGTGAGGGACCAGTTGGAGGCCGCTTTTTGAGATACCCTCCAGGGCGTCCTCAACGGTCTGCAGGGTATCTAGGTGATAAACCTGCGATGCTGTCTCGTGATCCCCCATCACATCAACAAGGGCCTGCTCAACACCTGCCTTTTTCAAAGCCAGGCATGTTTCTAAGTCAGGAAACCCAACGTGCGCAGAGATGAAGAAATCCGTCTCGTTCTTAACCCTGTGAACCGCCTCGGTGTACTCGGGCCAGGGTAGCCTGCCTTTGAGGTCGGACCCCCCGCTCAGAAGGACGCCGAAGGCGCCGGCTCGCTTCAGCCTCCTGCACTTTTCAATGAGGTCTTCGGGCACCCTGCTTTGGATCATGGGCTCAAGAAGTCGCCCTCTGCAGTGTTCGCACATAAGCTCACAACTTTTCCCAGTAATAGAGACAGCAGGATATCGCCCCCTTCGGTTTCCACAGCGGATCATGCCGGGTAGGTAGAATGTGAAGTCCTCCCCGAAATTGTCCCGAGCCTTCTCCCATGCGGCGCGAAACAGGGGCCTATCCTTGAAAGCGATGGGCGTATCTTCAGTTATCACTGTATCATCAACCATTTAGCTTGACATGAAAAGGCTTTGCCGGGTAATATCAATCCAGCTCTTTGAGAAATTTTTTCCCGTTTCCTTTAATGGGGATTTTTGCGGTCCCTGCCTCTTTCTTCGAGAGCATATCCATTATCTCCGGTGAAGGCGGTCTGATCTTTGAGGGTTTAGATAGCTCAGGTGGATATCGGAACGAGAGATTCTGCGAAGAGCTACCGGGCGTAAACCCTCAAAGATCAGACCACGGCACACTCCTGTGGATTCTCTTTTGGGATATGCTCTCTCATAAAGAAGCAGGGACCGCCTTTGGGCTCGTTCAAGTTTTTCAAAGAGCTAGAGTCTTTTGCCGGATATTTCATTCCCATCAAAGGCGCGGGCTTTTTTGAAAGCGACGCACTCGCAGGGAGGATAGAAGAATGAAGCGACCAAATCAAGTCTATGGATTCAGCTTGCTTCTCATCACCTTGATCCTGATCAGCTGCAGCCCTCTTCCACACCTCAACGTGAACTATCGCATGCCATCCGGGACAGAAGGACTGAAAGGCAGGCAGCTTTTTCTCGTGGTGGAGGATATGAGGTCCGACAAGGATATCCTAGGGCCAGGGGCACGGGAGGAATTTCCAAGTTTTTCAGGAAACTTATCTTTTTCTGTCGCCCGGGAATCCGAAGCTGGCTTCAAAATCGGCGTCTATGAGCTTCTAGGGCTTTACAAGGAAGCTTGTCGGAGGCGCTTGGAGAATGAAGGGATCCAGGTAGTGGCAGCAAAGCAGGGCAGTGAGCCTGAGCTGAGAATCGTGCTTCAAGAATTCCATTTGGACCTCGTAAAAAGGACATGGAAAGCCCGGATGGATTACGAGGCAAGGCTGGTCCAGAATGGAGATGTTCTGGCCAAGCAAATGATCAGTGCAGAAGGGGAGCGGTTGAAGGTGATGGGACAGGGTCAGGCTGACGAGCTTATCAGTGAGATCTTCACAGACACCATGAACAAGTTGGACTTGGACAGACTGTTCCAGCAGGCCGGCCTGAAACCGACGGGCTGACCGACCGCATCTTTTGTGGCTGGGTCGTTTCGTGGGGTTCGCACTGATCTAGTGCCCATCTCTTAGGTTTCGGGATACCGTATTCAGTGTACATTTGAGCGATTTTGTGGTAAAAATAATAACTTAGTTCGCTTCCATCATTCCAGACTTATCACCGCCGATCATTTGTGAGGGTTCATGGGCGTCAGTGCAACGCCAGAGCAAAAGACCACGGGGCAGGAGGAGCCCAAGAAGAGGCTTGGCCTTACCAGCTGGTTAAAGCTCAAACTGCTGGGCAAGGAGAAAGAAGTCAGCTCCGTGGACCAACAATTCCTCGATGATCTTTCCGATCTGAGGACTGTGGGACGATATGAGATCGTGGGCAAACTGGGCCAAGGGAGCATGGGCGTGGTCTACGTGGGCCGCGATCCTTATATCAACAGGCTTGTGAGCATTAAAATATCGAGGCCTTCTCGCAATGTGGTGGGTGAGCGGGCTGAGAAGTACCGGGAAAAGTTCTTTGTGGAGGCCCAGTCAGCGGGAAAGCTGCTTCACCCGAATATTGTCGCCATTTATGATGCCGGGATGTACAAGGACTTCTGCTACATCACCATGGAATATATTGATGGCCCTACCCTGCAGAAATTCTGCACCCGTGACAATTTTCTCCCCACAAGCCGAGTGGCCGAAGTCATTTTTTCGGCCTGCAAGGCCCTCGATTTTGCCCACAAAAAGGGCGTGATCCACAGGGATATCAAGCCCTCCAATATTATGATCAACAAAGCAGGTGTCGTAAAGATCACTGATTTTGGCATCGCCCAAGTCAGGTCAGAAGAAGCGCCCTCGGAAGGCATTATCGGATCGCCGAGCTACATGTCACCTGAGCAGGTGAAAGAGGAGTCTATTGAAGACAAAAGCGACATTTTTTCCTTGGGCTGTGTTCTCTACGAGCTGTTGACCGGGGAACACGCTTTCTCAGGGGACAACTTCTTCTCCATCATGTACAAGATTGTCAATGAAGACCCGGTGCCCATTAAACAAATTCGACCAGAAGTACCTGAAATACTGTGGAAGATTACGCTCAAGGCCCTTGCAAAGGAGCCCAGCCATCGTTACCAGAGTTGCATGGATTTGGCTTATGACCTGAGGGTTGCCTTAAGGGGTTTGAAAGGGGGTGCAGCGGGCGACAAAGTGGAGAGTGTTATCGATTATGTCCACAGCGTCCCTTTTTTTGATAATTTCACAAAAGAGCAGGTGAAGGCTATTTTAGAGGCGAGCCACATTGTCAAGGTTCGGAAAGGGAAGGTCGTGGTGGCCGAGGGCGAAATAGACGACTCTTTTTTCATTATTCTCAGTGGCAAAGCCGCTGTTCAAAAGCACGACACCAACATTGCCCTTATCAGCCGGGGAGAATGCTTTGGAGAAATGTCCTATCTGAGCGGGCAGTCTCGATCAGCAACGGTTGTTGCTGAGACGGATTGCATTTTATTGAAGATCAGCGCCACCCTGCTGGATCGATCTTCGGAGACCGTCCAACTCCTTTTCATGAAGAACTTTGCTATGACCTTGATGAAACGCCTTTCCAGGGCCATCCAATGAAGTGCCCAACCCCCCTTCCTGGCAAGCCGCCTATTCAGTAGTGAGGCCTACCAACATCTCATCGTTTACACAAATCACTGTGGAAAAAGCCGAGAAGCAGCCATGAGCTCGAGAAAAAAAAGAGTGTGCCTTATCAGCCTGGGTTGTGCCAAGAACCTTGTGGACAGCGAGTATGTTCTTGGGTTCCTGAAGAAAGTAGGTTTTGTCCCTGAATCGAGGCTCGAGGAAGCGGACACGGCCATCATAAACACCTGCGGTTTCATCCAGCCCGCCGTAGAAGAGACGATCGACACGATCCTTGAGGTGGCAGCAGAGAAAGGAAGAGGCAACCTAGAGCGGCTATTCGTCATGGGCTGTTTTGTCCAGAGATATGGGTATAAGCTTTGCAGAGAGATGCCTGAGGTGGACGGGTGGTTGGGGACGGGGGAAATTCATCGTATCGTTGAAATCATAGAGGGGGGAGAAAAAGAAAGGCCGCCTTTTGTCATTGGAAGGCCGGGTTATCTCGGAGGAAGCGAGATACCCAGGGTCCACGCAAGCCCCCTCTTCAGCGCCTACATAAAAATTGCCGAAGGGTGTTCAAACCGGTGTACCTACTGCACCATACCCCGCTTGCGGGGGCCCTTAAGGAGCAGGACCCTGGAATCCGTCATCAGGGAAGCGGAAGCCATGGCCGAACGTGGTGTCAAAGAGATCAACTTGATCGCTCAGGATACCACCATGTATGGTAAAGACCTCGAAGGCGATGTCGGTTTAGAAGATGTGTTGGAAAGTCTGCTCGATATTCGTGGTTTGAGCTGGATCCGCGTTCTCTACAGCCACCCCCACAGAATTTCCGAGCGTCTCTTAGAACTGGTGAACGGCCAGAATAGGATCTGCCCTTATCTTGATTTGCCCCTCCAGCATGTCAACCCGGATATTCTATCGGCTATGGGCAGGGGCGGCCATCAAGAGACACCATGGAAGCTCATTGAGCGGATACGGTCCAAGACCAAAGGGGTAAACCTGAGAACGACCTTGATGGTCGGGTTTCCAGGAGAAACGGAGGAACGCTTTAAGGAGCTCTGTGAATTCGTCCGCATGGCCCGCGTCGACCACCTAGGTGCTTTCACCTACAGCCGTGAGCAGGGAACACCGGCTGCACGCCTCGAGAACGCGATAGGGCGACGGGTCGCTCAAAAAAGGCTGGATAAGGTCATGGGCATTCAGGCCGAGATTTCCCGACAAAACAACCAAGACAAAGTCGGTCGGGTCTTCCCCGTTCTCATAGAAGGAGAGAGTCCGGAGACGCCTTTATTGCTTATAGGAAGAACGGCGGGCATGGCTCCCGAAATTGATGGCCAGGTTTTGATCAACAAGGGATGGGCTTGTGTCGGGGATATTGTGCCGGTGCGGATCAAAGAGGCATACCCCTACGATCTTGTTGGCGAAATCATTTGATTTTTTGCTTTGACAAGCCTATGTTCTTGAATTTAGATTTATTGGCCTAGTGGGAGTAATCTTTGAGATCACCGGCCTTGGAAATTCCTCCCCTTCTCGAGGCTGTGTCGTAAACCTTTTTTCGCGCTCATCTGTCATTTCGAGCGCAGCGAGAAATCTTGAGATAGTCGCCGGTTACACATTCAAGATTCCTCGGCTATCGCCTCGGAATGACATTACGACACAGCCTCCTCGTTGAGAGGAGGGAAAGAAAGATTCCTGCTTTCCCTGGTCTTGGAAAAAATATGATGGCGGCAGAAAAAGCATTCTTCTCGCGATTTGATCCTTATTTCAAACGGATCAACGATGAACTCAGCAAGTCGCTGGCAAGCGACATCGCCATCATAGACGAAATTGCCCACTATTCGCTTCTGGGAGAAGGAAAGAGGCTGCGTCCCCTTCTTTTTGTCCTCTCGGGCCAGTTATGCGGCTATGGGGGAGAGGAGATCTATCATCTTTCTACCCTGTTTGAGTACATTCATGTCGCTTCCTTGCTTCATGATGACGTCCTGGACAATGCAGAAATAAGAAGGAAAAAGCCGTCTGTTAGGAACGTGTGGGGCAACTCGGCGGCGGTTCTTGGCGGTGATTTTCTCTATGCCCAGGCTTCCTCTATAGCGGCCGAATTTGGCAACCAAGATGTCAACGAGTTGCTGGGCCGTATGACAAAGCGGATGGTGGAAGGTCAGTTTCTGGAGCTGGAGTATACCCACAACTGGCATATGACCAAGGACAACTATATGGAGGTGATTGTGGCCAAGACCGGTGAGCTCATGTCTGCAGCTTGCGCCTGCGCTGCACTCATGGCAGGCGCCGAGAAACAGGCCGTGGACTGCTTGAGGGATTTTGGCCTGAACCTGGGCATTGCTTTCCAGCTTATCGACGATCTTTTGGACTACACATCTTCTGAGGACATTATGGGCAAACCTGTAGGAAAAGATCTGAGAGAAGGAAAGATTACCTTGCCTCTGATTTATCTTCTAGGTGAGCTTCAGAAGGGTGAAGCGGAAAGCCTTGAGGACCTTTTCAAGAACAGGAAAGCCGATGTCGATGATTACCGCAAACTGTTCACGACGGTAAGAGGCAGGGGAATCATTGCGAAGATTGAAACCGAAGCGGCGGATTATGTAAGTCGGGCCAGCCGTCTTCTTGAGTGTTTTTCGGGTTCCCCTCGCAAAAGGGATCTCCTCGAACTCGGGGATTACATTCTCACAAGGCGGCATTAAGCAATCGTGCTCGTGCTCAGCGCAGCGGTGCTCGTGATCGTGCTCGAAAAATCTCAAGCTCTGAGATTCTTCCCATGTCGATTACGATGACGCGCACGAGCACGACTCCTGTAAAGTTGCATTCTGTTCAACAGTGGTGAAGCCTTCGACTTGAAGTCGACGGGCTTTCACTCTGATTTTACAACCAGGACCCCCATCCTGTCTAGGGCTCTCAGCAGTTTTACGCTCACATCACCCAATACAAACTCCTCGGCCTTGGTCATTTTCTTTCGGCCGATGATTACCATATCATAATGCTGCTTCTTGCACTGATCTATAATGGCCTCAGCGATCGTGGGATAAGGATCCGTCACCATGAGCATCTCAATGGTGTCCGGGTTGTACCCGCATTCGACCAATTTATCCTTGGCTTTCTCCAGCATGCCTTTGAACCTCGCAGGCTGTTCCTCGGTGAATTTCCTGCCCATGAGTTCCTCTGTGGCGGTTGGTTTTTTGAAGATATGCATTAATGTAATATGGCAATTTTCGGGGCACAGCACCAAACGAGCAAAGAAGTTCAACGCGGCACGAGCGCTTACAGAGTCATTCAGTGCTATAAGAATGGAATTGCTCAAGATGTCCCTCCTGATGCTATCTGAGTAAGCACATACACCTGTTCAGGTCTTCAATGATTTCCCCTGTATACTCGTAAAATACATTGGCCCTTCTGGAGAAGTGCATGAGAATATCATTGAGCGGTTTTGGGATTTCCGGATACAGTTTCTGAAGGTTTATGAGTCGCTCTTTGAATATGACGGAGAAATCTGCAGTGTCAAGTCGGTCTTTCAGGCTTCCGTAAGTTGCCGGGTCTTGCCAGATCGTATGAATGGTATGAAAGCCCTTTCCGACGGCAAACGTCAGAACATTGCCCAGTCCAAATAAATCCAAGCCGAAGGGGTTTTCAGGCGCCTCATAATCATAATCAAAGTCAATCCATATGTAATTTCCCGAGTGCCGCTCTACGATGATGTGGTCGTTTCGGATGTCCCCATGCTTCAGTTCATGGGCGTGAAGAACACGAATGGCTTCAAATGCCCTCGCCAGTTTTGTCAGGATATCCGGCAACACCTCGCTGAAATATTTTTCATAGGGTATGTCCAGAGAATAGATATAGCGAAAGAAATTTTGGCCCGGCACGATATCCAGAATGCGAAGAATATTTCCTTTGGAGTCCCTTTCGGCTGTCCCATGCATGAAAAAGGGGTGGTCTTTCATCATCTCCAAGACCTGAGCCTCTTTAAGGGGATTGCGGAAGCACCTTATCTTAACGCCGCCAATCTGGGTTTGAAATTCTTCTGGAAAGGACAGCTTTATGATCTTTTTTTCCCCTGTTTGGAGGTCCTCAACCTTTTTGACCCAGAATTTGGGCTCATCCATACCGAATCTGGCCTCGCGCTCATGTCCGCTAACCCTGTAAAATTTCTCTCCCAACTGGAGGATATCTCCGTATTCGACGGAAAAAATGTCCGTCGTGTCTGTAACAAGTCGGCCTTCCAATGATTACATATCCTCCAGCATGCGCGGAGGAAGACTTCCAAGCGCACTTTTCACTTGGTCAAGAAAATTCCTGAGACCGTTGTTTTCAATAACCACTCCCAAAAGGCTTGTGAGAATGGACAAGGAATCGACATCTTCTTCATTGAGGACCCAAGGCTCTGCGTGATAAATGCGAAGGATGCCGAGGATCGCTTCCCTGCACCGGATAGGAATCGAGAGCATACATTTGATCCCTTCTTTTATAGCGGCCTCCGGATATTGAACACGGGGATCATCATGCATGTCCTCGACAAAAACGGGTACCCCCGTGCACACAGCACAGTCCTCGATGTCCACGAATACCGGTCCTTTGTAAAGATAATCCTCGCTGATTCCGTAGCTGGCCACATGGACCAACTGATTGGCCTTTTCATCCAGGAACATGATGCTGCATCCCTTGGCATTAAAGGTGCGGGCGGTCCCCTCAGCAAGGTGCCTCATCAGCGTATTGAGGTCTTCATAAGTGGCTATAGCATGGCTTATGGCCTTAAAGTGTTTGAGATAGAACTTTCTCTCAGCCTTTTTTTGCATGGTACGACCTCCTTGCGGCCGGTTTTTACGGCCCACTTTCATGAACCAAAAGCACTCAAGGTCATGATGAGAGAGCTGCTGTATCAGCTTGTTTATGCCGTGACGTTGAGATCCTTAACGTCTTCAAGTACTCGAAATTTCCTGCATTTCCAACTGCTCTATTTAATTTAGCATAAACGCAAAAGATCGGCAAGCCCAACAAATCGGTCTGAGGCGTCACCAGCAAGAGCCCCGTGGCCAACGTTATGGCCGTGCTGTTTCATATACGGCTGGAATGTTACCTTGTGCCTATCCGGAAATGAAAATTTGGAACGGCGCTCAGCAAAGAAAGAGCCATTTCTGGATGGAAACCAGCTCATTTTCCAAAAGGGCAGACGGGAAAGCGGCAGCGCTCACAGTTTAAGCACAAACCCCCGTGGGCCATCGCAGCAAGGTCTTTTCTCGATATGATCTCCCCTGCTAACACCCTCGGCAAGAGAAGATCCAGGACGGTGGCCTTGTAGTAAAGGACACAGGCCGGTACTCCGAGAATGGGAACCGTGCCGATCCGGCCGCAGAGAAACATGGCTCCCGGTAATACCGGAGTACCATATACCACATCCTCTGCCCCGGCCTCAATGATGGCCGGGCCACTGACATCATCGGGGTCAACGCTCATCCCCCCTGCCACGAGGATCAGCATGGCCCCTGATTGAAGGAGTTGTTTAATCGCGCCAGCGACTCTCATTTTGTCATCGGGTGCAAAGACGGCGTTGGTGACCTCACAGCCGAATTGCTGGAGTTTTTTTCTGAGTATGGGCGCAAACTTATCCTCGATGAGACCATGGAAGACCTCGTTCCCTGTGATAACCAGGCCGGTCTGAGGATTGGTGAGGGGTTTCACAGTGAAAATGCTCCTCCTGCCCGCAGCGATCCGAAGCGCTTCGCGGAGTTTTTCCTCTTCGATAATGAGGGGAATGGCCCTTGTGGCGGCAATGATGTCGCCCTCTTCTACAACAACGTTGTTGTGTCGCGAGGCGCAACAGATTTCGGGCACCATGTTGAGCTCGATCAACGCCTCCACACGGACTTTCAAGAGGCCTCTATAGGCTGCTTTTAAAGACACTTTTCCTTCGGAGGGCGGCTGGCTGAAGGTGATGCCTTGGCCGGCGAGAGCCGCGGCCAATCGCAATGCCGCATCGTCTTCGTGGACTTCGCCGGGACCGATGTGAAGCACGTAAAGATGCTCCTTGCCGAGGCGCCTTAGATGGGGCAAATCTTGTTCTCGGACAATGTGTCCTTTCTTAAAGGACGGGCCCTTAAACTGCCCGGGTCTAATTTCGGTAATATCATGGGCCAGCACTTTGCCTACGGCCTGTTCAAGGCGGATGATGGTAGCGGAGGATTTGTACTTGCTGGTCATAGGAAACTCCGGCGTTTAATTTCACTTTTTAATCAATATTCATCCATCGGTTTTACCGGTGAGAATTTAAAAGATTCTACCTCTGATTGGTGATTCCGGCATCCCGCATCGCGACGGCTGCCCGTGGCCCGGACCGGCTGAGGAAGACACGTCATCGCCAGTTTCCAGGCACTATAATCACTTACAAAGAAAGGTGCAAAAAGTCTCGCCCCAAGATAAGTTCGCCTGCATAGGTCTTCCGGCATTCCCGCGCGATGTCTGTGGCCAGGACTTCGGGATAAAAGTGAAGAAGAACCAGTCTTGACACCTTGGCAAGGGTTGCAATGCGACCGGCCAGAGAGGGTGTGAGATGGCCTTCTACGGCTTCGCCCTCGGGAAAGGAACACTCCAGTATGAGGAGATCCGTCTTCCGGGCGAAAGCCACCATATCTTCGCAAAAACCGGTGTCCCCGGAATAGACAAAGCTCTTACCATCAGGGCGCTTCACCCGGTAAGCGAGACTGTGGCGGGTGTGTTTGACAGGCTGGGAATGGAGCTCGAAAAGATCATAGGCCCTCCTGTCCGGCTTAAGAATACTCAGCTCCTGGATGGCCATGAGTTCAGGCGGGACATCGATCCACTTTCCTCTCGAGAATAGGGGGATTCCGGGTGGCGAAAAGAAAATGAATCAAATCCGCTGTGTGATCAGGGTGGAGATGGGTAATAAAAATTTGCCCAATTCGGTCGTGATGGATGCCGATGCGCGCAAGCTGACGGAATGTGCCCGGCCCCGCGTCAAACAGAACCGGTCCGCCGCCGGTGTAAAGGACCAGGGAGGGCGAAGCCCGTTGTGCCAGGGGAATTCCGGTTCCAGATCCAACGATAATCAAGTACATCGAGGAAAATCTCAGCAGGCCATGGGCCTTGAAGAAGAAACGCCGTTGCGATGAAAACGCGGATTGAAGAGAAAACTTGTAGCCGGAGTGAGAGGCTAAGTCAACGGTATATTTCACAACCGGTAGAAAAACAGACACGACCGGAGGCCTGACCTGAAAGCGCTTCCTCACTCGATCCATTGAATTAATTGCTTAATCAAAGACTTAACTGGCCTTTCAAGGCGTATTTCTCTCTGGTGAAAACCTGGTGGTGGGTGTTCTTTTTTGCTTGACACCCTGGGAGCATTGGCAATAAATTTGCCGTTTGGGCAAGACACAGGGTTGCCTGCTGGTTTCGACCGGCACGGGAACCCGAAGAGGGTGATCCTAACGGGGACGGCTGTAACTTCGGGAGGAAGGTGCGCCAACGCCATGAAAAGGTCAATGAAGGTTCAGTGCCTTCAAGTTCCACCGGAAGTCTCATGATCTGTCGCAGGATATGGTCCTCTGACCAAAGACGTGCAGCCCGGGTACCTTAGACCATGTGAGGCTTCACAAGAATCAAGGTGGATTCGCCTATCCATTTGATTTGAAGAAAAAGAAATTAAAAGGAGGATGGTCTATGTCAGATTTGATTGCACCCCACGGTAAACAAGAAAAGCTCATGCCACTTTTGATCGAGGGACAAGAGCTCCAGAAGGAAATCGAGAGAGCCAAGAATCGCCATGACCACACGAGAGACATCGGACTGCATCATGATGGGTATCGGCGCTTTTACCCCCCTCACCGGTTTCATGACAAAGGCCGACTGGCAGGGCGTCTGCGACGAATATGTCATGGCAGACGGGACATTTTGGCCCATTCCCATCACCCTATCCACCGATGATGAAGGCATCAAGGTGGGCGACGACATCGCTCTGGATGACTCAGAAACAGGGACCACGATTGCTACGATGCAGGTAACCGAGAAGTATACCATCGATAAGGAGCACGAGTGCGAATCTATTTTCAAGACGACTGATTCAGAGCACCCCGGCGTCGAGAAGGTGATGTCTCAGGCCAAATATAATTTGGCTGGACCGGTGAAGGTCCTGAGCGAAAGCTATTATCCGCAACAGTTCAAGGGTCTCTATCAGAGGCCGGCTGAATCACGGAAAATCTTTCAGGACCTTAAATGGAAGCGAATTGCTGCTCTCCAACTCAGGAATCCTATGCACAGGTCCCATGAATACCTTGCCAAGATCGCCGTTGAAGTCATGGACGGCGTCTACATCCATCAATTGGTCGGAAAGTTGAAGGCGGGGGATATTCCCGGGGATGTGCGCGTAAAAGCCATCCAGGTACTCGTCGATAATTATTTTGTGAAAGGGACGGTGGTTCAAGGCGGATACCCTATGGAGATGCGCTACGCCGGCCCACGGGAAGCCTTGCTCCATGCCGTCTTTCGACAAAACTACGGCTGCTCCCACATGATAATCGGCCGTGATCACGCCGGCGTGGGTGATTACTACGGCCCTTTTGATGCTCAGAAGATCTTTGATGAGATCCCTAAAGGGGCTTTGAAGTGCGAGAATTTGAACATTGACTGGACTTTCTGGTGCTACAAGTGTGCCGGTATGGCTTCCATGAAGACCTGTCCTCACGGCAAAGAAGACAGGCTTCTTCTCTCAGGGACCATGGTGCGAAAGACCCTCTCTGAGGGTGGTGAGATGCCCAAGGAGTTCTCAAGAGCTGAAGTGGTGAAAGTTCTTCAGGATTACTACCAGAACCTGGAGGAGAAGGTGGAAATCAAACTGCACGGCGCTGCCACAGGCGATGTGAAAAAGCGCTAAGTACTGTCGCAACAAGGGCTCCCTTCGTGGTCCTCTTGGCTGCCTTATTTCTTGCCCCGGTTTCGACCATGGTGTTCCGCCTGAAGTCGTCCGGGGCAAAATTTGTTCGCCTTCGCCAGTATTCCGCTCAGATACCCCACAGCTTGCTGCGGGAATATTCATTTCATTGAATGTCCCAATGACACAAACAAACATAGGCCTCTCTGGTACAGGAGCTCGAGACGTGGTGTCATGTGCTGAGGTTTCGGCCATTTGGATTTTGGTCATTTGATATTGTCCTTCGACTTGGCTCGGGATGGTGAGCTGGTCGAACCATTTCGAGTTTCGGATTTCGTGCTTCGAATTTGTGGGTTCTCAAGAGCCGCCCTTTCCAACCCTGTGGGGTGCTTGTTTGAAGCCCCGTCATTTGGGCGGGTTTCTTTACTCCTTCCGGTGAATGAGTGTGCTTTTACACTTTGTAAAAAAACCGGACAGGGAGGGAGAAGAAAGGGCACAGCCAATAAGCGGTGAATCAAGAATTTGAATTTAAATTCAAATGGTTGGTCTTTAATTCCCCCTCGGGCGCTTTTGGCACGGCCTTTGCTGGTTTGAGTTAAGAATCCGTGTAGAAACCACAGGGCCTCGCCAAGGGCTGAATCCACAGGGCTCCTGGCAGTGAGAAACAGCATGCCGCGCTCTCCACATGGGGTTGAACGGGTTTCGTGTCTTTTTTTCGCAAAATCGTAAGAATCTGTGTTCGTTTTTTCTTGACACGTCGCGGAAATTGGATAAGTTATATGCTTCTCGTAGGATTATGCACTGTCTAAGCAGGATAATCCCAATACAATCAAGTAGTTAGACGCGCTGGAGGGAACGGGATCGGACATGTGATCCTGCTCCGCATGGTGATAGATGTGCGGCTCCAGCAGTTCCTTTTTGCGGAGATTATTCACTGTAGGGCTGACAAAAAGAGTCGGGCGACACAGGTGAGAGCTAACCGCAGGACGCGAAAAAGAAAGAAAAGGGTCGACTTTGTTCTCCGCACATGCGTGAACTACCATAAAGAAAGGGGGTGCAATAGAGATCACATTTCAGCGTTTTGAAAAACATCAATACCATTAACTTGTTAATTGAGGAGGTTTTATAATGCCAAGTTACGTGATTACTGAAAAATGCGACGGTTGCAAGGGGCAGGACAGGACAGCTTGCATGTACATTTGCCCCAACGACCTGATGGTACTGGACAAGGATGGTTCGGTCACCGGTAAGGAGATGAAGGCATACAACCGTGATCCTCAGATGTGCTGGGAGTGCATGTGCTGCGTGAAACTCTGCCCCCAGCAGGCGATGGACGTTCGCGGCTATGCGGATTTCGTCCCCATGGGAGCCAGTGCGACACCCCTGAGAGGATCTGAGGACATTATGTGGACAGTGAAATTTAGGGACGGCTCGATCAAACGGTTCAAGTTCCCCACCAGGACGACTCCTGAGGGTTCGGCTGATCCGCTTGGCGGGTTCCCCACCCATGATGATTTGAACAGCCAGGCTCTGGCAACCGAGCCGGCATCTCTGGGACTCGACGCAGTCCCCTCGATGAAGTAAGTATAAGGAGGTGTAGATATGCCAAATTTTGAAACAGTGGAAGTGAATACCGACCTCCTGATCCTTGGTGCCGGTTTTGGAACATGTGGCGCAGCCACTGAGGCGTCTTACTGGGCCAAGAAGAACGGTCTCAAGGTGGTCATGGTGGACAAGGCAGCCA
>SMTZ1_10001494_pt2 | contig 76000 bp, 63 predicted proteins | sample DeeMarSWOR136_30_FD_25667 | JGI IMG/M metagenome (IMG submission 25667) | reverse complement strand
CACCTTTCTTGTTTGCAGAGGCGGAATATCAGGGGGTGGTGGGGGGCCAGGATGCGCAATTTGCGTCGCTGGGCCGAAGACCACATTGTTGGCGCCGTCAACGATGGTCATCTTGATGAAGTAGTTGCCGCCACCGGCCGTGTTGAAACCGTAGTTCTCGACGGCAACGGTATCCATATAGAGCCTCACATCGTTGGAGTTAGGCATGGGGATCTTCGCAGCGGTCACGCCCAGATCGTTGGGATACCCAATTCGACCAAATAGAGTGATGTCGTCCACCTTGAGCCCTAAACCGCCAACTGGGGGAGTAGCCTCCCGGCTGAAGAAGCCAACGGCAACCTGCAGGCTATCCCAGTGGATGCTGGTATCGGTTATCAGGGGCGACATGTCGTGCATAAAATCGCTCCACTGATAGACGGTCCACCACTCCGAGTTTGTGACGCCGCCTAGGCCATAATAGTACGATCCGACTCCGTGCAATGTGCTGATATAGCTCCAGTCGCCGTCGTCGAGCTTAAACTCGTTATAAGCACCGGTGTTGGCAGCATCAACTTGGCATTTCAGCCACCAATCCAGCCACATATCGGCCATGTTGGTGTCCAGGTTAGCCCGATAAATCTTTGGCGAGACCAGGGCATTTTCCAAATTTGAGACATAATTCCCGGTTCCCGGCAATGAGCACCAGGCTTTGTAGATACCCGTGTGTGCGTCTGGGGTGGACAGCCACCAGTAATTCCCGGTGGGGTCAGCGAACCAAGTTGCCGGCGTCATCTTATGAGGCATCTGCGCAGCCTCGCAGGTCTCATTGAGCAGAACAGTATCTTTGGTACCAAAAGCTGTCACCTTGATGTCGTCCACTATGAGGCCAATTAGGTCCTCATCATCCTCTGTGTTGTAAGCTCCGTCGCTGGAAAAGACGATTTGGAACTTGACGCTATCCCCGGCAAAGTCAGAGAAATCGAATATCCTGGGGTAAAGGACGGTGGAGCTATCTACGGATATGCCGCCATGACCCTTAGGATCCCTGTTATAGTCCCAGCACCACAGGCTGTCATATTCGCCAAAATGGTTTCTAAGACTGGGGGGGAACTGTATCGGAGGTTTGTAGTACGAGCTGTCATCCTCGGGATGATAGGGCTTAATCTCAAAGAAGTTGTCGGTGGCAAAGTCACTGGTGTCAATCCGCACGTTATATCCGTCCCAGCTGAACACAGAGACGTAAGTGTTGATCTCACATCTCAATAATTGGTCAAATTCCAGGACAATCGAATCGCTACCAGCGGGCAGGTGAAGGACCGGAGATATGAGGGTCTGATACCAATCGTCGCCGTATCCGCCATAAGGACCTATGCTGGGATCTCCACACCACCAGGCGCTATCACCGTTGACCACCTCAACCGTGTCCACATGCCAGTACAAAACCCAGTCCTCCGGAGGTGGGGGTATGGTATTATCCACCGTATCCCACTCAGCGGGTGCCATCTTCCGGTCTTGCCAGGTAGGACTCCCGCCACTCTCGCCGGTGAAATGCGCTATGGTGTCGATCACGGCTTTGGACCCCTTGGAGCTGCGAGCGGCCCAGGGTGTTCTCTCGGCCCTGTGAACCTGGTCGTCCTTAATGTCGACAAAGTAAAACTCGTCCGCCATCTTTACCTTGTCGACGGCCTTAGGAGTATCCGCTTTGATGGATTCATCTTCATCGACAGCAGCAAATGCCCAACCGCTGGTGAGGATGACGCCCACAAGAAGCGTAAAAATTACCTTTCTCATCATTATTGAGCCTCCTTATAGAGGATTGTTCCAACGCAAACACACCTCTGCGAGAAAATTCTCCAGACCCTTCCACCTCCTTTCAGACTTCTAAATTAGATAGATAACAACAGTTTAGGTAAATTGGAACTAGCTTATCTATACAGTTATCCGCCCCTTTTTATGCTCTATCCTTAGGTAAGTAGCATAAAATATTTCTTAAAAAACGTCAATAGATTGAATTACGTATTTTAGCTAGGAAAAATATCTATTTCTGTAATGAAATAAATTAACTTTCGCTTCTTTGCGGTTTTATAACACTCTTGCACTTTATAGAACCATTTTATCACATACTGGAGAATTTGTCAAGGTTTTTTTTGGGCTCAGAGAACTTTTTTTTCTCCCTGGAAAGCTGGGTGACCTGGCTTAATTTCAGCAAGGACCATGCCAACAGACTAGGCTCTACCATGAAGTCAGGTTATTCATTCACCCACATGGGATTATAGAAAAACCTCAGATCCCAAAATGGAAAGACACCGTTCTGCCTGAAGGGACGTATCTGGTAACAGGGAATTTTCAAATTCATCAGCACCCACCGACCGGGGCGTTTTGCAAAGAGAAAAGATGAGCTCGGTCCCGCCAACCATCGGAATTTCACTCCGCGTACGTGAAATCTACGACGATGGTCACGCTATCAGGAATCTCAAGAGTGAAAGGCACTTCTTTCGCAATCCAGTACAGACAAGCCTCGCCCTCCAACAGAAACTCTTTCAGTACCTCCGGCTCTTGGAGATACATGTGACTGTTCTGGGGCGTGATGTATATGGAATCGTTGCCCGGAACGGATATCCCATCCAGGATGAGGTCGGTCAGGGCCTTCACCGAATCCGCATCTTCGATGTCGCAGCGCTTGGAGATGTAAATCTGCGCGGCGGCGGTGCTGTCGCTGTGGTTGATCACCCAGGAGGAGAAGAGGATTCTTTGAATGCCCGTGATCTCATCGCGGTGTTCCTGCCAGTCTTCGTCCTCCGTGAGGTCTACCTTGACCATCCCCACATCGTCCTCGACAGAAAAGATATCGGCTTCTACAGAATATGTGACCTGGAGGGTGGCGGAGAGCAACCAGGAGGTACACTGCCATACGAAGGCCATCAGGGCTATCAGCAGGATCCCCATGGCCGTCTTTGACAACTTGGATTTCATCTTCTCAGACTCCTTCTCGATGACCTCAGTGGCCCACGTAATACATCAACCCGCCGGTCAGTCCCAGGTTCTTACGGGCTCCACCGCCTTCCAGGCTGATCATGTGCAGTCGGGTCTCAACATTCAGGGCCAGCTGTGTGCCCAACTTCGCCTCTAAACCCGGCCCTATGCTCACGGCAAGCCGGCTCTCATCCTCCGTTCCCTCCTGTTTCATGGCGTGGCTGGCAATGCCGATGACGTTATAAAACCTCAGGCCGACCGGCGTGCCCACCGATCCCATGATCACGTTGACCCCCAGAGCCGTTGACTTGCCTCCGTCCAATTCATATTCCTCCCCTCTCACCTCAGTGGTGGCATCACCCTGATTGAAAAAGGTCAAGGTGGGCTCCACGGCGAGAAAGGGAATCACGGCCAGCCTCACCCTGGCTCCATACAGAGAGCCCGTGCCGGCATCATCCTGAACGATAGGCATGTTTAGCCCCGCAAATGCCCCTATGCCAACGGGAAGCGCCACAGCTGGGGAACATAGCCCTCCCATCACAAAGACGAACACGGACCAGAAAAAGCACTTTTTCATATCACATCTCCTCGATCAGGTGCCCAACTCCCATGAAGCCAGATAACTTTTCTGCTCGGCCGTCAAGATGTCGATGTCCACATCCATGGCCTTGAGCTTCAGCTCGGCGATGTGTCGATCGATCTTTTCGGGAACGCCGTAGACTCTCCTCTCCAATTTTTTTCCCTCCACAACCAGATACTCCGCCGCCAGAGCCTGATTGGCGAAGCTCATGTCCATGACGCAGGCCGGATGCCCCTCGGCGGCGGCCAAATTGATCAGTCGCCCCTCGCCCAGCAGGTAAATGCGCTTGCCATCGGCCAGGGTGAATTCCTGCACATACTCTCGCACATTTCTTCGACGCTCAGCCATTTTACCCAGGGCATCCAGGTCCAGCTCAACGTTGAAATGGCCAGAATTGGCCACGATGGCTCCGTCCTTCATCAATTGGAAATGTTCCGCCCGGACCACCTTCAGATTGCCGGTCACGGTTACAAAAAGATCCCCCTCCGGGGCAGCCTGAGCCAAGGGCATCACCCGGTAGCCGTCCATGACCGCCTCCAGGGCCTTCAGGGCATCCACCTCCGTCACGATGACCCGGGCGCCCATGCCCTTGGCCCTCATGGCTAAACCACGTCCGCACCAGCCGTATCCGCACACCACAATCGTGGCGCCGGCCAAAAGAATGTTAGTGGCTCGCAGAATCCCGTCGATGGTGCTCTGGCCTGTTCCATAGCGGTTGTCGAACAGGTGTTTGGTGTCGGAGTCGTTCACGGCGATGATGGGGTAGGCCAGAACCCCCTTCTGCTCCATGCTGCGCAAGCGAACGACGCCGGTGGTCGTCTCCTCGGAGCCACCTAGAATTTCAGGAATAAGCTCTTTTCGCTCCGTATGGATGGTGGAAACCAGGTCGGCGCCGTCGTCCATGGTGATGTTCGGCTCGGCGGCGAGCACGCTGCGGATATGATCGTAATAACGGTCGTTATCCTCTCCCTTGACGGCAAACACAGGGATGCCTTCATGCTCAACCAGAGATGCGGCCACATCGTCCTGGGTAGACAGGGGATTGGAGGCACACAGGGCCACCTGGGCTCCCCCCGCCTTCAGGGCGATCATCAGGTTGGCCGTCTCCGTGGTCACATGGAGACAACAGCCGATTTTCACATCACTCAGGGGCTTTTCCTTCTCGAACCGAGCCCGAATCTGCTTCAACACTGGCATATCCCGGGCGGCCCACTCGATGCGCAGCTTGCCCTGCTCTGCCAATTGGGGATCTCGAATGTCGTGTTTCATAAATGCTCCTTTGCTCAAATAGTACCGGCCGCCAAAGCCCACCGACTATAAAATTCCACCACGGGGCCTCAGCCCCTCTTGAGATCATCTGCCCTGTCTGTCCTCTCCCAGGTAAAATCGGGATGTTCTCGCCCGAAATGGCCATAGGCGGCCGTCTGACGGTAGATGGGGCGGAGGAGATTCAAACTCTCGATAATTGCTTTGGGAGATAGGTCGAAGTGCTTTCTGACCAACTCCTCCAAGCGATGATCGGGCACAACGCCCGTTCCATCGGTGGAGATCATCACGGAGACCGGCTGCGGCTCGCCGATGACGTAGGCCAGTTGCACAGTGCATTTGTCCGCCAGTTTGGCGGCGATGATGTTTTTGGCAATATACCGGGCCATGTATGTGGCCGAGCGATCGACCTTGGTGGGATCTTTGCCGGAAAAGGCGCCTCCGCCGTGGGGAACGGCTCCCCCATAGGTGTCCACTATGATCTTGCGTCCCGTCATTCCCGTGTCTGATTGGGGCCCCCCGATGACGAATTTCCCCGTACGGTTGATGAGAATCCGGACATCGTCGTCCAACAGATCGGGCTTGATAACGGCGCGAACCACCTTCTCCTCGATCTGCTGGATGGCTTCCTGAGACATATTCGCTCCGCTTTTGTCCAGCACCTCCTCGGTGTGTTGGCAGGCCAGGATCACCGTGGTCACGCGGCGCGGTATGCCGTCTTGGTACTCGACTGTGACCTGGGATTTGCCATCTGGTCCCAGGAAATCCAAGATCTTCTCCTTCCTCACCTGAGCTAATCTCTGGGTCAATCGATGGGCCAGCATGATGGGCAGAGGCATCAGCTCCGGAGTTTCCCGGCAGGCATACCCCACCATAAGACCCTGATCGCCCGCGCCCCCAGGATCCACCCCCTGAGCGATGTCCGGCGACTGCTTGCCAATGGCATTGAGGATGGCACATGAGGCCGCATCGAAGCCGTAACGGGAATGGCTGTAGCCAATTGTACCGACCACCTGCCTCACCAGCTGGGGCACATCAACCCAGCATGTGGTGGTGATCTCGCCGCCAACTATTACCAGGCCAACGGTGATAAAGGTCTCACAGGCCACCCGCCCCTTTTGGTCCTCTTTAAGAACCTCATCCAGGACGGCATCGGAAATCTGATCGCAGACCTTGTCCGGGTGACCTTCGGTCACCGACTCAGAGGTCATTAAAAACTTACCCATCATGTATCCCCCTTGTGAATAAGATTAAACCAGCGAAAATTTGATCTCTGAGGAATCGCCCACGTTTAACTGAGTAAATTTCCCCTGGACCACCGCGCTATCTCCCACCAGGGAACCTTTGAGGAGACAATCGGTCACCTCGGCTCGCTGTCCGATGATGGAGTCCTCGACGATGGAGTTCCTGATGACAGCCCCATCCGCCACAGAGACATGAGGTCCCACTATGGAGTTGTGCACCTGTGCGCTGGGAGAGATGAAAGTGGGAGCTATGACAACCGAACCTTTAATCTGACTCTTATATTGGAACTTGCTCAGCAGATGTCTATTGGTGGCAAGTATGGTCTCTGGCTTCCCGCAGTCAAACCAGTCCTCCATGGAAAAAGCGGTTAAGCGAGCGCCTTCATCGATCATGAGCTGGAAGGCGTCGGTAAGCTGATACTCGCCGCGAGTTTTGATATCCTCCTCGACAATTTTCGTTAAGCAGGACAGAAGCAGCTGGAAGTTGTTGATGAAATTCACCCCCACGATGACCAAGTTCGACCGGGGCTTCTCCGGCTTCTCCACCAACCTGACGATTCGGTCGCCCTCTATCTCCACCGTCCCAAAGCGCCGAGGATCGTCAACCTCCTTCACTCCCAAAGAACCATCCACGGAAAAATCGATACCCCCCGCGATGTCACCCTCAAAGATGGTATCCCCGTAAACGATGAGCACCGGTTCCGGCTCTGTGGCCTGCATGGCCAGATAGAGGGAGTGCCCCAATCCTTGGCGCTTCTTCTGCTCCACGAAGGCGGCTTTCAACTGATAGTTTTTTTTCACATACTCCTTGGTTTTTTCACCAAAAGCCCCGATGACGATGACAGCTTCCCCAACGCCTAGCTCCACCAAATGGTCCAAAATGTGCCCGATGATGGGCTTTCCAGCCACGTGGAGTAAAGCTTTGGGCAGAGTATGCGTATGAGGACGAAGTCGAGAACCGATGCCCGCAGCCGGTATAATTGCCTTCACTTGGATTCCTCCTGCTCAGGGGGGACGCGGTTGCCCTCTGAGCCGCCGGCCAACCTCCTCTTCAGCATATCGATCCTCTGTACTGGAGTCGGGTCGACTCCGTTGAGCACCGCTAAGTAAAAACTGACCCAATCTCCCAGGTGCAGAAGGGAAAACAAACGGGCCAGAAGGGAGGTGCCGGTAGCCCAAGCTTCCACTATTTCACCAGCAAAGGGAGCGATGAGCTCCTTGGTGATCTCCATTCTTTTGACGATGGGCTTTGGTTCCCCCCGATCTCTCAGCAGGATCACCGCGGTCTTCTTCATCATAGCTTCGGGCATGCCCCAGCCGACGATCTCGTTGTGATCCATCTCGGGAAAAAGATGATGGCTGGACAGCTGTTTGCTATTCTCGGCCAACTGTCCCCGCCAGCGGATGGCCACAGCCTCGAAATGATGACCCCACGCGTATATTACGGGGAACTTACCTCGTAGCTTGAGAGCACATTGCTTGGCCTCGTTTTTCCCCAAGGGAACAGAAGGATGATATTCGACTCCCTTTTGGCGGACCAGCTCCTGGGCTTCACGAAGACTCACCCCTTGTTCGCTGACCAATCCCAGCTTGGCCATGCTCAGAAGCAGAGCAACAAATGAATATCCCAAGGCCGCTCGAGGCGGATAACCTGCTGGAATCCTGATCATGGAAAAATTCGCTTCAGCGGCCAGCTGTACAAGTTGCCCTCCGCTTGCAATGCCGATGATTTGAGATCTTCGCTGGATGGCTTGCCGGCACGCGGCAAGAGTTTCCTCGGTATCACCGGAATAGCTGGAGGCGAAAACCAGAGTGTCAGGGCCTACGAAACCCGGCAGGGTATATCCTCTATTGACCAAGATGGGCAGCTCTACCTGGTCGACCAAATATGTTCTCAGGAGATCCCCCCCGATGGCCGAACCTCCTAAGCCGGCCACGACCACGTTACGGATCGCCCTTTTCTGCACCGAAAGGCACACCTGGTGTGTGATCTTCATGGCCTCGCCAAGCTGATCGGGAAACGAGGTCAGCAGGGTCAACATATGAGATGGATCCAGATGACTTATTTGTTCAGGGCTCAAGGGGAATTTCATACTACATACTCCGAAAGGGTCGAAAAAAAATTAAACCACATCCACAGGGAGAAAATCGGGATACAAGCGGCGGGATTGCTCCATCAGATAGGTTTTAATTTGCTGACTGGTCTCCATTTCCAGCACATGGGCAGCGACAGCTCGAGCCTCGTCCATGGTCACCGACCGGATGACTTTCTTAATCTGGGGTATAGAGATGGAGCTCAGGCTGAACTCATCGAGCCCTAGGCCAAGCAACAACATAGCGGCCAGTGGCTCTGCGCACAGTTCTCCGCATATAGCCACCGGAATAGAGGCTCGATGGCCCGCCTGCACCACCTGTTGAATAAGCTTGAGAACACCGGGGTGAAAGGGATCGAAGAGCTCTGCCACCTGTTCGTTGCCTCGATCCACGGCCAGGGTATATTGAATCAAGTCGTTTGTCCCAATGCTGAAGAAATCGGCCTCCCGGGCTAGAGAGTCGGCCACCATGACGGCGGACGGAACCTCGATCATGACCCCCACGGGAATCTTGGCATCATAGGAAAACCCTCTGGCTTTAAGCTCCTCTTGCACCTGGCTAACGATCTCCTTAGCCTGTCTGAGCTGTTCCACGCCTGAGATCATGGGAAACAAGATTTTCAGGTTACCGTTGGCGCTGGCCCTGAGAATAGCCGCCAGCTGAACCTTGAAGATGTCAGGGCAATCGAGACAGACGCGAATGGCCCTCCGCCCCAAGAAGGGATTCGCCTCGGGCTGACCTTTAAGATACATGGAGAATTTATCACCACCCAAATCGAAGGTGCGGATGGTGACCGCATCAGGAAGCATCCTCTCGGCGATAGCACTGTAAGCTTCGTATTGTTCCTCCTCGGTGGGCAGATCTGCGCGGCTCAAATAGAGAAACTCCGTGCGATACAGGCCAATCCCCGTAGCCCCATGGTCCAGTGCGGAGTCCGCCTCGTCGGGGAACTCGATATTGGCGGCAAGCTGGATGGAGTAACCGTCCAGGGTCTTAGCGGGAAGATCCTTGAGAGCAGCCATGCTGGAGGACCACTGAAGGTATTTCTGTTGCTCCCCACGGTAGTGCTCTAAGACTCGTTTGTCGGGCGCCACCACCATCGTGCCTTTGGTGCCGTCCAGAATAATCGTCTCCCCGTGTTTCACCTGAAGGGTGGCATCCTTAAGACCGACCACACCGGGGATCTCCAGAGAGCGAGCCATGATGGCCGCATGGGAGGTCCGCGCGCCCATATCCGTGGCAAAACCAAGGATGTTCCTCCGATGCATCTGAGCCGTGTCGGTGGGGCTCAGGTCCTGGCTTACCACCACCACCTCCGACTGGATCCCGGCCACGGTCAGCTGTTTGATACCCAGAAGATTGTGCAGCACACGGCGGCCTAAGTCCCTGATATCTGACGCCCTCTCGCGAAAAAAGACCTGATCCGACGACTCGATGGTGGAAATGGCTTTTTGGAGGTTCTCCCAGAAGATAAATTCCGCGTTCCGCCTGCGCTCCTGTATGGCCGTGATGGTCTGGTCAATGGTCATCACGTCGTCCAGCATCAACAGTTGCACGTCGAATATGCGCCCCTGTTCCTCTCCCAGATTCCGGGCCACCCGGCGACGAATACCGAAAAGTTCCTCTTTAGTCTGCTGAATGGCCCTTTTGAATTTCTCCACCTCAGAGGCTACCTGCTCGCCGGCAATCTCTTCTTCTTCCACCTGTAGTTCGTCTCGATGGAGCAAAAAGGCAGACCCGATGGCGATGCCGGGGGAGACGGGTACTCCCTTTAAAACCAGGTTTTTCTCGGCCAATCTCTCCTCCGTACTTCTGGAAATCTTCTGCCCATTTGGGGGATCGTATTATTCCTCATCGAATTTGGAGGCAAAGAGGATCTCTAAAGCCTGGATGGCCAGCTTCTCATCCTCCCCATTGGCGGTGATGATAATCTGACTGCCCATCTCCGCCGCCAACATCATCACACCCATGATGCTCTTGGCGTTCACTTCCAACCCATCTTTATTGAGATGAATTTCCGAGCCAAAGCGACTGGCCTCGCCGACCACCATCGCGGCCGGGCGCGCATGTAAGCCCAACTTATTTTGAACGATGATGGTCTTTTTAATCATCCAGGCTATCTCGTGAAAAGAGCATGAGCTTACCTGACCCGAGTGGGGGACTACCTCCTAACAAACCTCTTGCCAGAAAGTTGCTGGACCAGACCTTTCATCTCCAGAGAAAGCAACAAAGACAGAGTCTCCGAGGCCTGGTAACCTGATTGAGCAATGAGATTGTCCACCGGGACCGGCTGATCCGTCACCAATGCCAGGAGCTTTCCCTCTTCAGCGGAGAGATCGGTCATCGACTGGGCAGGTGACTTCACATCCACAACCTTCCCAGATACGGGAAGCTCCTCTAAGATGTCCTCTACCTTCTGAACGAGCTTAGCACCTTCCTGGATGAGACAGTGCGTACCTTGGCTTCCAGGTGCGTCGATACTTCCAGGAACAGCGAACACTTCTCGGCCCTGATCCAGAGCAAAGCGGGCAGTGAGAAGAGCCCCGCTCCGGAGCCCGGCTTCCACTACTACGACACCCAAACTTAACCCACTGATGATACGATTCCTTCTGGGGAAATGACCAGCATCCGGCTCAGACCCCAGGGGAAACTCAGAAATGAGCGCCCCACAACGGGCAATTTGCTCCCCAAGAACACGATGTTCCGGCGGATAAATAATGTCGATGCCTGACCCCAAAACGGCCAAGGTGCGCCCCCCAGCTGCCAGGGCACCTTTATGGGCCATGGAATCGATGCCTCGTGCCAAGCCACTTACCACGGTAATCCCATGGTAAGCAAGATCGGCAGCGAGTTTCTCGGCGACGCGTTGGCCGTAAGAACTGGCGCGTCGGCTACCCACCACTGCAACTGCCAGCTCATCGGCCGCCGTCAGCTGACCCTTGACATAAAGCAGAGGGGGGTAATCGTACGTAGTGAGCAACTTCTCGGGATAATTTGAGTCCCGATAAGTCAGGATGGTCACCCCCAGCTGCTGCAGCAGGGTTGACCATCCCTCCTTCAGGGGCAGGCCAGCCGCCTCTAATATGGCCTGTGCCCTCTTCTCATCGATGTTTGGCAGAGAACAGAGCTCTACCCTCGAAGCCCCCAGCACCTTCGCTGGAGATCCGAAACGTTTGACCAGCTGCCTAAAGAGAACCGGACCGATTCCGGGCACTGCGCTAAGGCGCTGCCACGATTCCAGATCAAGCTGCATTTGCTCGGTCAGCTCCCGGTCTCCAGAAACCTGCTCAGCCTTCTCCATAGCGACCAGATACCGCCGTCCCTCTCCGGAGGTGGGCTTGAGCTGCCGGAGGAGGCTGACTCATCGAAACCTTCTTTTTCTGCTTTCCTGTCGGACTCCCGCCCTTTGCCCAGGCCTTCCTTCAACTTCCGTCCGGCCAAAGGGCTTACTTTTCGAATGATCTCTAAAGCGGCCTTTTGAGCACCTACATCGAGTTGGGATAGGGCTTTAGCCACAGCCTCGAGTTCATCCTTTTCGATCAAATTGGATAAAGCATGGGCCGCTGATCGTCGCACGCCGATGTTTTCGTCTCCCAGGGCAGTCATGAGCGGCTCGATGGCCCTGGGATCGCCGATATTGCCTAAGGCCTGGATGGCACACTCCCGCGTGTACCACAGTCCTTCGTGGAGCGCCTCCAAAAGGGCGGGAACGGCCTTCATGCCCAGCTGCGAGAGTTTTTTTGCGGCCGCCATGCGGATAGAAAATTGCTCGTTGGCTATGAGGCCAATGAGCCTCTCAATTTTTCCATCAGAAGCATCTCCCTCTTGTGGGGATGCATGCTGCCCATGTGCACCAAGGGTCAGCCTAAGCGTTTCTTTGGACTTTTTCTCAATCGAGTCTCGATTTTCTGCCGTCAACTTTTTTTCTCCGTTTTGGCCACATCCAGCTGGTGAGCGATGAGATGCCTCAGCTCTTTCGTGCCCGCACCGTTTACGGCCGATATGGCGTGGTGGAGAGCATTTGCTCTGGCCTGTATTCGGGGATATCTTCGGCCCGCTGGCCAGAGATCGACTTTGTTGAGTACCACAAGAGAGGGCCTCTCCAGCAAGTCGGCCTTGAAACGGGCCAGCTCATCGCAGAGGATCTCATAATCTCTCTGCAGCTCTGCTCTGGTGATGTCCAGGAGGAAAAGCAGAACCCTGGTTCTCTCGATGTGCTGCAGAAATTGAATGCCCAGACCTTTACCCTGATGAGCTCCCAAGATGAGTCCGGGAATGTCAGCTAACACACACTGCCGAAATTCGCCCAGGCGAACAACCCCCAGCTCCGGCTGAAGGGTAGTAAAAGGATAATCGGCAATTTTGGGCTTGGCCGACGAAAGACATGCTAAAAGGGTCGATTTTCCGCTATTTGGCAAACCCACCAAGCCCACATCGGCCAAAATCTTAAGTTCAAGGCTGAGCCTAAGTTCCTGTCCCTCTCCACCCTTCTCAGCCTTTCTTGGAGCCTGATGGGTGGCAGTGGCAAACCGTGCGTTACCACGCCCCCCTTCACCACCCCGGGCCACCACAACTTGTTGTCCATGAGCAACCAGATCGGTCACGACCCGATCCGAGGCTATGTCCTTCACCACGGTCCCCAACGGGACGAGAATGCGAACGTCTTGTCCCCTTTTGCCGTGCTTATTAGCGCCCTGACCATGGGCACCTCTTTCGGCCCGAAACTGTTTCCTATGACGAAATCCCAACAGAGTGTTGATATTTTCATCGGCCACCAGGACGACATCTCCACCGTTACCACCATCCCCCCCATCCGGTCCACCTTTGGGCACATATTTCTCATGCCGAAAACTGATGCAACCGTTTCCCCCCCTGCCACCCCACACCGTAATCTCAACATGATCGATGAACATCAAGCGGCCTTCTGTTCCTTCTCCTCCTGGAGAAGGCCCACCAAAGTGCTGCGCAGGGCCTTCTCATTTAGTTTCCGCTGCAACCTGCCCTGGTGGGCCACCGAGATAAGGCCCGTCTCCTCGGAGACCACCACCACCACCGCATCCGACTCCTCGCTGATGCCCACAGCAGCTTGGTGACGCATGCCCAGCACCCTGCGATAACGAGGATTCTGGGTTAGAGGCAGGGTACATCGTGCTGCCACGATGGTGGACCCCCGAATGATGATGGCGCCGTCATGGAGGGGAGACGGGGGAGTAAAGATGGTGCTGATGAGATCAGCAGAGACGGCGGCATTGATGATCTTCCCCGTCTCCACATAACCCTTGAGTCCCACCACCCGTTCCAGCACGATCAGACCGCCCAACTTCCTCTGGGACAACTTCAGAGACCCCTGGACCAATTCGTCGAGAGTACCGCTCTCCATCCCCCTCAAGAAACCCCGTATTAAAGGACTTTGTCCCAGTTTCGCCAGAGCTCTCCTCAACTCTGGCTGAAAGACCACCACGATGGCGATGACCCCCACCGGCGCCACATTGGAGATGAGCCAACGGAGGGCATCAAGTTGAAGCCAGTAGGCGGCGAAGGAGGCCAAAAACAGGAGAAAGAGGCCTGTGAGCATCTGTACGGCTCTTGTGCCCCTCATCAGCATCAGAAGCTTATAAAAGATGAAGGCCACCGCCGCAATGTCCACCAAGTCAGAGAGACCTACCCTCACGAAAGCGATCCTAAACAAGTCCATATGGTCACCCTCATCCCATGGCTACGGATATCGCGTGGGCCATTTGAACAACGCGGTTCATCTCCTTCACATCGTGCACTCGAAGCATATGGGCACCTCTGGTCACGGCAAGAGCTGTTGCAGCTGCAGAGCCCTCCAGGCGATCCTCGACCGGCAGATCGAGGACCTTTCCGATGAAGGACTTCCGCGAGACGCCCACCAAGACCGGCACACCCAGAGTGTGAAGCTCGCCAAGACGATTAAGGATGGTCAGGTTGTCCTGCACTCGCTTTCCGAAGCCGATCCCAGGGTCCACTATCAATCGGCTGCGGGAAATCCCGGCCTCCTCGGCCTTCTGCAGTTGCTGTGCCAAGAATTGGATAATCTCTTGCATAACATCGTCATAACGAGGATTGCGCTGCATATTGCGAGGGGTTCCTTTCATGTGCATCAAAACCAGCGCTGCCTTGTTTTCGGCCACCACCTGGGACATCCGCTGGTCGAATCGCAGTGCGCTGATATCATTCACAATATGAACCCCTGCCTTCAGAGCACGATCGGCTACCTCAGCTTTGTAAGTGTCGACGGATATAGGTACTTTCAACTCGGCACTCAATCGCTCCACGACGGGAATAACCCTTCGTAGTTCTTCATCCAGAGGAATGGGTTGAGCTCCGGGCCGGGTGGATTCGCCACCCACATCGATGATGTCAGCCCCCTGAGCCACCATCTCATGAGCACGAGGGATAGCTCGCTCCAGCGCGTTGAACTGCCCGCCGTCGGAAAAAGAATCGGGCGTGAGATTGAGCACACCCATGATAAGGGGCCGCTGGCCGATGGAAAGAACTTTTCCACGACAATGGAGCTGACGCTGGTGAGGACTCCTTAGATCGGCAATGACCCGCTGGATCTCCGTAGAGAGCCGATCCAGGCCGAAGGGTTGGGCCGCTATCTTGTGCGCTAACCTCTCCAGCTGGCCAACTGTGCCCATGATTAAGACGTCGGAGCGTTTGACCCGGGCCGTGATCACTCCTCGAGCCACCGCCGCATCCGCTCCCAGAGCGAGCATCTCCTGTTTGATCACAGTGGCCGCCGGAAAGGGTAGATCCGAGACCTTGAGCACTTTAAAAATGGCCTTGGGGGCCATAATCTCCCACGAGCGGCCATTGGCACCCACGCGCTTCAGCTCCTTGGCGGCTTGGGACAGCTCCCGGATGTCCACTAGCCTGACGTGTGGGCGCGCCATGATCCTCCCGTGGCGGTATGCAGGCCTTTACTTGTGCCCCTTGATCAGGAAAAAAGCCTCGGCTCGAGTGGCTTCATTTCTCATGACGCCACGCATGGCCGAGGTGGTGGTCACAGAGCCAGGTTTTTTCACACCCCTCATGGTCATGCACAGGTGTTCCGCCTCGACGACCACCAACACGCCTTTAGGCTGCAGAACCTCCATGATAGTATCGGCCACCTCCGTGGTCAAACGTTCCTGCAACTGGGGACGCTTTGCCATGGCCTCCAACACTTTTACAAGACTGCTGAAACCAGTGATGCGATTGTTGTCTGGAATATAGGCCACATGTGCCACCCCGAAGAAGGGCATGAGGTGATGTTCGCAGATGGAATAGAAGGGAACATCGCGAACCAGAATCATCTCGTCTTGATTCTTGGTTGAGAACACCTGCAGCTGCTTTCGAGGATCCGCACAAATCCCCCCGAAGATCTCCTGGTACATTTCGGCCACCCTCCGGGGGGTATTCCGTAAGCCTTCCCTCTGGGGATTTTCCCCTATGGCCTTTAAGAGTCTTTTGACTGCAGCCTCGATTTCGGCTTTGTCCATGCCCGTTGTTTCCGTTCCGTTTCCGATGAGCTGGAGGGAACCTTACGACCAGCGGTCGTCTTCCTTGTGGGGGTGGCGTTCTCTTTCCGGCGTGGCCTTCTCCGGGAGTGTCTCGAACGTGGTTTCTTTGACCGCAGGATCTTGTCGATCTCAGAACCATCGAGGATTTCCCTTTCCAGCAGAGCCTTGGCCAACCTATGCAAGTTATTCAGGTTGGCTCTAAGGATGGCTTCCGCTCGATGCTGCTGAGCTTCCACGATGCGCTTGACCTCCTCGTCGATGAGAATAGCCGTCTCTTCGCTGTAGTCCCGATGTTTGGCGATCTCCCGCCCCAGAAAGATCTCCTCCTCTTTCTTCCCAAAGGTCACTGGTCCCAACCTCTCACTCATGCCCCATTCGCACACCATGCTCCTGGCCCAGCGGGTGGCATCCTCGATGTCCCCACCCGCACCTGTGGTCATCTGGTCGAACACGATTTTCTCGGCTGCCCTTCCACCAAGCTTAACTGCAATGAGGTTTTCCAGATACTCCTTTGACCAGCTGTGTTTCTCATCCTTGGGCAACAGATGAGTGACGCCCAAGCTGCGGCCCCGCGGTATGATGGTGACCTTGTGGACCGGCTCGGCTCCAGGGATGAGTTTGGCCACCAGGGCATGCCCGGCCTCATGATAGGCGGTGCTTTTTTTCTCATCTTCGCTGAGGATGAGGCTTCTACGCTCCACTCCCATCATGACCCTGTCTTTGGCCTCCTCGAAATCGTTCATCGTGACCTTGCTGCGGTCTTTTCGAGCCGCCAACAGAGCAGCCTCATTGACTAAGTTGGCCAGGTCGGCCCCAGACAGGCCAGGACTCCCACGAGCCAAAAGGGAGAGATCCACATCCCTGGCCAAGGGGATACGACGTGTGTGAACTCTTAAAATTCCCTCCCGGCCCTTGACGTCCGGAATGTCCACGATGATCTGCCGATCGAATCGGCCGGGCCGCAAAAGCGCTGGGTCCAGAACATCAGGCCGGTTGGTGGCCGCCAAGAGGATGACCCCCTCATTGGACTCGAATCCGTCCATCTCCACAAGAAGCTGATTGAGCGTCTGCTCCCGCTCGTCGTGACCACCGCCTAAACCTGCGCCTCGGTGACGGCCCACGGCGTCAATCTCGTCGATGAAGATGATGCACGGGGCACTCCTTTTGCCCTGCTCGAAAAGGTCACGAACCCGGGAGGCTCCCACGCCCACGAACATCTCCACGAAATCTGAGCCGCTCATGCTGAAGAAGGGAACCCCCGCCTCCCCGGCCACGGCCCGAGCCAACAGGGTCTTGCCAGTCCCCGGCGCCCCCAGAAGGAGGGCACCCTTTGGGATCCTGCCTCCCAGTTTCTGAAACCGTCCCGGATCTCTGAGGAACTCAATGACCTCTTGAAGCTCCTGTTTGGCCTCGTCGGCTCCGGCCACATCGGCGAAGGTGACCTTCGGCCTATCCTGGGTCAATAGCTTGGCCTTGCTCTTTCCAAAGGAGAAGATTCCTTTTGGTCCTCCGCGCATCTGACGAAAGATGATCAGCCAGATGCCCACCAGCAGTATCCAAGGCAGCCCAGAGAGCAGAATGCTAAACCAGTTCAATGTCCTCGGTTCGGCAATGATGGTCACCTCCTGGGCCTCCAACTCGTTCACGAGCTCTGGCATCTCAAAGGGAATGTGCACGTAGAACTTGTCAAATTCGGTAACCTTTCCATTATCCAGTTTTGTGGCCACACCCTTGAGTTCGCCGCGAATATCCTTGTCCACGATGGTCACCTGGCTCACATTGCCCTGGTTCAGCTGCTGGCGGAACTCAGTATATGTAATGGTCACCTCTTGTCGACGAGATCGGTTGAAAAACTGAAAGATGGATATGGAGAGGAGAAGTAGAAGAATCCAAAACAGCAGAGTTCGAGAAGTCCTTCGCCAACCGGGTCCCTGTGAGTCTCCCTGCGGTGGTCCCTGGTCTCGACCACCTGTAGGTGGACGTCCCCTGTCAAACCGCCCCTGATCTCGGTTACTCGCGTTCATCACACCTCAACCTTTCCGAAAAGGAGACTCACTCCTCCAGCACCCCGATGTAAGGCAAATTTCTCATTCTCCCTTCATAATCCAGGCCGTAACCGACAACGAACTGGTTCGGAATAACGAATCCCACGTAATCCAGAGGCACATCCACCAGACGACGCTCCTTTTTATCCAACAGCGTCAAGATCTTTAAGGAGGCCGGGTGTCGAGTTAACAGGTTGGCCCGAATGTACTGCCAGGTGAGACCGGTGTCAACGATATCCTCAACAACCAGCACATGGCGCCCGTGGATGTTGGTGCTGAGGTCCTGAAGTAAACGGACGACACCTGTGGAGTCCTGAGAATTGCTATAACTGGACACGGCCATGAAGTCCACTTCATGAGGAATATCTATGCCACGAATGAGATCGGACAAAAGGAGGAAACTCCCCTTCAGGATGCTGACCAAAATAGGGTCCATCCCCCGATAATCTTTAGAAATCTGTGCCCCCAACTTCTTGATCCTATTTTGAATCTGCTCCTCGGCGATCAGCACCTTCAACTTGGATATCATGGGTTGCGCTCCAAAAAGCACCGAGCCCATAGGACTGATTTTGTTTTCTCGGTCACCCTGAAGGGGTTGGCGATGCCATGTCCGATGACCCATATGATTCCGTCTCTGCCCACTAATAGGGGAATTTCATCCCGCTGAATACGGGGAACCTTTCGATCGATGAGGTAATCGGAAAGTTTACGGGTGCCGCTCATACCAAGCGGATGAAATCGATCTCCCCGTTGGCGGCTTCGCAATAGGAAGGGACCGCGTAGCCGTGCCCAATCCACGAAGGCCTCGAACTGATCCCGCACTCGAGGCGGCCAAGGAATTCGCCCTTTGACCACTAATTCCGTCCTTAAGGCCAGCCCCAAAGCGGAAAACTCGATTTTTCCGGGGAGCTCTACGGACTTACAGAAAGGTTGGGGCAAACCCTTCCGGAAGACAAGAGCCTTAGCGGCACGTTCTACCACTATCTCATCAGGAAGGTGAATCCGAGACCCGACGTGTCCGTTACAAGCCAGGTTAAAAACCTGTTCCACATGCTTAAAGCTGATACGCCGGAGATCTCCCTTTATCCTTCTGATAAGCTCTCTAATCAGAAATTTTCCTTGAATGTTAAAATAATCCGCAAAAAGGGCTAAATCAAGAACAATTTTCCCATTGGAATCCTTTTTGCTCGGGCTTTCCAGTAGATCCTGGGACAATTTCTGGAAATAGATGTTCTCCTCGCTTTCCAGCTGGCCAATTCTATTGAGAATTTCCACTATCTTAGGATTGTATCTTCGCTCCAGCAGAGGAATCAACTCATTCCTTACCCGATTTCGCAGGTATCGGAGCTGCTGGTTGGTGTGATCTCGGCGCGGATGGAAACGACGCCTGTGGAGATATTCCTCGATTTGGCAACGTCTCACTTGGATCAGAGGTCGCACGATCCGGCCCCTGACGGGGGGAATCCCGCTCAAACCTGTGGATCCGGCACCACGAAGGATGCGCATCAACACCGTCTCTGCCTGATCGTCGGCATTGTGCCCAGTGGCAATGCGTCGGGCCTTCACCATGGAGGCCACCCGCTCGAAGAAGGCGTAACGAGCCAGTCGGGCCTCCTCCTCCAGGCTACCCCGAGACTCTGTCAGAAATTGGATCCCCTGCACGGCAGAGGATAAACCCAGCCGTCGAGCCAGTCGCCTGGTGTATTGGGCGTCCTGTCGAGAGCTATGACCGCGAAGCCCATGATCCAGATGGACCACGTGTAGGTCGATGCCCAGTGTATCACGCAGACGCCACAGGAGGTGGAGCAAGGCCACAGAGTCTGGACCGCCTGAGACGGCCACTAACACTCGATCCCCTTTCTCAATCATCTGATACGTCGCAATAGTCTCTCGTACTTGCTGGATGATGTCCATATCAACGCTCGCTGCTCAGATCTGGAATCTCACGGTTTGTTCTGGGTTACTGGCTCGTGCGATGATCTCTCGCTCTCCCCTTGCATCTCTGGCGATGACCACAGCGGTCTGATCCCCCGGAGCATCGCTATACCGGAGCAGGATTGCTACTGCCAATGGGACCAAGGTTTCCGGTGCTCCACCGGGGATGAGGGCCAGCGGGCTGGGATACCCCTTCACGTCCAAGATCATATCGTTCGGGACTCGAAGCTCGCTTAGTTTCTTGTTTTCTCCTTGGTTGCGCCCCACCACTATCTTACAACGATCGTCCAGGCGCAGGTGGCGGAGCAGCTCCACCTCTCGCGGAGTAACGGAATCACCATGCTGAAATAGGTCTCTCAACCGCCGGGAGAAGATGGCATCGGTCAGGAGACAGCCGCCGGCCGGGTTCGGATAGTTAGGGATGCCGTAGTGGGCCGCCAGTTCCATCTGCCTTTTGCGTCCCCGTCCCCGCAAGTCCAGAAGGCACTGGCGATCCACTTTACCCTCCCGTTCCGGTTGGGTCTCAGGCAACAGCTTGGCCGAAAGAGGGCGGAGAATGACCGGCTCGTAGCCAGATTCTCGGGCCACCCTTACCAGTGAACCTCTGTTCTGGGACATGGGACGTTCCCCCAAGACCTCTCCGGAAAAGAGGAAGTCGGCTCCCTCCCGTTCCATGAGCTCTCCAGCCTTTCGGAACATCATGGCGTGGCAGTCGATACAGGGATTCATATTGCGGCCATAACCGTGTTTGGGATGGCGAACCATCTCCAGGTGCTCCCCGGTAATGTCCACGATCCTGTGATCCATCTTCATACGCTGAGCAGCCTCTTTGGCTCCCTTGGCCCCGAAAAAGGGACTACAGAAGGTCACGCCGATGACCTCAATTGCCTGGTCCTGCAATACCTTGACGGCCAGAATACTATCCAGCCCACCGGAGAACAACCCCACACCTTTGGCCATAACACGTTCTCTCCAAAAAACATAACGTGGGAAGGTCGAAATAATTTCCTACTAACAATGTAGGCTTGTCCAGGAATGAAGTCAAGTGGTATTTGGGGATTTGAGGAAGCAGATTGAGCTGTGCAAAACCGCATCTTCGGTGCTTAAGAAAAAAGCCCGAGATCCAGGGAGAATCTCGGGCCTCCAGCGTCGATTCATCATACAATTTAGAAGGAGAATAGCACTCCGGCATGGAGGGTAATATCGTTGGAGTCGGTCGTCTCTTTCTGACCATCGATTTCTGTCTCGACGGCGTCTTTGATGGTGTGGTACTTGGCCATCAAATCGACGTCCAAATCGAACTTCCCCAGGGGACTGCTATAGACCTTCACCAGCATTCCACCGGTGAAGTTCCAGCCGAACTTGGTGGTGCTGAAGTCGGTTTTGCCGATGTCGGTACCCTCAATCTCCACCTCGGTGCTGTAATTGTAGACGCCGGCCATGGGGGCTGCGTAAAATCGCGCCGGGCCCATGGGCGTTTGAAATTGGGGTCCCACGGTAAATTGAACGGACTGGTTGCGGGTCTCAACGTCTACCGGAATGCCAGCCACTTCACCCTTACGGGTCTCGGAACCATAGACCACAAAGGCCAAATCAGCCCGCGCGCCGATGCCCACCATCACAGGGGGCGAGAAAAGGAACTTTATCCCGACTCCGCCCCCATTTCCCGAGACGTTGGCAAAATCCTCTTGGGGCATCGAGAGAAACAGGTTCGGGCCCACGGCAAATCCGGCCGTGGCGGTGGAACAATAGGCCAAAAATAAAAACGTCAAGAGAGTGACCACTACTCGTTGGGACATTCCTTTTCCTCCTTTCAGAAAAACCCGCGCCTGAGCCAGGTCTAATCAGGGCCGAACATTCACTTCGAGGCCGGATAAAACTTCAGGCCGTATATCTCTTGTCCATTGATTTCCCGGACCTTCTCCCAGCGGTGACGCATCTTCATGCCCATCTCCACCTTATCGGTGGACAGCTGGCCCAGAGCTCGGACGCCGCGGGGGTACTCGACGATGCCCAGCATCAACGTTCGCGTCGTGAAATCCATGGTGAGAGCGTGAAGTTTCGTAAAGGTGAGCAGGGTGCCCTCTTTCTCCAAGGCCAGCTCTTTAAATTGGTCCCCGCCACAGCCCAGACAGAACCTGCGTTTCGGGTGGAAAACACGCCCACATGCTTTGCACTGATAACCCTTCGGGACCTCCATTGCTCACTCCCGGCTTAGGACAAAAGCCAATACGTTGTTGCCGAATCCCCCGAAATTACAACAAAAACCGTTGACCGCCTGGGAAACCTGCCTTTCACCAGCCTGGCCCCGCAATTGCCAGACCAGCTCCGTCACCTGAGCCACCCCCGTGGCGCCCACGGGATGGCCCCGAGCTTTCAACCCTCCAGAAGGATTGATGGGTAGCTTGCCGTCCAACCGGGTAGCTCCTTCCTCCAGGGCTCGATGCCCTTGGCCCACGGGAAAGAAACCGGCCTGCTCGCTCTCGACGATCTCCAGGATGGTGAAGGCATCGTGCAGTTCGGCCACCTGGATGTCCTGTGGGCACAGCCTGGCCATCTCAAAGGCAGCCTTGGCCGCACCTCGAACCGCCTTCAGATCCAGGGGATCATCTCTTTGGTATACGGCGTGGATATCGGTCGCTTGACCGAAGCCAGCGATGTGCACTGCGGGATGAGGGGCATCCTTGGCCTTTTCGGCGGCACAAAGCACAACGGCAGCGGCTCCGTCACTCACCGGACAGCAATCGTACATCCTCAGAGGCTCTGCGATGGGCGGGTTATTGACTACCGCCTCGGGCCGGAGCAGGATGCCCTCCATGGTCACTGCCTGCTGGATGTGGGCATAGGGATTCTTGGCGCCATTCTCGTGATTCTTCACAGCCACCATGGCCAGATGTTCTTGTTTTACGCCATATTTGGCCATGTGCAGCCGGGCGAACATACCTGCCAGGGAAGGCAGGGTGACGCCGTAAATGTACTCGCCCTGGCGGTGAGTCATGCTGGCCACAAAATCGGTTGCTTCCCAACCGGTTACGGCCCGCATCTTCTCGCCGCCGACCACAAGAACTGAATCATAAAGGCCGGAGGCGATGGCCAGAAAGGCGTTCTTGATGGCTGAAGCTCCTGAGGCCGGGCCGTTTTCCACGGTGTCGGCAGGAGCCGGCAGCAAGTTCAGGCGGTCTACCAATGCGCTGGCCACACCCGTCTGGTAGTTGAGGATGCCGGCGCCCATGTTGGCCACGTAGACTGCGTCAACGGATCTGTGGTCGAGTCCCGCGTCCTTCATGGCCGCCAAAGAGGCCTCCATAAGCAGCTCCAAAAGGTCCTCTTCACGGCGGCCGAACTTGGTCATCCCACAGCCGATTATAGCCACATCTCTCATGAAAAAACCTCTCCGGTCTCGTTGAGATCGGTGATCGTTAATCGTGAATCGTTAATCGTGAAAACCATAATTGCAATTGGCAATGGCAGTAGCAATAAAAGAGTGTAAGCTACTGCTGCCGACTATTTTCTTATTGCCATTGTTATTGCCATTGCTATTACAATTCGTCTTTCACTGCATACTGCTTACTACCTACTGGGATGGCCAGGGGAGGAAATTGCCACTGAGATTTTCACTAATCTCGACTCTCCTACGAGCTGCGCTTTTTCGCTCTCCCCGTCACCTGTTGGACCAGCTGAGCCTCCTCGGGGATCGTGATGGTCTCTGCCGTCTTCAGCAAAGGCGCCGGCACCGGCCGCTCTCCCACCACCAGTCGATCCTTGGCGGCGTGATACAGCTCCGGCGTCAAGGTCCAGACGTCCACACCGCCCAGCTCATGAGGTATGTCGGGCCGTTGGATGAGATCGTACTCCAGCATCCACCGGCGAAAGCCGATGGGGCTCTCGGCGGTGATGTAGACGTATTTCTGCTTCAGGATCTCTATGTGATACTCCATCTTGGAGGCGAACAGGTGGGCCCCAACCCTCAGCCCGCGTCTCAAAGCTAGGGTATGGTAGCTGATACCCACCTTGGAGCTCAGGGTTCGCCCGTTGACCAGACCCACCAGCTGTCCGTCGATGAGGCCCACGAGACAGTATTCATCCTTCACCCTGTACCGCTTCCAGCCCAACAGCTCGGCGAAGGTCCGGGCAGCGACGATGTCGTAGAAATCCCGCTCCACGTAAAGCAAGGGAGCGATGGCTTCTAGGAGCATGGAAGTCTCCTCTCGAACTGCAGGACGGACGACCATTTGCTCGCCCGTGGCCAGATAGATGGACTTGGGCGGATAAGGGGGAAGCTGACGCTCCGGTGGCCTGAGTATGCCTTCCAGATCAGCCATGGTGGGCTACTCCTGGTTTATAGGAAGAAACTGAAGAATCGAGGCAAAAAAAATCCCTGTCAAGCCCTTGGGCAAACAAGGCACATGCATATGAAAAATGGTAGCGGTGCAGGGATTCGAACCCCGGACACGCGGATTATGATTCCGCTGCTCTAACCAACTGAGCTACACCGCCACCGGATTGTTAATTTAACGCCTTCTGCTAGATTTGTCAAGGGAATATTTTGTTGGTGTTTGGTGCTTATGGATCAAAGGGATTCGGGAATCGTGATTCGGGAAAAACGATGGACATCAATTCGGAGGGGCACGGCGCGCCGCTGCGCAAAATGAAACGTTCAGCGACACTACCATGATGATGCCATCTCCAAATATTCCCATACACATTGGGGCGGTTCGCGAACCGCCCCTACGAGCCTTGCTGATTACGCAACTCGCATCACGTAACACGAGCCACGTATCACGCCATCATTCCTCCGGATACATATCCGGTGGGATGATCGGCAAGGGCCTGCCCGGATGTTCGGAGATCAACTTCAGATAGAGCCATTCGCGATCCTCTTGCATGCTGAAACCAGGCATCTGTGGCTTGAACATGTCGAGCTTAAACAGTCCCTTGCGAGGCAGTTCCACGATCTCGACCTCCCTCCCCGGGGGGATGCCCGCTGCTTCTTTGGCCAACAGGAGAGATGTCTCCAACCCCCCGATGAGGTCCACCAATCCCTTTTGGTGACCATCGATGCCACTCCAGGCTCTCCCCTGGGCGACGGAATCAACTTGGGCTTCGGTCAACTTCCGTCCCTGAGCCACTTGGGCCACAAAGGTTTTATAGGAGGCTCGGATGTGATCTTCTATAATGCCGCGCTCCTCGACCGTCAAATTGCGGTCGGGCAGCGGTATTCCCAAAAACGGAATTCGGATTCCAAAGCCAACGTCGGCGTGATCGCCCACCTTGACATGATCCGACGTGAGCCCCAGCTTCGAGCCGAACCCCTTATTCCAAACCCACCCACCGGCCACGCCGATTGAGCCCGTCACCGTATTGGGAGCAGCCACGATGGTATCTGCGTACATAGAGATCTGATACCCGGCGGAAGCAGCTACATTTCCCTGACTGACGACGACCGGCTTTGCCTGGGCGCATTTCCGGAGAGCCTCAGCGACGATATCGGCCGGCAGGCCAAGCCCTCCGGGAGAGTCCACCCGGAAGACCACGCCCTTGACCTGCCTGTCTTTCTTCAATTGCTTAAATATCTTCTCCAACTGGCGAGCCTTGATGCCCTCATCCATGGCGCAGAAACCCACAGCATACACGACGGCGATCTGGGGTTTGTCTCCCCAGATCTGGGAGGGAAATTCCCGGGCAGCCAGCTTTTTAGGGCCCACCATTAGCTTGCTTTTGCCCTCCCAAGACTTGATGATCTCCTTGGCATCCACCCAACGCCCCAGGGTATCCACGAGACCCTCAGCGAGAGCAATATCAGCCGAGAATAAAGATTTCTCGTTAATCCAGGAATCAAATTTTTGTTTGGAGATATTCCTCGAGACTCTGATGTCTTCTCGAACCACTGCATAGAGATCATCAAGCAACGCCTGGCGCTGCTCCCGGTCTGCCTCGGACATGCCCTCCCTGGATAGGATCTCACCAGCGGACTTGTACTTGAAAAGACGCCATTCGTCAAAACCCAGGCCCAGCTTTTCCAGCATGCCTCGAAAGTAGGTGTGACCAGCTACGTATCCAGGAAGAATGAGAACTCCCTCGGGATTCATGATGATTCTGTCAGCCACGCTGGCCAGGTGATATTCGGTCATCCCGCCGTCATCCATGAAGACCACAACCTTCTTGCCAGTCTTCCTGACCTCCTTGAGCTTTTCGCGAATCTCCCAAGCCAACACTCGAGAAATGCGAATCCCAGATAGGTTTATGACCACACCGGCGATGCGCGGGTCCTCGATGGCAGCATCCAGGGAGCTGAGGAGGTCGTAGAGGGTATGGGTCTGCTCGTCGAAGTAACGGTATTTGCGGTAGGAAACCCTGCCCTTCAACTCCAGAGAAAGATAGCGTTTGTCCTTTCTCAGGTAGCGGTCGAAGAGGCTGAGTTTTGGGTAGCCACCCCGAATTCCGTAAGTGGTGTAACTCAGCTCTTGCTGGTCGTCGTAATGGGGGGCCGCCGACACGGCCGACCGCCCGAAGCTGAAGTTCAATCCCAGAGTGAAAGCCTCGGTATCCAGATATTTGCCCACCAGCTCAATTCCAGGTAAAAACTCCACAGCGCCACCAAGACCCCATCGAGCCTCCTCAAACCGGTCCTTCTTTGCCAGCTCAGCGTCCGCAAACAAGGTCACAGTGGGATTGCCCAGGGGGCGAACCGCCAGGTCGAAGATCCCCGAGCGGTTCGAGCTGCCAGTGGCGAAGTTACCCGCCACGCCGAGAGATACATATGGAAAAGGGCGTCCCATCAAACCAAGCTGGAAAATATTCTCCCTCGGATAGCCCTGTGAGTCTCCTCCCGACCAGCCGTAGCCCAGCCCAATAGCCCAACTTCCTTCTCCCTCAGCTATGGCCATACGGTAATCTGTGATGCTGACCTTTCGCGTTTGGCCACCTACTGTTGGCAGAGTCTGTCTGTGATGGATGCAGCCAAAGCCCAGATGAGGAACCCCCAGAAACAAACCCCACCTTCTAAGAGAGCCGAGCTTCGCCCCTTGATCAGACCAGAAAAACTGGTGCTCAAAGCCGGGCAGTAGGCCATAGGCGGCGGGGTTCACATATCCCCCCAGGGCGGAACCAGCGGCCCCGGGAGTGGTCAGGAGAAAATCCGTTTGGGAGTAGTACGAGGGAATGGGAGCAATCTGGTGGGCGCAGGAGGCATTGATTCCGAGAACGGACAGGGTCATCAAGAACACACAGACAACGGCAATTCTCCTCATTGGGACCTCCTTATGTAAATGGTAGAAAGAAAGGGCAGCGTTAAAATCTGTGCTCTTGAAGACAGCACCTTGTCTGGTATAAGAATCTGGAAGGACAAATCAACAAACCATTCCCACGAAAAAGCTATAGGGGCGAGATCACCTCGCCCCTATCGAATCCCAGGACCTTTCTTCCAATTTCATCAGGGTCTTCAATCCGAAATTCCTCACATGGACCCTATAAACTCCTTCCAGGGAGTAGCCAGCATGGTCTCTGTGCTGGAATGTCCAAAGGCTCGGATGATGGTCGCAGCCTTGGTGACATCTTTGGGGTCGTCGGCCTCGACGATATCCAGGATGTCGAAACGACCGAAGAGGCCATAACTGTCCTTCCAGACAACCCCCGGGCACTCGCTGCGAATCCTATCGCCAACCTCCTTTGCCAACTTACGGAAATCCTCCGGCTTACGAAAGGCCTCAGGAGAAATACGGCTCAAAATGACGTAGGTCGCCATGGTACACCTCCCTTCTTGGCCGTGGCTATAAAAGTTCCTCTTTGGAGACAATCCGAGGTGGTCTCCTCGCGCTTTAAGTATGGTAGTACAGAACAGAGCGATTGTCAAGAGGTTTTCGCCCTGTGGTAGAGGTCTTTGTCTTCTCGTCTGCGGCACTCAGGCCAGAGCCGGCTGATGCCGGCGAAAAAGCCCAGATGGATCTGAAGAAAGCCGATAGACTCTATGCCTCCCACCAATAGCTCCACGAAGGAGATCAAAACCGTGACCCCCGCCGAAAAACCCAAGGTCACGCTCAGCAGTCGCGGCCGCGGCTTGCGGACCACCAGTCCCAGTAGGCTGCCCAGAGCAGATGAGTCGCTGAGCGTTTTAACGACTATCCCTTTTGGACCTTAATTCCTAAGACATCAAAAATGAAGGCATATCCAAACGCCACATCCCTTAAATAATCGTACCTGCCAGTCTGACCAAAATGGCCTGCGCCCATATTTGTCTTGAGCAGCAAGATATTGTCGTCGGTTTTGAGGGCCCTCAGCTTGGCCGTCCATTTGGCCGGTTCCCAATACTGCACTCGAGGATCATTCAGGCCAGCCGTGATCAGCATGTTGGGATAGTCCTTAGCCTCGACATTGTCATACGGAGAATAGGATTTCATGTAATGATAGTATTCCCTTTCGTTAGGATTACCCCATTCTTCGTACTCCGTGACTGTCAATGGTATGTTGGGATCCAGCATTGTGTTGATGACGTCCACAAAGGGTACCTCGGCGATGACGATCTTGAACAAGTTGGACCGCATGTTGGCCACCGCTCCCATAAGCAAGCCGCCGGCGCTTTCACCATTCACAACGAGCCTCTCTGCGGAGGTATAATTCTCGGCGATCAGGTGTTCAGCACAGGCGATGAAGTCCGTGAAGGTGTTCATTTTGTTAAGCAGCTTTCCGTCCTCATACCAGTGTCTGCCCATCTCTCCTCCCCCCCGGATGTGGGCGATGGCATAGGTGAAACCCCGATTTATGAGACTCAATCTATTGGCGGAAAACTTGGGTTCGCTGGATAAACCATACGATCCGTAGCCATCAAGATAAAGAGGACTGGTACCATCTTTCACCATCCCCTTTTTGTAAACCAATGAGATGGGCACCATGGTGCCGTCGGGGGCCTGAGCCAACATTCTCTCGGATCGATACAGAGATGGGTCATAACCACCCAGGACCTCATACTGTTTTTTCAACTCCCGAGTTTTGGCATTCATGTCATAATCGAAAACGGACCTGGGCGTCACCAACGAGCTGTAATTGAAGCGAAGGACATGGGTGTAAAACTCCGGGTTGCGTTCCGGCCAACAGGTATAAACGGGCTCGGGCAATTCCACCTCATGAATTTGTCTGCTTCTCAGATTCATGACCCGGATTTTTTTCAGTCCCCCCTCCCGTTCGTAGAGCACCAAGTGGTTTTCAAAGAGATCGATTCTGTCGATTTTTACATGTTCACGGTGGGGAATAACCTCCTGCCAATTGTCTTTTGAGGGTTGGCTGACATGGGTTTCCATGACCTTGAAATTCTGGGCTCGATCATTTGTGAGAATGTAGAATTTCTCGCCTCCGTGGCCGACATCATATTCCATTCCCTGCTGACGAGAATGAATCACCTGCAACCCTTCACCGGGACGATCCGCGCTTAAATGGCGAATCTCAGAGGTGGTCTTGCTTTCCAAGTCAATGAAAATGTACGCCTTGCTCCTTGTTTTGGAAAGCTCCAGATAAAACATCTCGTCTCTTTCGTGGTACAGGAGCACATCTTCGCTTTGGTCGGTGCCCAATGTATGCCTGTAGAGCTTATAGGGACGTAAAGCCTCATCCAAGGTGCTGTAAAAAATCGTCTCGTTGTCGTTGGCCCACTCCAGGTCATCATAGGCACGCTCGATTTTATCCTCCAGGAGTTCACCTGTCTGCAGATCCTTGACGGAGACGGTGTATATTTCCGCGCCGGTTGTGTCCACTGAATAAGCCAACAGCCGATGATCTGGGCTCACCTTGAAGGCTCCGATCTCGTAATAATCATGGCCACGGGCCAGCAGATTCTGGTCCAACAGCACCTCCTCCTCCGCCCCCAGATTTCCCCTTTTTCTACAGTAAACCGGGTAGTCCTTTTCCACCTCCATGCGAGTGTAATAATAAAACTGGCCAATTTTCTCAGGAACAGACATATCTGTTTCTTTGATTCTCCCTTTCAGCTCTTTAAACAAGTATTCCTGCATCTTCCTCGTGTGTTTGGTCATTGCCTGGGTATATTCATTTTCAGCCTCAAGATACTCGATGACTTCTGGATTTGTTCTTTCCCGCAACCAGTGATAATTGTCGATGCGAACATCTCCGTGGAGGGTGTCCGCCTTGGGAATAACTCGAGCCATTGGAGGAGCAATATCCTTTTGTTGCTCACATCCGAAAACCAGCAAAACGACAAGGGCAAAACAGAGCGTCAAGCAGAAGAAAAGTTCCTGTTTTTCATACTGCCACATTGGAGAACCTCCGTGAAAACCGTGAAAAGCCGTGATTCGTGAATCGTGATTCGTGGAAAGTCGAGACTAGAGACTGGAGACTCGTAAAAAAGCAGATCCTAGATCCTGGATGCTTGATCCCGGTTGAAAAATGCAGGTTCTTAATGCTAACAATGGAATGAAAATAGACCTTATAAAGTCTCTGGATTCCCGCCCCCGTTTTCACGGGGACAAGCTTCCGCGGGAATGACAGATAGGAGAGATCTCATCGAGCATTCTAGTTCTCTAAACTCTCCAAACTCTCTTAACTCTCTAAACGCTCTAAACTCTTATCCTGCCCCTGCTCCCTGTCTCCTGCCCCCGGGGTGGTTACGGGAGGAGGCACTGCTTACTGCTCACTGCCTACTGCGGTGGAGGGGAGAGGGGATTGCCATTGCCATTGTCCCTGCCTCCTGCCTACTGCCTACTGCTTACTGTTCTTACCCTCCAGCGCTCGGCGAAAGGCATCCCAAAATGGATCCACCCGGGGGTGGACTAGAGGCCTTTGGCGCCCTCGCTCAACGAGCTGGATACCCCTTTTGGGGGAGATCACGGAGCCGATGACAGCACAGTTGATGTTCTTTTGCTGGAGAGCCTGAAGGACCTCCGGCGTCCGGTGGGGTCGACAGGTGATGATCAGGCTTCCCTCGCTAATGGCGGAGTAAGGGTCCATGCCGAAATGGGAGCAAATCTCATCTACCTCCTCCAGAATGGGTATCCGTTCCTTGTCCACCACCATCCCTACTGCGCTGGCCTGTGCCACCTCGTAAAGGCCTCCCCACACGCCGCATTCGGTGGCATCATGCATGGCCGTGACTCCGTTCTCGTGCACGCCTACAGAGACGGCCGTCAAGGCATCCTCGACAACCGACATCTGCCAGAAGATCTCCTGAGCTCTTAGGGCAAAGGACTCACCATAACGCTCGGCGATCTGGCGACTGAAGGTTACCGCGAAAATGCCCGTTGCCTCGATGGCTGCCCCCTTGGTGAGAATGATGTGATCGCCCTGCCGGGCCATCTGGGGCGTCAGATACTGCGATTTTGGTCCCACGCAGATCATGGTGGCTCCACCCACCATGGGATAGTCGCAGCCATCATACCGGGCGGTATGCCCGCTAACGATGGTAATGCCTAACTTCTGGCACTCCCTGTGAATAGCGGTCCACAGAAATTCCAGCTCCGGCTTCTGGATAGCCCTGGGCAGATTCAGATCTATCGACAGGTAGGTGGGCCTCAAACCGCAGGTGGCAGCGTCGGAGGCTAAAATGTGTACCGCAAACCAGGCTGCCCTCTCCCAGCCGTATTGCGGAACGACAAAAACTGGATCGGTGGTCAGGGCCATGACGAGGCCGTGACCGAGATCCACTACCCCTAAATCTACCCCGTGTTGTGGGCCTACCAAAATGGACGTGTTCGAAGCCCCTAGATTGGGAAAGATCAATTGCTCGAAGATCTCCGGGGAAATCTTGCCCACTGCCGGAAGTTCGCTTCGCATCTCATCGCATCCTGACATTCTTGCCGGGAGGTTGGGTCTATGCAAAAAGGCATTGAAGATTGAAAATTTTGATAAAACAAAGGATTCAAGGATCCGAGGATCCGAATAATCTAGGATTTAAGGATTCAAGTGATCCAGGATTCAAGTGCCCCGCCACCCCATTTTTGTATGGATTTCGATTCCCGGTTTTTTCCCTTGAATCCTCGAATCCTGGGGCGGTGGAGGAGAGAATAAGGGAAATCCGTGAATCCTTGATCGGTAATTGGTGATCGTTAAAAGCTGTCTGACATCCCCCGCATCCTGTCTACTGCCGACTGCTAGCTGGGGAGGAGAAGAGAAGAGGGTAATTCCCGATTCCCGATCCCCGAATCCCGACTCCCGGTTTTCAGGCAAACAAAAAGCAAACCCCGATCAGGTTCGCTCTCGCCACCAACCGTTTCCCTCCGCTGGCATCACCCAGATCAGGTTCCAGGGGTATCATCTCAGGCCTTGCGGCCACCCCCAACGGACTTCATTGAAAGCTTTCCAAAGAGCTACCAGGGACTCTATGGCTGAGCACCTCCTACACTGGGTGAGTCCCCTTTGTGTGAATCGAAACTGGTAAATCGTTTATCGGTGTCGATGCTCGTAACGATGCTCGAAGCTCGTTTTTCGATGCTCGATGGTTGAAACAAGAACTCTCAATTTAGCGTACCGACAATTAGTTTGCTCACCAGCTCCAGGATCAAGAATTCAGGATCTGTCTTTTTTTTCACGATTAACGATTATCGATCAACGATTCACGTTACGGATATCAACGCCGACAAACTTGACCCAACCAACGAGCTTCTCCATCAACACCTGGTATAGCCACAGTGCCTGCAGACGACACACCCGCCGGTATGTTCCAGAGTCTCCCCGCAGTCGGGGCAGGTGCCGGCGGCTCCCTGCGGCTGATAATTCAAGCCTTCCTCGAGACTGTGGGTAGTCTTGAGGTACTTCTCGATAGCCCGGCTGATGGCATCGGGACACGAGAGAATAATCCCGCCATCCTGCCAGGAAGGGGAGGGACACCGGATGCCTCTCAGCTGCTTCAGAACGGCCTCAATCTCGATGCCACCCCGTAGGGCTAGGGATACCAATCGGCTGATGGCCTCCGTCTGGGAGGCGGCACACCCACCCGCTTTACCCAACTGGGCGAAGACCTCGAATAGCCCAACCTCGTCCTCATTGATAGTCACATAGAGACTTCCGCACCCCGTCCCCATCTTCTCGGTTATGCCGCGGAGGACCACCGGTCTGGCCCGGGGAGAACGAGACCTGGGTGAGACGGCTCGTTGCATCGCGCCCAGATTCAAAACCTGTTTTTCCCGGCTCCTATCTCGATAGATAGTCACTCCCTTGCAGCCGGTCTCATAAGCCAGATTATAGACCTGAGCCACATCCTCACGGGTGGCATCGACGGGGAAATTGACCGTCTTAGAAACGGCATTGTCCGTGTGTTTCTGAAAGGCGGCCTGCATTCGTATGTGCCACTCTGGGGGAAGATCGTGAGCCACCACAAACAGCCGTCTCACGTCCTCCGGCACCGCCTCCATCCCCTTCACCGATCCTTTGATGGCGATTTCCCTGAGGAGCGCCTCATCATAGAAGTCCCGTTCGCGGGCTATCTGCTCGAAAAGGGGATTTGTTTCCACCAGCTTATCATCGTCCATGACGTGGCGGAAAAAACAGAGGCCGAACAGAGGCTCCACTCCAGAGGAACACCCCGCAATGATGCTGATGGTGCCAGTGGGGGCAATTGTGGTGGTGGAGGCATTGCGCAGCCTTGCGCCTTTCGGTCTTTCGTAAATGCTTCCCTTGAAATTGGGAAAAACACCTCTCTCCTCAGCCAACTGGGCCGACATCTCCTTGGATGAGCTAGAGACGAACTCCATGACCTGCTTAGCACAATGGATGGCCTCCTCTGAATCATAGGGAATGCCTAACTTGATCAGCATGTCGGCGAAACCCATCACGCCCAGACCGATCTTGCGGTTGGCCTTGGTCAGGTTCTCAATATGACTCAGGGGTTGCCGGCTGACGTCAATGACGTTGTCGAGAAAGTGAACGGCCACCCCAACCAAAGTCTTTAACTTCTCATAGTCGACGGCTTTTTGGGAGACCACCCGGGACAGATTTATGGAGCCGAGATTACACGATTCATATGGTAATAAAGGCTGTTCCCCGCACGGATTGGTGCTCTCGATCTCCCCTAGCTGTGGAGTGGGATTGTCCTCATTGATGCGATCCAAGAAGACGATCCCCGGCTCCCCGTTGCTCCAGGCCAAATCCACTATGGTGTCAAAGACCAATTTTGCCTCTAGCTTTTTCACTACCTGCCGCGTGTGGGGATTGGTGAGTTCGTACTCTTCCCCATTTGCGAGAGCTTTCATGAACTTCTCGGTCAAGCCGACGGAGATGTTGAAATTGGAGAGAACACCCTCTTCTTTCTTACATTGGATGAAATCCAAGATGTCCGGATGATCCACCCGCAGCACGGCCATATTCGCCCCTCGTCTTGTGCCCCCCTGCTTGACGGCCTCTGTGGCAGCGTCAAAGACTTTCATGAAGGACAGTGGGCCGCTGGAAACCCCCTTGGTGGACTGAACCACATCGTTCTTTGGGCGGATGCGGGAGAAGGAGAAGCCCGTACCCCCGCCGCTTTGATGGATCAGAGCCGTGCTCTTGATGGCTTCAAAGATGCTCTCCATGGAATCATCGATGGGTAGGACGAAGCAAGCGGAGAGCTGCTGAAGTTTGGTACCGGCGTTCATGAGAGTGGGGGAGTTGGGAAGAAACTCCAAGCGGGACAAGATACCGTAAAACTCCTCCTCGGTTTTCTTGACCTCTTCCCGGCTGCGGTATTCGGCGTCCACCGAAGCCACATTCTCAGCCACACGGCGGAACATCTCCTCTGGGGTCTCGATGACCCTGCCGCTGCGGTCCTTGCGCAGATACCTTCTCTCCAGAACAGTAAGGGCATTGGGCGTTAGGTCTAACTCAGTCTGGAAAGCCATGCTTGCGGCGTTCTTTTGTTTGGGGGCGGAGGGGGGCATGGGAGTCTCTCCTGCGACTTTCTGAGGGTTAATCTTAGTTAAAGGTTAGTAAAGAAAACATTTTTTGCAAGATGAAGTTACTGTACGTTCACCTTTGTTTTGTCTTTTCCTTTAACTTCGGACATGATGACACAGCTCATACAATAGTGTCTATCCTCTTCACTCACTCTCTCGGGATTTGGCATAATCTCTGCGCAGCTTCCTGGCCACACGATCTGCGGTGTCATCGGCCAGAAACTGAAATCCCTCCACCATCTCCCCCACGCTAAGCTGGGACAGGCCTATGGCAGTGATGACGTTATCCGCGGCCACGCTGCTGGTGCCAAAAGCCAATCCCGACACGGATTGTTTTTCCTTCACGCGAGTTTTCCATATTTCCAGGCCGGTATTGTTATCTAAGAGATAGACTTCGAGGTCCATTTTAAAGTAGACCCTGGAATCCCAGGATTCGGCGTCGATGCCATAGCTATTGATGACCATGTCGAACAGAAAATCAGAACGATTGGGATCATAGATGGGCAACAGATGGAGATACTGTGAACAGCGCTGCAGGGTTCCGTCCAGTATTTGTTCGGGAAGATCCACCTGTGCCATGGCGCTATCCAGGCGGGCCCGCGTTTGATCTGCGGTGATCTCCTTGGCCAAGGTGGTGCCCGCTCGCAGGGCCGATGCCAGTAGATCTTCCGGATCTATCTCGAGGAACGAATCGGTAAACACCTCTGGCTCTGACGGCACGGCGATCATCGCCGCCGCGGTCATATCTCGGAATGTGTAATCCTTCAGCCGGTTGGATGAGCCGCAGCCCATCAGCGCCAGGCCCAAACTAAAGGCCATGACCCACAGCATCAACTTCACGAGACAATTTCTCATGATTCCTCCTACTATAGCGGCCCCTTCAACAGCCGGATATCGTCGATCCACACCGTCCCCGTGCCGTCGATGACCAGGTTGAGCTTCACGTTGTCGGGGTTCTGTCCTTTTTTCAAGAAGAAGGGCGTCTCCTGTGTGGTCCAGTCCACGGTGCCCATGAGAGGAGTTTGCAGACCTCGGGAGAAGAAATCCCCTTTCTCGAGGAAATGACACCACATCTCCAGATAGACCTGACCCTCTACGCCTTGGGTGCGAACCTTGGCCTGATAAATCAAGCGGGCATTTTCTATGTCCAGATCACCAGTCTCATACAACCGCACCGTAGTGGAATCCGCGGCCGTGATTTTAAGAGAACCGTTGCCGTCGGCGGTCACGTTAGGATCGATCTTCAGGGTCACTTGATCGTCCGATTGAGTGATGATCCCTTCCGGTATGTCCAGAGGATATCCTTTCAGCAGCACTTCCTGGGATTGCTTGGAGCAAGCAAAAGCGTCCAGGAGCACCATAATAAATATGCTTAAAACCAGACATTTATTCAACACGGTCAACCACCTCTTTCCTGGTGCGTCGGGTACGGCGACCCGACGCCACCGATAAAGTGCCACATGCCGGCCGATGTGCTCACGGCATCGTCGCGTACTCGGTGATGCCGTCGGGCTGGGACAGATCGACACCACTGGTCTGAAGAGCCTTGAGCGCCGTCCCTTCGATGACCACATATTTGAATTCGTAGGTGGGGATCACCACTGCCGCCAGGTCCGGGAGGGTGGCACCTTGGTAGGCCCGCATGAGGAAGTAGTGCAGCCGGATCATGCCCTCTTGCACCTCATAGACGATGTTGATAAAGTAAACGCCGGTGTAATGAAGAAACTCGAACGGCAACGTCGTCCACTGATCCGTACCTGCTTCCGCCTCGAAGTACATCAAAACGGCACCGTTTTCGATGATGTCCGCCGTGATCGCGGCGACGGGGATCTCCACATAGCGCGTTGACTTGGCGGTGATCGTTCCCACATCGGTGGTCATCGTCCAGGAGGAGTAGGCCAGCCACTCGGCATTGGATATCGAGATCGTGCCCGCCATGACGTTGGCGTTCCCGGCTGGACCGGCTGGACCCATATCCCCTTCACAACCGGCGAGGAAAAGAGCGACCACGAATAATACCAGCAGCTCGCGCATGGGTAACCTCCTGTTTGGGGACGATCATCAGAAATTTTATTTTAGCAAAATCATTTTTTTAGTGGCACTGTAACTACCGGCACTAACCCGACAGTAGTATATTCCGCTGCCAACTTTCCGTCCTGCATCATCGGTCCCATCCCAAACTACGGTATGATATCCCGGATTCTGGTTTTTGGATGGAAATGTTTTAATTTTTTGTCCCATCACATTGTAAATAGAAATGCTCACTTTATAGGAGCAGGATAATTCATAGCGTATGTATGTTACAGGATTGAATGGATTGGGATAATTTTGGTACAGTTTAACCTTGGTTGGTAATTTCTCTATTGAACGATGGGATATAGAAGTTGGGACATCATATAAATTACCGTCAAGATCAACCCCCTGCATATAGATATCTCTCCCACCGGTATCCAAATTACGGCTATCACTCCAGACAATAATAGCGCCTAAGGAATCGCAGCCTGCTATCTCCGGATTTCCCTGATAGTGCTGCTCGTTAGAAATACATATACCCTGATCGGTCCAGATTTTCCCACCGGATGAATTAATACGTTGGGCATAAATATCCCAACCGGTGCTGTCGTTATCACGGTTATCATTCCAAATTACAATTATGCCGTCTAAACCATCGTGGACAGCCCTGGGAGAGATTTGGTATCCCTGATGATCGCATACCGGAGCACCATACAGACCCCACAAGTGGGAATCGGATGCGCCCATTCGCTGTCCGTATATGTCAGAAGTTTGGTCCGAAGAGAAAGAACGATCCGTCCAAATATAATAAGCTCCGCCAGCATTATCACTTATAACCTTAATCTCTACATCATGATAAGTTGTAGAATCGAAGGCAACGCCGTAGGTTACCCATACCATGTTTCCACTATTATCAACACGTTGGGTATACAAGCCGTCATCTCCGCGCCAATCGTACCAGGCAATAATAGCACCTCCGGCCTTATCACTTGCAATTCCGCGTACACGCTGTCCATAATCAGCCTGTGTGACCGCTACGTCATCTTGAGTCCATTGCGATATTCCCGCCCCGTCAAGATGTTGCGCATAAATGTCAAAATTCGATTGGCTGGAATTGCGGTTGTCTGTCCAGGCAATGATAGCGCCGTCCGAGCCATCGGTGGTAAGTTTTGCATCCATATTCGAGGAAATGCCACCAATATGGACTCCATCCTCTGTCCATACCCGCTGGCCACTTGAATCTAAACGTTGGGCAAAAAATGTAGGACGGTATTCAAGCACATCTCCCCAGATTAAAATAGCTCCGCCTTGTCCATCACTAATTATATCAACTTCTCCCCCCGATGCTCCTGTGGCAGTAAAAACCGCTACGCCATTATCTGGCCAGAGCATTGTACCGCTGGAATCGACCCGCTGAGCATAGATATCCGAGGCGGTGTCTCTTCGTGAATCTACCCAGGCAATAATGACGCCACCCTGCCCGTCTTTTACGACCCTGGGATTATACTGGTTTTCAGGTGCATCACACACCACAATACCATCCTTGGTCCAAAACACCTCGCCATGAATGTTGACCCGCTGGGCATAGATATCACTGCCGTTGCTCTCATCACGATTATCTCTCCATACAATAATGGCTTCTCCATTTTCCGTATACACGATGCCCTTATAATTTGGATCCTGATCGCCTGGAGCGGTACACACAGGGGCGTTTTGAGCAGAACCCCCATCCCAGGAAGCTGCCAATAAAACCGGGATGATAAAGATGATTCGTTTTAAATACTTAAAAAAGCTTCGCTGATTGCTTTTTTGTGCTTTCATAATGCCCTCCCATACAATAGTGATTATGTACAGGTTGGTTCATAGGTGCCGTCGGGTAACCCTACCCGATTGTTGCTTAGCTAAATTGAAGTACCGTCAAGAAAAATACTATGGACCCCTTGATCAGGATCATCTTTTTGAATTTACGGTCTTCAATTCCCAATAGAAGGTGACGCTTGAATAAGTATAGTCCACTTTCCGTGCGGATGATAACATCCGCAAGGAGCGAGGGTAAAATCAGATATTTTATTGTAACAGAAGCATTTTTTTAGCAACGCTGTAGCTTCCAGCACTAATCCGACAGTAGTATATTCCGCTGCCAACTTTCTGCCCTGTGTCACTGGTTCCATCCCAAACGACGCTATGATATCCCGGATTCTGGCTTTTAGATGGAAATGCTTTAATTTTTTGTCCCATCACATTGTAAATAGAAATACTCACTTCATGGAAACTGGATAATTCATAACCTATGTGTGTTATAGGATTGAAGGGATTGGGATAATTTTGATGCAGTGTAACTTGAGCCGGTACTTTTTCCATTGAACGATGGTATATAGAAGTTGGGACATCATATAGATTACCGTCAATATCAACCCCCTGCATATAGATATCTTTTCCACTGGTATCCAAATTACGGCTATCACTCCAGACAATAATGGCACCTAAGGTATCGCAGCCTGCTATCTTCGGATTTGCCTGTTGGTGCTGCTCGTTAGAAATACATACCCCCTCATCGGGCCAAATTCTCTCACCCCATGTTCTCATACGTTGGGCATAAATATCCCAACTGGTGCTGTCATTATCGCGGTTATCATTCCAGGTCACAATCATGCCGCCTGAACCATCATGAACAACCATGGGAGAGAACTGGTGTCCTTGATGATCGCATACCGGAATACCATCCATACCCCAATCGCGGGAACCGACTGGGTCGAGTCGCTGTCCGTAAAGGTCAGCAGTTTGGTCCGAAGAGAAAGAAATATCCGTCCAAAAAAAACAGGCTCCGCCGGCGTTATCGCTGATAATATCAACAGCAACATCGGTATAAGTATCAGTGGAATCTACGGCGATACCGTTGGTTGGCCATACTTTACCCCCGCCCCAATCAACACGTTGAGTGTACAAACCGTTATTTCCGCGCCAATCGTACCAGGCAATAATGGCACCTCCATTCATATCACTTACAATTCCGCGTACCAGCTGTCCATACTCAGCATGTATTATCTCCACGTCGTCTGCACCCCATTGCTCTGTGCCTCCTCCGCTAAGGTGTTGTGCATAGACGTCAGAACGCCACTGAACGCCATTCCGGCCGTCTGTCCAGGCATAGATAGCGCCGTCGGAGCCATCGGTGGTCAGTCTTGCATCCGTATTCGCGGAAATACCGCCAATATGGACTCCATCATCTGCCCATACCCGGTATCCATTTGAATTTATACGTTGGGTAAAAAATGTAGCGCGACCAGGAAGCGCATCTCCCCAGGCTAAAATAGCTCCTCCCTGTCCATCGCTGATCATATCAACGTCTGCCCCCGACCCTCCTGTGGCAGTAAAAACCGCTACGCCATTATCTGACCAGAGCATGGTGCCGCTGGAATCGACCCGCTGAGCATAGATATCCCGGGCGGTATCTCTTCGTGAATCTACCCAGGCAATGATGACGCCACCCTGCCCGTCTTCTACGACCCTGGGATCATACTGGCTCTCAGGTGCATCGCACACCACAATACCGTCCTCGGCCCAAAACACCTCGCCATGAATGTTGACCCGCTGGGCGTAGATGTCACTGCCGTTGCTCTCATCACGTTGGTCTCTCCATACCACAATGGCTGTACCGTTTCCCGTAGACGCGATGTCTAAAAAATTTGCACCCTGATCGCCTGGAGCGGTACACACAGGGGCGTTTTGAGCAGAACTCCCAGCCCAGGAAGCTGCCAATAAAACCGGGATGATAAAGATGATTCGTTTTAAATACCTAAAAAAGCTTCTGTGATTGCTTTTTTGTGCTTTCATAACACCCTCACATTCAATAGATTTTATGCATACGTTGGTTCATAGGTGCCGTCGTGTGAGACCTCACACGAAGTCTGTTTCATTTGCTAGCAACTGGTACGACGAGTATTTGTTTTTTGTCATGCCTGCGAATACAGGAATCTCATACCAGCAGATTTCCCTGTAGTTATCCCTCTCTCTGAGATGCCTGCCTGCGCAGGCATGACAACTCTATGCTGACGGCGTTGGGTCCGGTGACCCGACGCTGTCTTCAATCAATAGTGTTACTTCATAATGTATCCTCTTTACTCACCCCTCCCACCACCGCAACACCCGCAAAGCTCGCAGTGTATTCCATCTGCTGGGCTGCCCCACCTTCTCCATCTCGAAGAAGGTCCTGCCAGAATATCGGTTCTGGAGCACCCAGCGGCCACCCTTTTTTCGTCTCTTATAGACGATCTCCATGGCGTCCTGGAGTCTGTTATCCTTTTCCGCCCCGACCTCCTGGAAGTAATCCAGGCCTCGCAGCACATCGTAGTGCCACCGAGGCGGAAAGGAGAAACGGGTCATCTCGGCCCTGACAATCTCTCCGGTGGTCGAGGAGCGGAATAACCGGTGGTCCAGCAGAAATTCCCTTCCTTTTGCTTGAGCTTTGAGAGCCTGTGGAAATTTCCGGGGATGAAATTTCTGGTACTCTCTGAGCCCCTCCAGGGCGCTGATGGTGGTGTGAAAAGAGCTGTGAGTGGCCCCGCGATAGGACTGGCAATTCCAACCGCCGTCCGGCATCTGCTGCTCCAGCAGATGCGCCACCAGGTGATCGACGCGATTATCGGTCAAACGAAAATACGCCAGGATGGACAGGATCATCCCAGTTTCACAGGTCTCGCTATATTTGTGGCGCTTGGAAAACTGAATCCCGCCGTCGTGGTGCAGCCCGTTGTCGAGCAACAACCGACAGGCCTTCATGGCCTGGGAATGCCCCGGGGGCAGGCCCAGCCGGCGGAGCAACAGCATGGTGTAGGTTGTCGAAATCCACTTGGGAGAATAAAGTCCCCCCCCCCACCTGCCCGAGCGTTCCTGCCGGGCCAGCAGCCGAGCAGCCCAACCTCTCTGGGCCACCAGTCGACGCTCCCCTTCAACGACCTCCTTTTTCTCACCGACCAGATCTCGCATCGTCTGCCAGCGAATGGCCGGATCGCCCTTCAACAACCACTCGACGGTGGCATCTGACCCGATCATCACATGGCTCTCAAGTTTAATCGTTGCCTAACTCTGGGACCAGCTGCGGAAGCGGCCAGATGTCTCGAGCCAGCGGATAGTCTGCCCACGGGTTATGCCAGAGCATGGGAAGGGCTTTAGCAAAGTTCCAGGGCGACAAATTGATGGCGATAAGCGCTGCGCTGACACGACGATTTCTCGGTCCTCTGGGACCATGCCAAAGGCCATTTGGCGCTCTCCCAGGGCTCCGTGTGAGCATTTTCTTTTCTCGAAACACGACCTTAAGCTGCTCTTCTCCCAGCAACGCATTGCCAATATCGATGTCATCCACACCAAGCTCATCGATAACGTTTACGGCAATGACATAAGGCAAACCAAGTTTTCCATATAGGCAGGCCCGATTTTGAATCGATTCGCGAATCCCGATATGAGGAGCACTCCCACATGATTCTCGCCCCTGCGCTCCATCGGGCAGCACCACGAAAGTTGCCTCTAAATACAACAGAGGCTTCCCATCTTTGAGAATCTTAAAATCGGGCTGGGTTCCTTTTTCCTCTATATGAGGATGAAACTCTAAACCGAACCCCAACTTGGAAAGCAACTCGTACAGATACAGTTCAAAAAATGCAGCAACATGCTGGCGGCCGTTTTTAGTTCGAAAGCATGAGCGCAATTCCCGCTGAACCTCTGAGGGAATATCATCACACCACTGCCTCAGCAGCTGGCGAATTCCCTGACAGCTCGACCAGCCAGAGCCATTTAAGCAATCGAAAGTGAGCTTGCCCACATCTGCCGGCCTGCTCTCTTCTCGAACTATATCCTCAAGCATATTTGTGACTCCGATCTTTCCCCCGTGCACAGATTTGGGCTGCGTCGCTTCACAGCAGAACTTATCTTCGGTTTCTCTATCTCCAGATTCTCAACGTCGCTCTCAGCAACTCGAGCGATGTCGACTACTCTCGAATACATACCGTCCTCAAGGAAGAGGATCAGGCTGGGATGCCACTGTCTTTCGTCGATGGGAAAGGCGATGTTCTTCACATCAGCTCTTCCGCGACCGCTTCGCCCCCGTGCCCCTCTTTCTACCGCCTTCTTCAGATTTCCATCTGGCCACGACCAGGGCTTTCTCTGCCCACACCCTCAAAGTCTCGGGGTCTTCCAGTACTGCTATGGGAACCTGATAATAGGGCATGGCGGTCCCGTAAGGGCAGAAGGGCCCCATGTCCGCCGCTTTGTAATCCGGAAGGTTGGAATCATCTACCTTAAAATAGAGCGTATCGTTGGCCAGGATCCCAAAGATCAACCCGTCCCGGTAAAGCCCTGCGCCGCCGAACATGCTCCTGGCGGTGACGCCGCCAAGAGCTTGGAGCTGATCCAACACGTACTGTCGATAGCTTTGACTGACGGGCATGGTTCGTAACTGAAGCTCATTTATCGGTGTCGAGGCTCGAAACGAAGCTGCAAGTTCCTAATTCGACGCCCTTTAACTCACAGATGCTCTAGGTGAACACGAGACGTAGAGAACGAATCACCAGCCGCCCTCAGCCGCTTAAAATAGACTCGCCAATTCCTCACATACCTCTTCCAGGAAAACCCTGTCCTGGCCTTTGAAGGCAGCTGCGGCGTGAGAGTCTATGTCTAGCTCACCTACGATGGCTCCATCTTTGAAAATGGGGACGACGATCTCCGATTGAACTTTGGGGCTGCAGGACAAATAGTTGCGCACCTTGGAAACATCCGGCACCATGAGGGTTCGTCTCTTCTCCGCGGCCATACCGCACACGCCGTGGCCGCAGGATGAGGTCCTCTTTCGATTCGCCGACCAGATAGAAGCCCACCCAATGGTAATGCCGAACCTGGTCCCGGAGCATCTGGCAGACCGCCAAAAGTTTCTCCTCCCTGGAACCCGAGCCACTGGTGCTTTCCTTCACCTGGCTAAGAAGGCGACCGAACAGGTCCCTCTTATCCTTCACCTGTTTCCCTTTCCGGAGGTCTTCTTCCCACCCACCAACTCATCCCACACTTCCATGGCCCCTCGCAGATGAGGGATGGTGATGGATCCCCCCACCACAAGCCCTATGGCCAGTGCTTCCATAAGCTCGGCGCTGTTCAGTCCCTCCTGATGACAGCGCAATAGGTGGTATTGAATACAGTCGTCGCACCGAAGCACAAGGGAAGCCACTAGCCCCAAAAGCTCTTTAGTTTTCCTCGAGAGGGTGCCCTGCCGATAGACCTGTGCATCCAAGCCATGGAACCTCTTGATGCTCAGGCCCGCGTATTCCATCACCAACCGATTCAGCCGCTCCCTTTCCTCTTTGAACTGTTCCACCCTTGTCTGGGACATGCCCCTGACTCCGGTTATGCCTTGTAGCCCTTTACCTCTCTGGCCAGACCAGCCCGACCTCCCAAACATGGGTCACATAGAGATCCCGATGGGCTTTCATGGCCTGGAGTTCAGGCTATGAACCTTCCAGATGTTGGCGACCCTGCCCCGCTCTTCTTTCAGCTCCCGGTAGATCTCCTGCAACTGCCCTGTGGTTTTAGCCTCATCCTATGGCGGTGATCCAGGACACAATTATTGACTCCTGGTACAATCGATGAGAGACCTCGAGTATCACAACTGCGCTTGGGCACCGCCAAATATTGCCACTAGCAACCACACAAAGATCATCTGGATGATCCAGCCTATGATACAGACACCCACGGCCCGCCAGGTGCTGGAATAATCTAGAGCCTGCTTCACCGCGATGATCATGGCGATGAGCATCCAGACTGAGGCCACGAAAACGAGAAACGATCCTAAACCGGGAATAATGCCCAGCACCCGCAAGATACCCGGCGAGCTTGAAAAACCGATGGTCCGGAGCAGTTCCTGATGGTTGGCTTTGGTCTCAGGCTCCGGGAGTAATTTGGCGCCGATGAAGTAGGTCAGGAAGGCCCAGACATACCATCCTACTAGGGCGAGAATGGTGCCCCAGATGATTCCCATAACGCCGCCCCGAGAAATGTTCCCCACACCCGCGGCGATCCCGGACAGGATCACGACCATCATGGCCTGCCCCATGGCGGTCTTGTCGGCCTCCACCTCTTCATACAGCGACACGTCGAGCTTGGCCGCCCGAATCATACGATTTGTGAAGTCAGCCATCTTGCTCCTCCTCAGCGTTTGCTTTTGCTCTCACTTGCCCTGCTCATCTTTCTTCTCCAAAAGAGAGAGAAGACGATCTATTTTTTTCTCCAGAAGTGTATTCGCAGCGCCGACCAAATAGGCCAGGGCGAAGTAGTTCACCACTGGAATGATCCCCAATACGGTCCACAGAGTGACGTTCTTCCCCTTTTCCTTAGCCAGGCGATGACAGATGAAAACAAGGGGAATGGTCATGACGAGCCACGGTAAAAAAGCTGCAAAAGGCAGATACCCTCGCATCTCCTTTTCTCCTTTCTGTCCCTCCCAGAAGTTCGACAATGCCAAGTTGGGTTCTTCGTCTCGCACGCGGACTGTACGTCGCGGCATCTCGATGACTGGGCTGATGGTGTCGCCTCAGAAAGTCTCCATAAAATCTACTTCTGAGTTGCCCGGACAGACCAAGGCCTCGGCGGCTCGGCACCAGCAGACAACGCCACAGAGGCAATTACTTCCTGGTATGCCTCGAAATTCGTCAAAGCAGCTTAAATAAATTTGAGCAACGTTCTATGTCAGGTGTTTATCCAACTCATGATAGACGGGCTTTGTGCCTGTCAATCGAGGATGGAGGAGATGAATTTGCGACGAGCAGAGCGGCTGAGGGAGGGGAAAGAATTCCCTCGGTAGCGCATGTTCTCGCCGAGCGGAAAGTCCTATTCGACTTGAGAGGCAAAAGCGAAATTAAATTATAAACTGATGATACCCGTGTCAAGGAAAAAACGCTACATCTGGTATTTTTTATAAAAAAATCTACATTCCCATGTATAATCTGGAGTTAGCTAAAATCATACGGGAACTAAAATTCCCTTGACTCCGACGACAAGAAAGTTTAAAATAAAATCTTATAGGAAGATTCCCACATAGCATACTCATCATTGAAGGGAGAAAACCTGGGCATGACCCAAGAGGGAAAAGACCTCTATCTGGGCATCGACGTGGGCTCGGTGAGCGTGAAAGTGGTTCTCCTGGACGCCCACCAAAACATCCTGGAGCACCATTACATCCGCAGCAAAGGCCAGCCCATGGCGACGGTCCTCCGGACTCTCAAGGATGTTCACGGTCGCCATTCTCTGGACAGGGTGGCCAAGCTGGCCGTCGCTGGATCAGGAGGAAAGCTGGTGGCCCAGCGTTTGGGAGGAACTCTCGTCAACGAGATCGTGGCCCAAACAAAAGCTGTGGGCCGATTTCATCCTCACATCAGGACGGTCATCGAGATCGGCGGCGAAGACTCCAAGCTATTGATATTGAGACCAGATCCACGGCAAGGTTCGGTGATCCTGGAAGACTTCTCTATGAACACCATGTGTGCCGCCGGCACTGGCTCCTTTTTAGATCAGCAAGCCAGTCGTCTGGGGTTGAGCATCGAGGAGTTCGCCACCCTGGCCTTGAAATCGGAGACTCCCCCCCGCATGGCCGGCCGGTGCAGCGTCTTTGCCAAATCGGACATGATTCACCTGCAACAGATCGGCACCCCAGACTACGACATCGCTGCCGGGCTCTGTTATGCCGTGGCCAGAAGTTTCAAGAGCAACATCGGCCGGGGAAAAACTTTTATCAAACCTATCGCCTTCCAAGGTGGTGTGGCCGCTAATCCGGGATTGGTGCGCGCCTTCGAGGACATCCTGGGCTTAGAGCAGGGTCAGCTGATCATCCCCGAATATTTCGCCTTTATGGGGGCTCTGGGGGCCATATTTATCGTCATGGAGCAGGACTCAAAGGGTGACGGATTCCGCGGCCTGGAAGCTCTGGAGTCAGACCGGAAGACACACTCAGCACCGGTCCAGGGGCTCACGGCCTTGCATCTAGACTACGAGGTGGAGAACGAGAGGTTCGCCGCCAAGCCGGTGGCTCTGGACTCCGGAAGTGAGCTGATCGACGTCTATTTGGGGGTTGACGTGGGCTCGCTGAGCACCAACGTGGTGGCCATCGATCGAGACCGGCGAGTTCTGGCTCGTCGCTATCTCAGAACGGCGGGACGACCCATCGAGGCCATTCGGCGGGGACTGTTGGAAATCGGAGAGGAAATTGGGGCTCGGATCAGAGTATGTGGCGTGGGAACCACCGGTTCCGGTCGCTATCTCACGGGTGACTTCGTGGGCGCGGACGTGGTCCGTAACGAGATCACCGCCCAGGCCACCGCTGCCATCGAAATCGATCCCACGGTAGATACCGTCTTCGAGATTGGGGGGCAGGACTCCAAATATATCAGCATCGACGACGGAGCCGTGGTGGACTTCGAGATGAACAAGGTCTGTGCCGCCGGGACGGGCTCTTTCCTGGAGGAGCAGGCCGAGAAATTGGGGATCAACATCGTAGAGGAGTTCGGGAAGCTGGCCCTAGCCTCTAGCAACCCAGGAAAATTCGGCGATCGCTGCACCGTCTTTATGGAGTCCGACCTGGTCTCTCACCAACAAAAGGGAGTGCCCAAAGAGGACCTCGTGGCTGGTCTGGCCTATTCTATCGTGTACAACTACCTGAATAAGGTGGTGGGAGACCGAAGGGTGGGCAACAACATCTTTTTCCAGGGGGCAGTGGCCTGGAACAGCGGAGTGGTATCCGCTTTCGAGAAGGTCACCGGCAAGAAAATCACCGTCCCGCCCCATCACGACGTTACCGGAGCCATTGGAGCGGCCATCCTGGCCATGGAGACCGATAAGGGGAAGGGAAGTTCCTTCAAGGGATTCGACCTGCGCCACAGAAAACATAGCTCCTCCTCCTTCACCTGTAAGGGCTGCGAGAACATGTGTGAGATTCGCAAGGTCACCTTCGGGGAAGAAAAGCCCCTGTTTTACGGAGCCCGGTGTGAGAAATACGAGGTGAATGATGACAAGAAGCACCGAGGGGCTCACTTGCCGGAGCTGTTTAAAGAACGAGAGGATCTTCTCCTGGCTGACTTCAACAGCCACAGTGCCGGGGAGAAAACAAAGGACCAGTCGAGGCAAATCGGCATCCCCCGCGTCCTTCATTTCTACGAGCTGCTTCCTTTCTGGACCGCCTTTTTCCATCGGCTGGGATTTGAGGTGGTGCTCTCGGAGGTGACCAACCCCCAACTGATCTATCGCTCCGTGGAGAACGTGGTTGCCGAAACCTGCTTTCCCGTCAAGGTGGTCCACGGCCACATCCTGGACCTGCTGGACAAGGGGGTCAGGCGAATTTTTCTGCCCAGCATCATCAACATGCCTCGATCTCATCCCGACCACCAAGAAAACTACCTCTGTCCCCTATCTCAGGCCATCCCGTACATCGCGAAATCGGCCATCTCCATCGAAGAAGGCCACATTGAGCTTTTGGATCCTTATTTTCACTTTCAGCGTGACCGACGGCAGCTCTTCCGGGAGATATACCGCTTCGGCCAGGGCCTGGGCAAGTCAAAGGAGACCGTCACAGAGGCCTTCGCCGCCGCTCAGGAGGCCCAGGCGACCTTCGAGAGAAAGTGCTTTGAGCGAGGCCAAGAGATCCTATCTAGCTTGGACGACGCCTCACGGGCGGTGGTGATCATCAGCCGATCCTATAATGGCTGCGATCCAGGGTTAAACCTAGGCCTGCCCAAAAAACTGCGCGACATGGGCGTTTTGGCCATTCCCATGGATTTCCTACCTCTGGAGACCAGCGAGATCCTCCCGGAATTGGCCTCCATGTACTGGAAAAGTGGCCAACGCATCATAGCCGCAGGGGATCTAATCAAGAAGAACCCCCAACTGCACGGTATTTTCATCACCAACTTCAAGTGCGGGCCTGACTCCTTCATCGCTCATTTCTTGCGCCACAGGATGGCTGGAAAACCATATCTCCAGCTCGAAGTAGACGAGCACAGCGCCGACGCTGGAGTGATCACACGGTGTGAGGCTTTCTTCGACAGCCTGGAGCGCAAGTCCATCATTGTCGAGCAAGAGATCACATCCGCCAAAACCACCCAAAGGAAAAAACCTCACTCAGGAGACCAAGGGGCGCATGTCAACATCAGCTCAACGTAGGATGGGACGAACCATCTATATTCCCCACATGTCCGATCACGCTTATGTCGTCAGAGCTGCTTTACGAGCGTCTGGCTTCGATGCTGAGGTACTGCCAGAATCTGATCAGGAAACGCTTCTGTGGGGCAAGAAATACTCTTCGGGCAAAGAATGTTTTCCCTTCATCACCACCACCGGCGATATCGTCAAGAAAACGAAATCGCCTGATTTTGTTCCCGAGCGCGCCGCCTTCTTTATGCCCACCGCCCATGGGCCATGTCGTTTTGGGCAGTACTGCCAGCTTCATCGGATCATTCTGGACAAAGTGGGCTTACCCCAAGTTATGGTTCTTTCGCCCGACTCACAGGACTCCTACAGCAGCATCGAAGGACTGAACTTGGACTTCCAGATACGGGGTTGGTTGGGCATCGTGGCCACAGACATCCTGGAAAAATTGGCTCGGGAAACCCGTCCCTATGAGCACATCCCTGGCCAGACGGATCGGGTTTATCAGGAGTGCCTCCGCTTGATCTCCCAAAACCTGGAAGGCCGAAAGGCATCTATCTTGAAAACAATGCGGGTCGTTCGGCACAAATTCTCGGAGATTCCCCTTGACCGGCGAGTCAGAAAACCCATTATCGGCGTGGTCGGAGAGATCTATATTCGCTCTAACAGATTTACCAACAATAATTTAGTCCGTAAGATAGAAGCCCTGGGAGGAGAGGCTTGGGTCGCCCCCATCTGTGAGTGGATCTTCTATACCAACTACCAATATCTGGCCCGCAGTCGCGACCTGGGCCAGCGCTTCGAAGCCCTCAAGGCTCGTCTTAAGAACCAGATCCAAGTGTGGATGGAGCATATGCTGGCCCGTCCTTTCCACCATATGCTGCTCAACGCCGAGGAGCCCAGCACCAAGAAGGTCTTGGAATATAGCGCTCCTTACATGCATCCTTCTTTCGGGGGAGAGGCCATTCTGAGCGTTGGCAAGGCTATCGATTACATCAAAAGGGGCGCTTCTGGGATCATCAACACCATGCCTTTCACCTGCATGCCTGGCCTCGTGGTCACGGCCATATCCAAGAAATTTCGCGAAGACTTTCACAACATCCCGTGGCTGAACATAGCTTACGACGGCCAGGAGGAGAACACAGCCATGACCCGCCTGGAGGCTTTTATGCATCAGGCCAGGGAATATCAGCGGTGGGCCAAGGAACATGCCAAATCACACATTTAGGATGTCCCCGAAATTCCAGTATATTATCTGCTCTCATCTTTCACTCATCCCTCCATCGACGGGTTATTATTCGACACATACCCTCCATCCCCCGACCCAAAAGAGATCCCGCCAATCCCCCTGTCAACAAACAGCTCAGGGGACAAGCATAGTCTCCTGAACGCGGAACGCTACAGCACCTCAGGAAAAGAATCCACTATCCCCCGAAAAGAAAGGTATTTAATGGAGATGCTGCTTAACACCTTGAAAAGGACGATGTGTCCGATTTAATGGTCCTCTGCCCCTAACGGAAAACAGATTCGGTACTCACAGGGAAGCTCAAAACCCAGGCCTCATCTACTAAGCTGGGGAGAATTAGCTTGATTTCCCCCCAGGATTTGGATATATTAAAATTCAGGTATTTTTTTTTGCTCATTCTAGGAAGGCACGTTGAGGTATCAGGAGTCAAAAGCAACACTATGAGGCGACGGGAATTCCTCAAAATAACTGCTCGAGCCAGCCTGGCCGCCATGAGCGTGGGACAATTCCCTTTTGTACTGGGTTGTGGCCAAAAGAGCTTAGAAAGAGCAGAAAACAGACTTGTCGTCCTGGGATTCGATGGCGTTGAGCCGAGCTTGTTCGAAAGTTGGGCCTCTCAGGGCAAACTTCCTCATATGCAGAGCCTCGCCGATATGGGAAGTTACGCCCACTTGGGCTCTACAAATCCTCCCAACTCTCCGGTGGCCTGGTCGACCTTCGCCACTGGATTGAATCCAGGAGAGCATAACATCTTTGACCTTATTAAGAGGGACCCCCAGAACTATTTGCCCAATCTGGCCACAGGCCGAACGGAGGATCCAGAATTCGACACCAAGGGCCGGCTGGTGAAAGCCCCCAAGGCCATCACTTACCGAGACGGTCGTCCCTTTTGGGTGCTGGCGGGAGAGTCGGGAGTGCGAAGCGCCATCCTTAACTTGCCCTATGCCTTTCCCCCAGATATCATCAAGAATGGCAGAATGTTATCGGCTCTTGGCACTCCGGATCTGAGAGGCACGAATAGCACCTTTTTCTACCTGGCCACAGACCTTCCAGAGAAGGAGAGCGGCATGAGCATCGCCGGCGGAAAGCTGCTTAAACTCCGGGCACTGGGATCATATCTGGCGGCCTCTATCGAGGGACCCCAGGACTTTGCCGGAAACAAGCGGAAGCGTCTGAAAGTGCCTTTGCGATGTTCCCTTAATGAGCGTTCCAAATCAGTAACCATCCAGCTCCAAGATCAAAAACACTCGATCCAGGAGGGGCATTGGAGCCCTTGGTATTGCGTTGAATTTCAGATGACCCCTCATTTCTCAGCTAAGAGTATCTGTCGTTTTCACGTTATTCAGACCACCCCGGAACTGCGGCTGTACCTATCGCCCCTTTGCTTCGATCCCAGGGACCCCTATATCCCGATCTCCACCCCCACTGACTTTTCCCGTCGGCTGGCTGAAAGCCTCGGGCTTTTCAAGACCGTTGGCTGGGTGCACGATACCTCGGCTTTAAACTCCGAGAGAATCGATGAAAGGATTTTTCTGGAGGAAGCGCTGGCCATCATGGACTGGCGGGAGAATATGACCCTGACCCAACTCCAGAAGGGCAAAGATCAATTACTCATATCCGTCTTCACGGCCACAGACCGGGCCGCCCATATGTTTTATCGACTGCTTGATTCAAAGCACCCTAGATACGACGCGAGGCTAGCTGGTCAATATGGCGACGCCCTCCTGCGGGTTTACCAAAAGGCGGACCACGTGGTGGGTCAGGTCATGGCCGCTCTTGGAAAAAACGACACGCTCATCGTCCTATCGGACCATGGTTTCCACAGCTTCCGCAGGGGCTTGAACGTGAACTCATGGCTGGTCCAAAATGGCTTCATGACCTTGAAAAGAGGAAAACTTTACAGCAAGAAAGAATTCCTTGAGGAAGTGGACTGGAGTCAGACCCAGGCGTATTCTCTTGGTACAGGCCAGATTTATATCAATCTGCAGGGCCGAGAGGGGCACGGAATAGTGTCTCCGTATGGAGAATATGAAGAGGTAATCAGCAGAATCGCTCGAGGGCTGGAGGAGGTGCGGGACCGGCTAACGGGTGAAAGAATCGTATCCAAGGCCTACAAGGGCCATTCCACCTACCATGGCAGACATCTGCAGGATGCTCCCGATATACGTCTGGGCTTCAAAGATGGATATCGCACATCCTGGGAAACAACGCTGGGAGGCATCCCCAAAGAACTGGTGGTTCCCAACACCAAAAAATGGAGTGGCGATCATGCCGCTTCGGACACTGCGGATACCCCGGGGATTATCCTCTGCAACAAGAAATGGGTCAAGGACCATCCCAACATCATCGATATGGCACCCACTTGCTTAGTTTACTTCGGAATCCAGCAGCCAGTGGAGATGACCGGAGAGGCCATCTTATAGATCCTCTCATATGCGGAGATATCCCCACGTTAATGAGGGCAATTCCTGGCTCCGCGGGCGGCTCCGGTGGCCATTTTTCGGTATGAGAGGCAAGTGATGTACTTTTGGTTTCGAGAATAACGAGAATAACACGTGGAAAGGATACGCTGATATGAGCAGTACTCCCTCCAAAAAGGACTCCCATAAGCGAGTCATCCTCTTGGGACTTGACGGCGGAACCTTCGACTTGCTCAAGCCCTGGATTCAAGAAAACCTGATGCCCAATCTTGGAAAGATCATGCGCCAGGGAACTTATGGTGAGCTGGCCTCCACTGTTCCCGCCACTACTCCACCCGCTTGGTCTACCTGTATCACCGGGAAAAACCCTGGTAAACACGGTATCTACGACTTCCGGGAGTCCTTTCTGCGAGACCGCCAGCGTGCCTTGGTTAACTCCACGTCTCTGCGAGCTAAAAAGCTGTGGCACATCCTTGCCGACCATGGAAAACAGGTGGGTCTGGTCAGCGTGCCTCTCACCTATCCGCCGGAGAGGGTCAACGGTTTCGTCATCTCTGGGCTGCTTACCCCCGACTCCGAGTCCGTATACACCTCCCCACCAGAACTCAAGGAACAACTCCTTAAGGCCATCGGGGATTTCGTGGTGAATATCGATATCCCCAGATACGACACGGATGCGCTGGAAGACTGCCTGGTCTTTTTCCGCGATATCCTTTACTCCTTCCAGAAACGGAGAGACGCCTTCTTCCACTTGATGTCGCAGCATCAATGGGATTTCTTCATGATCGTCTTCATCTTCGCCGACCGCATTCAGCACCTTTTCTGGAAGTATATGGATCCCACCACCAAGCTCTACGGCACCAAAAGAGCCATCCAGCTCCGGGAGAAAATTCGGGAGTGCTACCGAGCCTTCGATGAGATGTTGGGCCAATTGATGGCTGAGCTAGATCCAGAGACGCAACTTTTCATCATGTCCGATCATGGTTTTGGCCCCACTCGTGCCTGGATCTACGTGAACTCATTTCTGGCCCGCTTAGGCCTATTGAAACTGAAGCCCAGCAAGGCCATTTCCAAGTTGATATTCTGTCAAGCTGAGAGTCTGGGCGAGACGCCTTGGGTCAAAAAACTGCTTCCTAGCAAGCTCCAGCGGGCCGTGCGCCATAGAATCCGAACCACTAGATCGACCTTCCGATCAGAGGTGGAGAGCGCCATCGACTGGGGCCAAACCAAGGCCTTTTTTGCCAGTATGGCTTCTCAGGGTATTTTCATCAACACCAAGAGAGATGGGTTCGGTCTGGTAGAACCCGGCCAGGAATACCAACAGCTGAGGAAATTCATCAAGGAAAAGCTCCTGGAGCTGAAGGACCCATGGACAGGAGACCAGGTGGTGGACCAGGTCATGTTCAAAGAGGAGATCTACAGCGGTCCTGAAGCCCAGTTTGCCCCGGACCTGGTCTTCGTGGCAAGAAAATACGCCTATCTGGGAAGGCACCATTTCGGTTCCCTCAAGATCATCCGTTCCGCGGAAAACACACCCGTGGGTTTTCATCGCTCCGACGGCATTTTCATAGCCCGGGGCAGTATGATTCAAGAGGGAAAAGAAATTCAAGGAGCGAACATCGCCGACATCGCCCCCACCGTCTTGTACACCTTGGGCCTGCCCGTGCCAGATGACATGGACGGCAAATGTCTGAGAGAAGTTTTTCGAGAGCAGATCCTCACGAGCCATCCGGTAGAATATGTCAAGGCTGATCAGGAGCAAGAGGGCGAACGAGAGGAGGTTTACTCAGCCGAGGAGAGCGAGAAAATTAAGGAGCGTCTCAGGTCGCTAGGGTACATCGAGTAACGACATAAAACGTTCCAAAAAAAGGAATAAGGCCGGAAACTTGAGATTGATTCTATCGCAAGCAGGGAAATCTTGGAAGAATCTCCCCGCCCGCCGCCGCAGCATCATCACCAGCATCATCAAAGCGGTCATTACCATCGGGGCCTTTTACCTTTTGTTCACGCACAAGATTGCTGTTAAGGATGAGATAAACGTAGTTCTGCACAACCAAACCGCGGTCAAGGTAACCGCAGGGGAAGTCTTATCCACAGCCGATGGCCAACGTGGAATTCTGGAGATCGGACCGCAGATTAGGCTTGATACTGGGGAAACCGTCCGTTTGACTTATGGTCTGAAAGATCGGTTAACCTTACTGGCAGGAAAGGTCCTTCCCTTTATCAACATAAGGCAAATCGCTAAAGGGGTGGATGTTGAGCTCACCTCCGGCCAGCAGGGAAGGGTGTGCATCCTGCATATCAGCACCATCTCAGCCATCCGAGACTATCTACCCAAGATCGTTTTGGGGACCTTTCTGCTTTTTGCGGTCATGGCGACCTTCGTAAAATTTATGGGCGTTTTCGGAAATATGTTTCGCTGGCACTTAATGCTGGTGGGGCAGGGAATGAGGTTTCCCTTCGGGCATATCGTGGGGACCTTTCTCATCGGCCGCTTCTTGGGAACTTTCATGCCTTCCACCATCGGCCTAGATGGCTATCGGCTCTATGATGCCGCCCACTTCAGCAAACGAGTCATCGAGAGCGCTGCAGCCCTAGTCATCGACAAAGTCCTGGGATTCTTGGGCATCTTCCTGACCTTTTTGGTGGCTCTCCCCTTCGGCTATAGGCTTCTGGGGGAATATGCCGGCATCACCGTGGCCCTCACAGTCCCCGTGTCACTGGCTATTATCTTTACTTTCTTTCTGGCTCTGTTCTATCCGGGTATTATTCAGTTTTTCATCAATCTGGTGCCCTTACCAGCCAAGGGTAAAATTCGCGGGTATGTAGACCGCATCAATACCGCCGCCGCCGTCTACAAACACCAGAAGAAACTTCTGGTGACTGGCGCTTTTTTGGCCTTCTTCGGCCATTTCACCACGGCGGCCATGTACTTCTTCACGGCCCTAGCCGTGGGCGTTCTGGGAGCTTCCTTCTGGATGGTGACTTTTGGCTCCTCCATCCAGATTTTCGCCACTTTAATCTCTCCCACTATGGCTGGGGAAGGGGCCCGGGAGATCGTCCAGGCTCTGGTGTTGGGAAGGCATCTGGGACACTCCCAAGCCATCCTATCAGCAGCCCTGGGATTTTGGGCAGCTGAGGCCATGACCTTGAGCGGCGCCTTTTTCCTATGGGCCAGAAGGGGCGGTTACAAACCGAAGTTTCTCTGCATTAAGACGGGGCAGGATATTGAACCGACTGCATAAGTTGGGAATCCATTTTAAGACGGGTTTACTGGCTGGCTTGGTGGCTGGCGCGGTCTTGGGGATCTTGGAGGCCGTGGTCATCATCTTCACCAGACCGCATCTCCCCGAGAAGTGGGTGCTCTTTTATGCCCCAGTGTTATACGGACTCATCTACACATGCATCGGTGCTGGTTTGGGTTTTGCCGTTGGCATCTGGAGTCCTTTATTTTGGGCAAAATCCTCTTCGTCACGTAGTTATTCAACTTACTTCTCACTCATATTCAGCCTATTTTGTTTGATAAGTACCAGATTTCCTGGGATAGGTTACCAACTCCCCTCGAACATCCCTGCTTTACTTGCCTTTGTTATATACTTTGTCATCCTCTTCTTTCTATTACGGATTGTTACACTCTATTTATTGAAAAAAACCGCATTACAAGGGTTATTGCTCAGCGATACATCTACAGCATACTTCTTGCTCCTCATGGTGATCGCTAGCTTAATAGCAGGTTTACTTTTAGGCATCACTTTGGGCATCTTATCAATAATACTAGTGGTACTTTTCACGACAGATTTATCCCAAATTGGCGTTCTTCTCCTATCACCCATCTATTTTGGGTTGATATACTCTATAATAGGATTACTTTTTGGCTTGATCGTTGGAATTCTTAGAATCTTATTTGGCGTAACACCTTCTTCTTCAAGAGGCTACACCATCTATTGGTCGTTTATATTCTGTCTCTTCGCCTTCATCACGACCCGTTTCCGCATCATGCGCGACGTGCTTATGGAGAAACCCTTTCCCCGGCCTCAACAGCTCTTGTTGCTGCTGGCTTTTCTTATTCTCTTTCTTTTGGCCCGTATTCTGCTAGGCCGTCTATTGGAGAAAACCGCTTATCGTCGGCTGACGGGTTTTGCGGGATCTGTGGGAGTCTATGTGGTCATGGTGCTGCTGGCCGCTTTGGTGGCAGTAGGAATCTGGTTGGCCTCTCCCTCGGAAAAGACATCGATTCCCGAAACAATCCCCATTGCTTTGCGGAATAAGCCCAATGTGATAAACCCAACGTGATTCTGATCATGGTGGACGCCCTACGGGCCGACCGCCTCAATTGTTACGGCTATGGACCCAGAACGAGTCCGAACATCGACGCTTTGGCCGCCGATGCCATCCGCTTCGAAACCTGCATAACCCAATCCTCCTGGACCCGCCCCTCCACCGCCACCCTGTTCACCGCCCTCTACCCTTCCTCTCATCAGGCCATCTTTAAGCCAGATATGCTTCCTGAGCCGGTGGTCTCCTTGGCTGAGCTGATGACGGCGGGGGGATATTTCGCACTGGGATTTGCCAATAACGTCAATATCGCCCCCATCTTCAATTTCGGCCAGGGATTCGACCAGTACATCTTTCTCAAACCCCATTATTTCTTCAAGTCGCCGGAGTCCGGCTTTCAGCTCGCCGGGTACAATCAACTCCGTCTGATACGGGAACGCTTCTTCTCGAAAGCCAAGCACGTTTATCACTACTACCAAGATGCACAGGTGGTCAACAAGAACGTCCTATCCTGGTTGGAGAAAGTGCAGAACAGTCGCTTCTTTTTGTTTGTCCACTACATGGAGACCCATGATCCTTACTTCGTGCATCCTTACAATAACGTGGGCTACGCTCGAGTGAGCAACCCAAATCCAAATCCAAGTGTGGCAGGATTGTTCAGCGACACCTACGACGGCGAATTGCGATTTGTGGATCAGGCGCTTGGAGAGCTGTGGCGCTGGCTTAAAGACCATGGCCTGTACCAGGACGCTCTCATTGTTTTAACCTCGGACCATGGTCAGGAATTCTATGAGCACGGTGGTTGGTGGCACGGCACTACACTGTATGAGGAACAAATACATGTACCCCTGGTCGTCAAGTTACCTGGCCAGAAGGAGGCCGGCACCGTGGACCAGCGGGTAGTTCGCACTCTGGACATCGCTCCCACTATCCTGGCCCTGACGGACATCTCTTCTCACCCCTCAATGCAGGGACAAAGCTTTTTAGGAACCGAGGGCAAATCATGGACCGGCGTGGAGGATGTCTTCTCCGAAGAGGACCACGAGGGTAATGTGGTCCTCTCTTTGCGCACCCGGAATTTTAAGCTGATCCAGGCCAATCCCAATAACCCCAGGGGTCTTCCTCCCGTGGCTGTGTTCAACTTGACGGAGGATCCCTGGGAGAAAAATAACCTGGCCCAGGAGCAATCAGAGCTGGTTGATGTGATGCAACCCCGCTTGGAAGAAAAATTGGCCCTGGCTCAAGGTGGAGCGGTCGCCCGCCAGGAAAGGGAGATAGACGAGGCCACTCAGGAGAGGTTGAAGTCCTTGGGATACACCGAGTAGGTGGTGATAGGCCTTCATGGAAGGCACACGCAGATTGTTGATCATCGCCTTAGATGGCGCCACCTTTGACCTCATCGATCCGTGGAGCGCTCAGGGGAAACTCCCTCACATATCCGCTCTCATGAAACAAGGCCTACGCGCAAACCTGGAATCAACAATTCCCCCCATGACTTTTCCCGCCTGGTCCTCCTTCATGACGGGCATGAACTCGGGTAAACACGGTATCTACGATTTCACCAGACGTGTACCCGGGCATTACCATCTCGAGTTCGTTAGCGCCCGTTCCCGAAAAAGTCCCACCCTTTGGAAACTCCTCAGCGACGGTGGCAAGCGAGTGGGTGTTATGGCTCTTCCCACTACCTACCCGCCCGAGCCCGTAAATGGCTTCATGATCAGCGGCTTCGATTCCCCCGTTTCCACCGGAACTGACCCTTCTTTCATCTATCCACGATCCCTGTTTGGTGAGATCAAGGAGCGAGTTGGCCCGTACAAGATCACCGATTTTCAGCAGTTCCGAATGGGAAAAAGGTGGCATGAAAATGCCTTGAAAAAAATTCGGGAGACTCTGCAGCATAAAGCGGCCATCGCTGCTTATCTGCTTGACAAGGAACCCTGGGACTGTTTCATGGTCCTCTTCGGGGAATCAGACACGGTCTGCCATCATTTCTGGATGTTTCACGACCCCGATTCTCCACGACGCCCCAGGAAATTTAAGCAGGAATTTGAGGAGGCCATTCTCTCCATTTATCAGCGGCTGGATACCATCGTTGGTCAACTCATCTCCCAGGTTCACCCTGGAATGGCAGTCATGCTCCTCTCCGACCACGGCTTCGGGGGTGCCGGCGATAAGGTGGTGTACCTGAATCGTTGGCTCGAAAGGGATGGCTTTTTAAAGTTTCGTCGGGGCGCACAGGCTGGCGTCTGGGGAGCGTCTGCACTTCGGGCAGCCAGTGTGAAACTCTTACCTCTCAGGCTTCAAGAGAGCCTTCTTCGAAAGGGAGCTCGGGCAGCCAACGCTCTCCTTTCCCAAACCCAGATAGGAGCTATTGACTGGGGTCGAACCAGGGCCTTCTCAACGGAGATGAACACACTTCCAGCCATCTGGATTAATCTTCGAGGGAGAGAGCCCAATGGCATCGTGGCACCGGGTATAGAATACGAGACGCTGCGAGAGGAGCTCATCGGCGCCCTGCCCCGTTTTTTAAACCCGGAAACGGGTCAGAAGGTGGTGGCCCGAGCTTACCGACGGGAGGAGCTCTATCATGGGCCTTACATGAACCAGGCTCCCGATCTCGTGCTGGAACTGGGTCTGGATAACGGCTACACCTATACATGCCTCTCCAGTTGTGGACGTCGAGGGAGGGTACCCATGCGTGTCTTGAAAGCGAACGAGCGGGCTGGAGCCAAGGGGCAAAGCATGAACGGCAGCCATCGGCGGCAGGGCATTTTCCTGTTTGCCCATGGCCAAAGACCCAGGAAAGGACGATTGAGTGACCTCTCCATCATGGACATGGCACCAACTATCCTGGCGTTCCTAGGCCTGCCGGTGCCCCCTAATATGGACGGACGAGTGATTTTGGAGATTGCCGAGAACAAACTGGGCTCAGGAGTATCGAATGCCACCACACATTTCGGCACCTAGAGATAAAAAAACTGCGCCGGGCCGCCGGACATCCGCCGCCACCATCTCTGCCATTCTACCAGCCTACAACGAGGTGGAGAATATTATCCCAGCCGTCGAAGCACTGGCGATGGTTCTTTCGGACATTGCCCCAGCGTGGGAAATTGTGGTGGTAGACGACGGGAGCCGTGACGATACGATAAAGCTGGTCAAAGAGCTATCCCGGGATAAAACTCAAGTCAAACTTGCCAGCCATCCCGAAAATCGAGGGTATGGTGCCGCCTTGAAGACGGGCATCAATCTGGCCCGTCACCAATTGCTTTTCATGATGGATGCAGACCTGCAGTTTGACCCCGGTGAGCTGCTGACGCTGCTCCCCTGGACAAACCGGTTCGATATCGTGATAGGGTATCGGAAAAGGCGCCAGGAGCATCTGGGGCGCAGGTTTAACGCCTGGTGTTGGGGCGTGTTGATAAGGGGGCTCTTCGGCCTTCGAGTGCGAGACGTCAACTGCGCGTTTAAGCTTTTCAACAGGCGAGTTTTCGAACAAATCTCCATTCGCTCCCAGGGGGCAATGGCTTACAGCGAAATCCTGATTCTGGCTCAAAAACATGGATTCACCGTAAAGCAGGTTCCGGTGACCCATTACCCGCGAAAGCGGGGTCGACAATCCGGGGCTCGACTGAAGACCATCTACCGCGCCTTTTTGGATCTGGCCAAGCTCTACGCCAATCTGAAAGGCTGAGGTATTGGATCTGGATAAGAATCATGCAGAGCTTGCGCATCGCCATGGTGGCTCCCTGCCCTTTTCCTGCTTCGCAGGGAACGCAGGTGTTCATCGGTCAACTGGCCAGAGCCCTGCGCAAGCGGGGGCATCGGATTCACCTGGTAACCTATCATTACGGGGATAAGAACCTAACCTTCCAGGGGCCTGTACACAAGGCGTGGCGATTGCCCATCTCCCACAAGTTGGGGTCAGGTCCGTCTCCTCAGAAACCCTTTTTCGACGCGCTTCTGGCCATCCAGCTGAACAGAGTGGTCCAGCGGCAGAGGGCTCACATCATTCATGCGCATAATTACGAGGGTGCGTTGGTGGGTTTGGCGATCAGGCGGTTGAGAAAGGTGCCCCTGGTTTTTCACACTCACAACACCATGACCCATGAGTTGCCCTCTTACAGCCGCACTAAGTTTGGTCTCCATATAGCCAGATGGTTGGGACGGTTGCTGGACTATCAATTGCCCTGGAGGACTGACGCCTGCATTGCCATTACGCCGGAAATTGCCACTTTCGTTCGCAAGCGCGGGGTGGCGCCAGACAGAATTTGGACCATTCCTCCGGCCATTGAGGCCAATCAGTTCGAAGTGGGTGGGAAGAAGGCATCCCCAAAGGGGAAAGATGCTGTGCCGCGCCTATTGTATGCTGGAAACCTGGATAATTACCAGAACTTCGGTCTTGTTCTGAAAAGTCTTAGAGAAGTAGTCACTCATCATCCCCGTTGTCTCTTGGAGGTGGTAACCAACTCTTCGCCGACACGTATCTTGCACCAGGTGGAAAGAATGGGCCTTTGGGAAAGGGTGCATATCACCCAAACAACATCCTTCCAGGTTATGCGGGGGCTCTTGGAGGAGTGCGACTTGGCTCTTTGTCCTCGGATCTCGCCCTATGGCTTCCCCATCAAGTTGCTGAACTACCTGGCCGCCGGAAAACCAGTGGTTATCTGTCAAGGTTCGGCCAACAGCATTCAGCATCTCGTTAACGGCTGGGTAGTAAGAGACGACGATGCCCACGAATTCGCCACAGCCATCATGTCGTTGTTGAATGATTTTGGATTGCGGCGCAGGCTCTCTGAAAATGCCCGTAAGACGGTCCGGGATGAGTTCACCTGGGACCAGTGGGTGCCTCGGTACGAAGAGGTCTATCAGAAAACGCTAGAGCGTTGGAGTTGGAGAAAATGAAAAAGAAATTGCTTCAATCCAGTCCGTTTATATCCTTTGCACTTGTACTCGTTTTGCTGAGTTCCGGCTGCGCTCGGGCGCCCAAACAAAAGGTCTTCGTGCTGGGCATCGACGGGCTCACCTTCGACCTGCTGGTGCCCTGGGCCAAAGAAGGAAAGCTCCCCAACTTCGCCAAGCTGCTGGAAGAGGGTAGCTCTACCCAGCTGATCAGTGCCGTACCTCCCTCCTCACCGCCCGCCTGGACCTCGGCTGTCACCGGAGTCAACCCGGGTAAACACGGTATCTTCGGGTTTGTCAAAGGTCTAAAATTCAGCGCGGGCAAGCATCATGATCTGATTCATGATCTGTATTATTATACCTCCCGGGACCGCAGGGCCGATCCCCTTTGGGTCATTTTGAGCGAGCGGGGAAGACGATCAGTGGTGATGAACGTGCCCTGTTCCTCTCCACCTGATAGGATGAAAGGCGTGATGATCTCGGGGTTCCCTCATACATCCCAGACCAATTTCACCTATCCTCCCGAGTATCGGTTTAAAATCCCTGACTATAGAAATGACATATACGGGCAAATAGTCCAGATTAATGGGGAGGAGGCTTTTCTAGAGGACATGAATGACATCATGGATCGACGGGCCACGGTCGTCTTCAAGCTGCTGGAGGAAGAATCGTGGGAGCTGTTCTTCGTTGTTTTTACCATTGCTGATCGAGTTCAGCACTATTTCTGGAAGTTTATGGACCCAAAGCATCCGAACTGGGATCCTGTGAAAGCACAACTTTACAGTAACATTGTTCTGGAGACATACCAGCGTTTGGATCAGGTTGTGGGAAAACTACGGCCCAAACTGGATTCACAGACCACCTTAGTGCTGATGTCGGATCATGGCTTTGGACCTGTCTACCAACTGGTAAATGGCCAGAACTTCATTGACCAGGCAGTTCCCCGGGATGTTTTTCGAGTGATGGCCGCTGATCATTTCGGCGCTAGCTTCCACCTGACTTCAAAAAAGGATCCCCCTTATGACAGTAAAACTCGGGAGGCCTATGCTCAGACCAAAGAGCTGCTAAAAAGTAAGCTGGAACAGCTTCGAGACCCTGCCACTGGCCAGAAAGTCATCAGCAAGGTCTTCGAGGGTGACGAACTTTATTGGGGACCATACGCAAACGTAGCTCCAGATCTCCTAGGTCTGGAGACCGAGGGTTATCTGTTCTGGAACTGGAATCCCACGGAAGATGGAAGGCTGTTTCCTCTACATGATGATCCGATCTTCAGCCGTTTCTTTTCCGCCTATCACAAGATGAACGGCGTTTTGATTATAACCGGGGCCAATGTCCAGAGGGGGGTAAACAATTTCGACGCCCAAATCGCCGATATCGCCCCCTCAGTTCTATACCTTCTTGGCGAGCCCATCCCCCAGGAAATGGACGGAAGAATCCTGGATGCACCCATATCTCATGAATATCTAGAAGATCACCCTCTGGACGCCCGCTGGGCACGCTCCAGCAAACCCCGACAGACCAGCGGGCTGTCTGACTCAACCGAAGCCATCAACAAGTTCATCGAGGAGCAGCTGAGGGCTATCGGATACGTGCAGTAGTTCCTGACCCATATTTTTCTTGACATCGAGTGAGTTTTGTTTTACTTCAAGTACGGGGGCTATGTCCTCAGGTTGCAGCTTCAGAAGCTCGTCTATAACGGTCCTTGGACCTCATAAACAACGATTTCATCCCCTATGAGGTCTCCGGAAGGAGCATTTGTTATGAAAACTACCCTCAGCGTCATCAAAGCTGACATCGGCAGCATCGGTGGGCATATAAAACCCAGCCAACGGCTTATGGAGAAAGTCCGGGAGTATTTAGAGGCCGAACGAGGAGATATCTTCACCGATTACCGAGTATCCTCTACCGGGGATGACGTGGCCATTCTGTTCTCCCATCATCGGGGAGCCTTGAATGAGAAAATCCACAAACTGGCCTGGGATGCCTTTGTCGAGGGAACTAATGTGGCTCAAGAACAGGGCTTATATGGAGCGGGACAAGACCTACTGAAAGACGCATTTACCGGAAACGTAAAGGGCATGGGGCCAGCGGTGGCGGAGATCGAGTTCGAGGAGCGCCCCAACGAGCCCTTCCTATTGTTCGCCGCCGACAAAACGGACCCCGGAGCGTATAATTTGCCTCTCTTCCTGAGCTTCGCCGATCCCATGCACAACTCGGGATTGATCCTCAGCCCCAAAATGAGCCAGGGCTTTCGTTTCGTCATCATGGATGTCTCCCATATTGAGGGTGATCGGATCATCGAGCTCAACGCTCCCGAGGAGCTTTATGACATCGCCGCACTCTTAAGGGATAACGAGCGGTTCGTCGTGGAGGCCATCTACTCGCGGCAAACAGGGGATCAAGCCGTGGCCGTGAGCACCACGAGATTGCACAACATCGCTGGCAAATATACCGGCAAAGATGACCCGGTGATGCTGGTGAGAGTCCAGGGGGGGTTTCCAGCAACCGGAGAGGTACTTTCCCCCTACAGCATCGGACATTTCGTAGCTGGGTTTATGCGAGGTAGCCATCACGGACCTCTCATGCCCGTGAAGAACAACTCGCCCATCTCTTTCTTCGACGGACCCCCGGTGGTGACTTGTCAGGCCTTTTGCGTGCACGATGGTGAGCTCACCGAGTCCGCTGATGCCTTTGATCACCCTTATTGGGATTGGGTTCGTAACGAGGTTTCGCGCAAGGCCACCGAGCTCCGTCGTCAGGGCTTCTCCGGTCCGGCGATGCTGCCTTACAGCGAGCTGGAGTATGGAGGTATCGTGGAGAAGATGGCCAAGCTGGATGAGAAGTTTACAGTGCGGAAAACCTAGAGCAGAGTTGCAGTTGGCTGGAAAAAACAGTAAGCAGTAAAAGGCGAATGGCAATAGCAACGGCAATGGCAATGAAAAAGGCGATGGCAGTTTGCAGTGGCAGTTGGCAGCAAGCAGAAACTAGAAGCTGGTTTATGGTTGTGGAAGCTGGTATGGAGGCTAGAGGCTAGATGCTGGAAGCTAGACAATACCATTTCTTATAGCTTCTATCCAGGATCTAGCATCCAGGATCCAGGATCTGTTTTCTTCACGAGTCTCGAGTCTCTGGTCTCATTTTTCACGGATACCGGTCCCCGTATCCCAGTTTTCTCACGATCAACGATTAACGATCCACGATTAACGCGTCTCGATTTTCGATTCAACGACGTACAAGGAGACATGAAGTGGCATTGATGATCGGCGAGGAATGTATCGCCTGCGACGCCTGTGTGTCGGATTGTCCCAACGATGCCATCAACGGGGGCGATCCCATCTACATCATCAATCCGAACTTATGCACCGAGTATATGGGCGCCTACGATGAGCCCCAGTGCGCCTCCATTTGTCCGGTGGATTGCATCTTTCAAGATCCCGATTACGAGGAAACTCACGAGGAGCTTTTGGCAAAGTATCACCGTCTCCATCCAGACTAAATCTTGGGCGGTAGACAACCATAAGAGTTACTCCCCGGCAGGGCAAGTGAGAGAGGCTCACCTGCCCTTTTCTTTGCTTCTCCGAGGCGCGGGAGCACAGTAGGCGAAAGAAAGCTTTCGGATTACTCCTCTGGAGGTGTTTCTCCTTAAGTTGACGGCTTTCGATAAAAAATAACTTGACCTCGTTTCGCTTGTGATGTAAATTGACCATTCTTAGCTGTTTCCATCCCCTTTCTTCCTGTAGGAACTCTGGATGTTTGCTAAAAAAACGTTTCCTGGCGGAAGCCACCCACCAACAAACAAGAGGCGAACTCAGGCTTCGATGATTCAGGATATGCCCCTTCCGCAGAGGGTGGTCATTCCCCTGCACCAGCACACGGGGGCTCCGGCGCAACCCATCGTCGCCGTGGGCGACGAGGTCAAAGCGGGTCAAAAGATCGGCGAAGCTCAGGGCTACGTCTCCGTTCCCGTACACGCCTCTATTAGCGGAAAGGTAACGGCCATCGAGCCTCACCTACACCCTCTTGGCGGTCAACTTCCCGCCGTGATCATCGAGGGAGATGGCCGCGACACCTGGCTTGAGCAACCCGGCGAGGCACGGCAAACATCCCAGTCCGATTCTAAAGCCATGGTGGAGGCAATCAGGGAAGCAGGTATCGTAGGCTTGGGCGGGGCGGCCTTCCCTACCCACGTGAAGCTCTCGCCTCCCGAAGGGAAATCCATCGACACCTTCATCCTCAATGGCGCCGAATGCGAGCCATACCTCACCGCCGATCACCGGTTGATGGTGGAAAATACCGAGGAGATCGTGGCTGGGGCAAAGATCATTTTGAACATCCTCAACTGCCATCGGGGAATCATAGGGATCGAGGCCAACAAACCAGACGCCCTCGCGGCCATGCGCGAAAGAACTCGGCAGGAAAAGGAATTGGAGGTAGTAGCGCTTCAGGTGAAATATCCTCAGGGTGCTGAAAAACAGCTCATCTGGGCCATCACCAAGAGAGAAGTGCCCTCGGGCGGGCTGCCCATGGACATCGGCTGTGTCGTTCAAAATGTGGGTACGGCCAAAGCCATCTTCGACGCGGTCGTTTCAGGAAAACCGTTGGTTGAGCGAGTGGTCTCCGTCACAGGTCCCATCGTCAAGGAGCCGAAAAACCTTCGGGTACGAATTGGCACTCTGTTCGAAGAGCTGATTCAGCAGACCGCTGGAACTGTTGAAAATCCCGGTAAGCTGATCATGGGCGGACCCATGATGGGCTTGGCACAGGTCTCAAGTCAGGTGCCGGTGATCAAGGGAACCTCCGGAGTGTTGCTTATACCTACCGACCAAGCGGTCATCCCCGAGCCGCAGACCTGCATTTCTTGTGCCCGATGCGTGGACACTTGTCCCATGAAGCTTGTGCCCACAGAGCTGGGGAAGCTGGTTCAGCATTCTCTTTTCAAAGAGGCTGAGAAGCTGGGCGTGCTGGATTGTATGGAATGCGGCACCTGCTCATACATCTGTCCCTCTAAGATCAACCTCGTCCACCTGTTCAAGTTCGCCAAGGCCAAAATTCTCTCTGAGAAAAGGAAAAAATGAAATGGCACAGGAGGCTCCGGCGGAGGAAAAACTTCTGCACGTCTCTGTCTCTCCTCATCTCAGGGATACAGTAAGCGTACCGAAGATCATGCGTTCGGTAATCTTGGCTCTGACGCCTGCCTTGATCTGGGCCGTCTACATCTTCGGCCTTCGGGCTTTATGGTTGGTCCTGGTGGGAATGATGTCGGCAGTTTTGACCGAGGCCATCTGCCAGAAAATCATGGGGCGGCCGATCACCGTCTCAGATGGCAGCGCTGTGGTGACGGGGATGTTGCTGGTATACTGTCTGCCGCCGGGAGTGCCTTTTTGGATGCCGATGGTGGGCAGCGCTTTCGCCATCGCCATAGGCAAACAGGCCTTCGGGGGCTTAGGACATAATCCATTAAATCCAGCCCTCTTAGGCAGAGCTTTCCTCCTGGCCTCCTGGCCTCTTCATATGACTACCGACTGGCGGGCCCCTGCCATGGGCACCATGTCGGGCATCGATGCCGTGACGAATGCCACGCCTCTGGCTGTGCTCAAGGAGGCGCACAAAGTTTTGGCTGACCCCGTTTCGACCACGGAGCAGGTGGTCCAGGCGAGAGAGGCCGTCGCCCAGCTCTCTTCGTCATATGGAAACCTCTTCTTCGGCAATGTGGGTGGTTCTCTGGGAGAAACCTCAGCTCTCCTATTGCTTGTTGGCGGCTTGTACCTGATGTTCAAGCGATACATCGGTTGGAAAATCCCTCTGACGTTCTTGGGCATAGTGATGATTCTGACCAGCGCCTTTGGCGGCGCGGATGGCCTTTTCACTGGAGACGCATTGTTCCACCTGCTGTCTGGGGGATTGATTCTGGGGGCTTTCTTCATGGCCACGGATATGGTGACCACGCCGGTCACCTTTCGGGGCCGCCTGATTTTCGGTGCCGGTTGCGGCGTGATCACCTCGGTCATCCGGCTTGTGGGTGGATATCCCGAGGGTGTATGTTACTCCATCTTACTGATGAACGCTTTCACTCCACTCATCGACCGATGGACCAGACCCAAAAGGCTTGGGGAAAAGGACCTACGCCAGGAATAAGGAGCAGGTGCCCGGTCCCCAAGGAATAAATTTGACAAAGCCAGATATCGGAAGTTACCTGGATCCTCATAAATTCAACCTCTTTGTACGGGAGTGAACCATGCATTCCACAGCTCGATTGGTCTTCGCCCTCACCATTACCTGCTTGGGCTCAGCGTTGGCCCTGGCCGCCATTCACGGCCTCACTGAGGCTCCCATTCAAGAGCAAAAACGGTTGGCCACAATGAGGGCCGTCCAGGAAGCCCTGCCGCCCTTTGACAACGATCCAGTGGCTGACACCCTCCAGATCATCCTGGAGGAGGATGAGGTGGGAGCGGAGAAAATGCTCACCGTCTATCTGGGCAGACAGGGGAATACAATAACCGGGGTCGCTTTTCCCGTATTTGGAGAGGGCTATGGGGGCCTCATTCACATCATGGTGGGCATCAACCTCAAGGGAGAAATGAGCGGCATCAAAGTTCTAGAACACCTGGAAACCCCTGGGCTGGGGGCAAAGATCGAGGAGTCTTCCTTTACAGACCAGTTTAAGAATAGATCTTTGGAAAATTCTACGCTGGTTAACGGTAACCTGGCCGTGAAGAAAGACGGCGGAGACCTGGACGCCCTGACCGGAGCAACTATTTCACCCCGAGGTGTGGCCATGGCCGCCAGTGCAGGACTCAAGATCTTTCAGAGACATGGGACACAAATTCTGGGTGCGCCCCAGGAACAGGACACCACCATGACGATCCCAGAGGTTGGGGCTCTGGAGGAAGAGCCTCAAAAAGCGACAGAAGACTAGAAAGCGGGAAAAAGCACTATGAGTGTGGCCACGGAGTTTACCAAGGGTTTCATTCGGGAAAATCCCCTCTTTCGGCTGGTGCTGGGTATGTGCCCGGCTTTGGCAGTCACCACCATGGCCATCAACGGTGTGGCCATGGGTCTAGCCGCCACGGCAGTGCTAGTTGGATCGAATCTGGTCATCTCCATCCTGCGCCGGTTCATCCCGTCTCAGGTTCGCATCCCCGTCTTCATCGTGGTTATCGCCTCCTTCGTGACGATTATCGACATGGTCATGGCGGGATATTTTTATGAGCTTCACAAGGTATTGGGACTGTTTATTCCCCTCATCGTGGTGAATTGCATTATTCTAGGCAGAGCCGAAGCGTTCGCCTCCCGCAATCCGATCCTCCTGTCATTGGCTGATGGCCTGGGTATGGGGCTGGGCTTCACACTGGCCTTGGTGATCCTGGGCAGCGTAAGGGAAATCCTGGGCAGCGGCACCATCTTCGGAGTCTCTATCTTTGCTTCGGGATTCGAACCGGCGGTAATTATGCTCTTGCCACCGGGAGCTTTCTTGGCCCTGGGTCTTCTGTTGGGTCTGATGAACAAGTTGACAAAGGCGGAGGAAACATAACGTGGGCGAGTTTTTCATTATCCTGATTAGTGCAGTTTTGGTCAATAACTTCGTTCTGGCGCGATTTCTGGGCATTTGTCCCTTCTTGGGTGTCTCTAAGAAGACTGACACCGCCCTTGGGATGGGCATGGCGGTCATCTTCGTCATGACTCTGGCCTCCATCTTCACCAACCTCATCCATAACTTGGTACTGATCCCCTATCACCTGGAATTTCTCCAAATCGTGACCTTCATCCTGGTCATCGCTTCATTGGTCCAGCTAGTAGAAACGGTCCTCCGCAAACTCAGCCCAGCCTTGTACCATGCCCTGGGCATTTACCTTCCACTGATCACCACCAACTGTGCTATCTTGGGCCTGGCACTATTAAACGTCATCAAACAGTACGACCTGACTCGTTGTATTGTCTTCGGCCTGGGAGCTGGATTGGGATTCACCCTGGCCCTGCTGATCATGTCCGGCATCCGGGAACGTTTGCAGTTCGCCGACGTTCCCAAACCGCTCCGCGGGGTGCCCATCACCCTCATCGTGGCCGGACTGCTCTCCATGGCGTTCATGGGTTTTTCGGGATTGGTGAAGATGTAAGGGAGCAAATTAAGGATGCAGAGCAGCACATTACTGGCCCTTATCGCCTTGGGAGCACTGGGTCTGTTGTTCAGCGCTGGCCTCGCCTACGCCTCCAGGAAATTCGCTGTCGAGGAAGATCCCCGGGTGATACAGATCCTTGATGTCCTGGCCGGCGCCAATTGCGGGGCGTGTGGTTATCCCGGCTGTCGTGCCTTCGCCGAGGCGGTGGTCGAGGGAAAAGCTCCCATAAGTGCCTGTACCCCGGGAGGAACCGAGTCGACCAGCAAAATTGCCAAAATCATGGAGATGGAGGCTGAGGAGGGCGAATATGTCCCCCAAGTGGCTGTGGTGCGTTGTCGGGGTGGCTTTAAAGAAGCCCGAACCTTGTTTCAATATTATGGCTTGCAGGACTGCGCCGCTGCCCAATTGGCTGCAGGGGGCTCCAAGGCTTGTGCATATGGTTGCCTGGGGTTGGGCAGTTGCGTGCGGGTTTGTCCCTTCGAGGCCCTCACCATGGGCGATAACGGTCTTCCCCTGGTGGACGACAAAAGGTGCACTGGCTGTGGGCTGTGCGTTTCCGCCTGTCCCAGAGGGATCATCCAGCTCATCCCGCGCAGTGCTCAGGTCTACCTGGCCTGCGTCTCTCAGGAAAGGGGAAAGAAAGTCAAGGCCGTTTGCTCGGTCGGCTGTATCGGCTGCGGTCTCTGTTCCAAACCCAAGGTCACGCCGTCTGGAGCCATCACCATGGCCGACAGCCTGCCCGTGATTGATTACACCAAGGGTGCTGGCGAGCTGGTGGTGGCTGTGCACAAATGTCCCACTAACAGTTTTGTAGATAAGATCGTTCATCGGCCCTGGGTTTCCATCGACACCAAATGCGACGGCTGCGGCATCTGTAAGGAGATCTGTCCAGTGGACGCCATCGAAGGCGAGCAGAGCCATCAGCATAAAGTCATCACGAATAAATGCATCGGCTGTGGCATCTGCGTGCCGAAATGCCCCCTTGCGGCCATCTCCATCCAAGGCGCCCTGGGCTATACGGAGGAACGTTGAGAACCAGACCGCGGGACGAAAAGCGGATGGCTTTTCTAGAGCATCTGGAGGAGCTCCGCTGGAGGATCCTGAAGTCCCTGGCTGCAGTGATCATCGCCTCCATCGTGGCATATATCTTCTCCAGCCATCTCCTTAACTTGCTCATCAGGCCGGTTCCCCCCGACGTCCAACTGATCTTCACCGCACCTGCCGGAGCCTTCCTCATCAGAATCAAGATCTCCCTCATCTTCGGTCTGTTGGGAGGTGTCCCGGTCCTTTTTTATCAAGCCTGGAAGTTCATCTTCCCAGGCCTTTTTGACTCAGAAATCAAGCTGGTTTCCGTGGTGGTGCTCTCTGGCACCGTTTGCTTTCTGCTGGGAGCCGCCTTTGCGCTCTTTATCATTCTTCCATTAGGGTTGCGATTCCTATTTAGCTTTCAGACCGCTCAGCTGATGCCTATGCCGGACATCAACAATTATGTCGGCTTTGCCGGTCGATTGTTCTTGGCCTTCGGAGTGGTTTTTGAACTACCCTTGTTGTCCTTCATTCTGTCAAAGATGGGAATTCTGACGCCCTCCTTTCTGCGCAGGCAACGTCGCTACGCCATTGTGGTCATCTTCATCGCTGCCGCCATCCTAACACCGCCGGATGTGATCACCCAGGTACTGCTGGCAGCGCCTCTGATTTTACTTTACGAGATAAGCGTTTGGATCTCGGCCGCCGTGAGCAGGGAGCAGCAAGACAAAAAGCAAGACACCATCGAGAAAGAGTAAAAAAAAATAAGCAGTAACAGCTGACAGGGAAAATACTCTCCACAAAGAAAATCTCCTTCCCGAGATAGATTACAGGGAAGATATCCTGCCCCAGCCCTGGAGCTTAGTGGCTCCTGCCCTGCGTCCTGCTGAATGAGCTCTTGAACTTTCTCATATTAGATGGGCCGCGGACCTATTCGATCACCTCAGGTAGGAGTCGGCCATGGTCAAAATTTTGTTGACCCGAGGAAGCGAATTTTTATATCTTAGGTTTATGTAAAGAACCCCCTTCTCCTCTCAGAGGGATGTTCCCTTGGAAAACAAACTGGGCAAATTATTGACTACGGCTTTCGTGACCGCGCTGGTGGCGCTGGCCATAGCTCGCCTAGGGACCCTTCGTGAAAATCCATTGGCTAGACACCGGAGCCGGATCATAATGGATACCGTGGTGACCATCCAGATTTACGAGAGCGATTCGCTCCAGATCGAGAGGGCCGTAGAGGCCGCCTTCTCAGAAATTGAGCGCCTGGAAGGAATGTTGAGCGTATGGCTACCCAGCAGCGACATCAGCAAGATTAACGACGACGCCGGGAGCAGTCTGGTCTCGGTATCCCCGGAGACGTGGCAGGTCATCGCACGTACCCAGGAGATTTCTCTTCTGACGGATGGAGCGTTCGAGATCACCGTGGGCGCCGTTATGCGACTGTGGGACTTCCAAAACCAAGGAGCCCCAATCGCCGATCAGGCTGCTCTCCAGAGAGGCCTCAGCTTCGTGGATCCCCATCAGGTTCTCCTGGACAGCATCCGGACAAAAATCGGCCTGCGCGGACGAGGAGCAGCCCTTGATCTGGGTGGTGCGGCCAAGGGATATGCCGTAGACAAGGCCGTTGAGGTCTTGAGGAAAAAGGGGGTCAAAACAGCCCTTGTGGATGCCGGAGGCGATATCAGATTGCTGGGCAGAAAGCCCCTGGGAGAGACCTGGAAGATTGGCATTCGACACCCTCGGGCCCAGGGGGAAATCATCGAGGTTCTCGAGGTGGACTCAGGTGCAGTGGCGACCTCAGGGGACTACGAACGTTATTTCGACCGAGACGGTGTTCGATATCACCATATTCTGAATCCCAAAACGGGCATGCCTGCCAGGGGTGTTGTGAGCGTCACCATCCTGGCCAAAACGGCACTGGAGGCAGATATTCTATCTACTGCCGTTTTCGTCTTAGGTCCCGAAAAGGGCATGAACCTGATCGAACAATTGAACAAAGTTGAGGGGATTATCTACTTTGAGGGACCAGAGAAGCTCCGCCGGCTGGTCTCCTCTGGCTGTCCCCTCAGCAAGAAAGAAAACGAACTTTCCACTACACCTTTCTCGGCAAGGAGGTCTTAATGATCTGCAATAAACCTTCAAGATTCTTGTGCGTCCTGTTTGTCTCCCTCATCGTGGCTCTCTTATTGTCCTGCGCTGCACCTCAGCAGGGAGCAAAGCCCACTGTGGTCACCGACGAAGAGGCGTTGCGAGAACAGGCGCGTGCCGACTCCCTTCGCGCGGTTCGGGAAAAAGAGATCAAAATCGCGAAAAGCACCGGGCAAGAATACCATAAAAACAAACAGTACGCCGACGCCATTCCCCATCTGGAAAGGGTGCTCGAGCTGGATCCCAAGAACGAGAACACCTACTATAGGCTGGCAGACTGCTATCTCCAGTTAAATGAACTGGATAAGGCTCAAGAAGTTTACCAACGAGCCATATCCGCAGATCCTGAAAACGGACATTACTACCAGTACCTGGGTTACATCTTGGATAAAAAGGGCTTACATCAAGAGGCCATAGAGGCTTACGAGCGGGCTGTGGATCTGATGCCGGAGAGCGTGGAGGCACACCTGGCCCTGGCCAACCTCTATCTGGGGCAACAGATGGATGGCCCAGCCATAGAGGAATTCTCCCGGGTGGCCGAGCTGGATTCCACCCGAAGAGAGGTCCTGGTGGTTTTGTCAAAGCTTTACACCAAGCACGACGAAAAAGAAGCCCTGGCCGACACCTACGAGCGGATGTTGAAGCTAGACTCCAACGATAGAGTCACCATGCTGGAGTTGGGAAAAACCTACACCGAATTGGGAAAGAACCAGGAGGCGGTGCTGCTGCTGAGAAAGTTGACCGAGATGGAGCAGGAGAACGTCAACGCGTGCCTCTATTTGGGGACAGCTCTCAATAACATGGACAAGTGTGAGGAGGCCATCACCGTCTTTAATAGAGCTTTGGCGTTGGAGCCTAAAAATCTCCGGGCTATGAGTGACCTGGCTTACTCTTACAGCGAGACGGGCAATCATACCAAGGCCTGGAATATGTTGAAAAAGGTGGCCCAGCTAGATTCCGAATATGCTTATAGGTTCGTAGTCCAAGGGGAAATTTATGAAAACGAGGCCGAGCCGTTCATCAAGGCCGACGGCACGGTGAAATGGGATGGGAAACTGAAGTACGAAAAGGCGGTGGGAGAATACAAGAAGGCTCTGAAGGACCCAGAGTGGGGACAGTACGCACGTCACAAGATCGAATACCTAACCCCATTTTTGCCCACAGAGGAGGATCGGTTTTTCCATGGCAAAAAGGGACAGTGACCATGAGAGCGCTCATTCTAAGAGTTTCTTGAGTTCTTCCATAAACTCCTTTTTATCTTTAAATTTACGATAGACCGAGGCGAACCGGACGTAAGCCACTTCATCTAGCTGGTGCAATTTCTCCATCACCAGCTCACCGATCTCCTTGCTCTTCACCTCGCTTCTGGAGAGATTAGACAGCTCGTTTTCGATCTCCTCCACAAGGTAATCAATACGTTTGGTGCTGACGGGGCGCTTCTTGCAGGCGGTGACGATCCCTTGGAGAAGTTTCTGTCGATCATAGGGCTCGCGCCGCCCATCGTTTTTCACCACGGTTAGGGCCACTTTCTCTATGTACTCATAGGTGGTGTAGCGTTTTTCACACTTCAGACACTCCCGCCTTCTCCTGATGGCTCTGCCCTCCTTGCTGGAGCGAGAGTCCACCACTTTGTCTTCCTCAAATCCGCAGAAGGGACACTTCATCTGCACATCTCCCTTTTAACTGCCGGAAGGCAAATCTCCTCTCTTTCAACCCGAACATTGACCTCCACCACCACCCTCACCCAACACACAGAGATAGAACAAATTACTCCTTCAATCGGGAAACCTCAATGCCCGCCTCCTGGATCATTTCTCGGGACAGATCGTCCGCATACCCTTGAAGATAGACCACTCTCTTGATGCCAGCATTGATGATCATCTTGGTGCATAACACACAGGGGAAATGGGTGGAATAGAGAGTGGCTTCTTTGATACTGACACCGAAAGTTGCAGCCTGAATGATGGCGTTTTGCTCGCTGTGGGTGCCCCGACAGAGCTCATGACGCTCTCCCTGAGGAATTTTCAGCCTCTCTCGCAAGCAACCCACCTGTTCGCAGTGCTGTAAGCCCGCAGGGGCTCCATTGTAGCCGGTGGCCAGGATTTTCTTTTCCTTCACTACGATGGTTCCCACCTGTCGTCTCAAACAGGTGGCTCGCTGAGCCACCCGCCTGGTGATGTCCATAAAATACTCATCCCAAGAAGGTCTTGGCACGGGGAGAGTCCCTCACAGACAGAAGCTGGTCCTCGCGAGGCCGAAAAGGTCAACCAAGAAGCGCCAGGCTCAGCTGAGACCATGCTTCCAAAGAGCCCCGACGAGCCTTTAGCTCCTCTAGGGGCATAAACCCACACTTGGTTATCTGACGCTCGCGCTGAGCGACAGCTGGTTGGTCCAGATCCCAAAGGTGCACTATGCCAAAGTGGACCTGGCCCACTGGCGTGGAGTCGTCGTTGATCAAGGCCACAATTCGCTCTCGATGCTCGGCTTCGACCCGGACCTCTTCGGCGACTTCTCGAGCAGCGGCGGCCATGTAAAAAGTTCTTGGGGACGTAAAGAGATTCAAATCCTGTGGCTGAATATGACCTCCGATGCCAATAGAGCCTTTGGCTCGCAGCCGACCTTCACCGGCCTCTTTTCCGCGTACATAGCTGAAAACCAAGTCCTTACATCTGAGAATCACATAGGGAATCAACTGCTTTAGAGCGGGATCACGCTCCGCCTGGCTGCGTTGAACAAACCAGTTATTCCCTTCCTCCAGAATGGTGAGAAGGTAACGCTCAACGTCTGTGGACAGCCCCTGAAAGCGGCCCAACTCGTTCAGTAACCGACTTTGGAACACCAGAACGTGCTGTCTATCGGGGCCCTTTGCCATTTCACACCCTTTCTACGAGCACGCCTGTACTCACTTCCTTCAATGGATTCGGCCTTTCACACCCTTGGTGTTTCGGGAAAGTCCAGGTTCGGTTGACCCACACTGCTGATGTAGTTAGTATAGGTGGCCAGAGCCATAGTGCCCAGAATCTCCACTATCTCCTCATCCCCAAAGCCTTTATTTCTGAGAGTTTCCAAATCCTCGTCGGGCACATTTCCCTTGGTCTCCAAGACATGTCTCACGAATCCCAGAATTGCGGCTTCCTTGGGGTCTGCAGCCTGAAATCGGCGGGCATCCA